>TARA_B110001454_G_scaffold208909_1_pt1 | contig 11882 bp, 10 predicted proteins | sample TARA_B110001454 | Tara Oceans TARA_B110001454 (sample SAMEA4397004) | marine metagenome | biome: Polar Biome; feature: [MES] marine water layer (ENVO:01000295) within the mesopelagic zone...; material: water (ENVO:00002006), including particulate matter (ENVO:01000060) such... | reverse complement strand
GGCCGACCGGAACTCGGCCTGCGACTGCGGGTCGTTTGGGGTCTGGGACTGACTCGCGAGCTGCTCGTACAGGTCGTCCTCGGCCTGGGCCGCCTTCTGGCTGGCCTCGCGCGTGGCGTGCATGCGGCGCGACAGCCGCGAGTGGCCCGAGCTCGTGGCCATGCGCGCGTAGCGGTCGGAGGCCTCGCGCGCCTGCGCGCTCGTCTGCGACGCGCCGAGGGCGACGTTGATCTGCTCGAGCAGCTTGTTGCCCTTCTCGATCCAGCAGTACAGGCTGCCCGAGCTCGTCTCCTTGGCCTTGTGGGAGCAGCAGCGAATGTCCCAACCAAAGCCAATCTGCTCCTGCCCCGTGGTCTGGTCGACGTCGGGGCGGTTGAGGTGGCGACCCATCGGACCGCGCAGCGCCGCCGGCGCCCACCACTTGTCGAGCGCGAGCGGAAGCCGCTTGTCGATCAGCACCTCGTGCCCCTGATCGAGGAGCTCGATGAGGAGCTGCTCGGAGGTGATGGTGCGCGTCTGCTTGAGCGTCGTGATGGTGTGCACGAGGTCGGGCGCGCAGAGGCCGACGACGCGCACGACGAGCTTGGCGGCATCGGCCTCGGTCGGGCACGTGGCGCCGGGCGAGCGAAACTTGTCGGGCACGCGCGCACCGTAGAGCGCGGTGTAGTTGTCGCCCACGAGCTGCCCCTGCGAGTAGAGCGTGAGCTCGAGCTCCGACACGCGCATGCCGGTGGCAACGTCCTCAAAGCTCACAAACGTCGCCATGTCGAGCGACCCCTTGCCCTCTGCAAAGGGGATCTTGAAGATCGAGTCGAGCCCGGCCGCGATGCTGTCGGGGTCCTTGGCGTAGCCGAGGAGACCGCGCGAGCCGAGCACGTCGGTGAGCACCTTGGGCTGGACGTCGTTGCCCATCATGAGCGCGTGCATCTGAATCGGCACGGCGTGGCCGCGCTTGGAATCGAAGAGCGTCTCGTCGACCGTGCGGCGGATGGCGGCCGAGCTCGTCTCGCCGGCCGTCGGCTGGCCGTCGGTGGCGACAAAGACCTGCGCGGTGCCGCCGTGCACGTTGCAGTACTCCTCGACGACCTTGTGCGCAAAGAAGAGCGCCGCCTGCAGGTTGGTGCCACGGCCCTGGTCGCGCACCTGGGTGCTTGGCACGTAGATGCGCTCCGTCTTGGCGACCCACTTGTCGAGGTAGCTGGTGAGCGCGTCCGTGTCCGAGATTGCCACGACCTGCGCGTTGATCTTGTCAATGTGCGCGCCGTCGACCCAGTTGCCACTCGAGCGGTGCACAAAGGTCGACTCGAACTTGCAGTGGTTCTGGTCGACCCAGGCCGCCGTGCCCGAGAAGCCAGCGATGGCGAGCGACGTCGCGGCAAACTGCGCCGGCGAGAGCGTGGCCTTCAGGTAGGCGGGCAGCGCCTTGAGCATGCCGACGACCGCGTGCGCGGCGCTCTTGGGATCGCCACCGAAGATGTCCTGTTGCCAGGTGCCCGCCATCGACGGCGAGAGGTCGAGCATGAGCATCACGAGCGTCGCCGTCGGCGTGCCCGGGGTGCTGAGCAGGAGCGGCTTGGTCCAGGGCGTGGTCAGCGTCTCGTCGGTCTTGAAGCACAACGGGATGAAGTGTTGCAGCGGGTGCACGGTCGTGACGCCCAGCGCCATGCCATTGGGCGGCTCGGGCGGCTCGGGCGCCGGCTCGACGTCGGCAGCGGGGACGGCATCGGCAGGCGCCACCACCAGGTCGTCCGGCGCGACGGCGCTCAGATCGTTGGCACGCTCGCGCTTGATGCGCGGCGGCGTGCTGAAGCCAACGGGAACATTGTTGGTAGTGGTGGTGGTGGTCGCGTCGGCGGCGTCGCTGAGGTCGGTGGCGCCGGCAACCGCAGCGGAGCGCTTGATCGGGGGTGGCATCATCGTTGCAGCGGCAGACATGAGAGAGAGAGAGAGAGAGAGAGAGCGGGAGAGGGACGGAGCGGAGACGGGCGAGCTGTCAGTAATGGGAACACAAGACGCAAGCCGTCGCTTCCGCAGCCACTCGCGCACCTCGGTGCCACAGCAACGCCCTTACGGCTGGCTGCCGTGGCAACAAGGGTGATGCTGCGAGTGTTGCGAGTGCTGCGAGTGCTGCGAGTGCTGCGAGTGCTGCGAGCTTTTTTTGACGCTGGAGACTTCGAATTTTTCATCAATACCGCCACACCCGAAACGCTCGCTACACGCTCACACGGACACTAGGTACGGGAGGGAATGGCGAGTGCAGCGCCGAGCCGCGCAACGAGCTACGCCACGCGCTTGGGTGCCCAGGTGACGACCTTGATGGTCTGGCCCTTGCCGCCGCACTTTTGCACCTCGGTATGCTTGTCGTGTGTGGCGAGGGTCTCGCCATTGGGGCCGCTCTCCTCCTCCTTGGAGCGCTCGATGCGGGCGGCCTCGGCCATGAGGCGCGCGCGCTCATTGGCGAGGGCGACGTCGGAGGCCGCAAACTCGACGCGCTGGGTGTCGAGCAGCAGCCGGCGGGCGATGACCATGCCCGGGTGACCGCCGACGCCGGAGCGGCACTGCTCGGCGCGATCGGCGACGGTCAGGGCGTTGAGGCTGTCAATGTAGCGTTGCACGCAGGCCGGCAGCGCGACGTCGCACTGCGGCTCCGGCGGCAGCACGAGCGCGTCGGGCTCGGGCTCGCCAATCGAGGCGGCAAAGCGCACGAGGGCAAAGTGCTTGGAGCGACGCTTGGCGCAGCGACGGCGCCAGGCGCCGTGCACGGTGTCGCACCAGTGCTGGATCGACGCGCGGTAGGCGTCGCACGCGGCCTGCTCGGTCTCGAGCGGCACAATGCGGCGGTTCCACACGGGGCCGACGGCGCGGAAGCCCGGCGGCAACTTGTCGCCGGCGGCCTGCAGGTCGGTGCGGCCGACGGCCGGCGGCGCGGCGGGCTTGGGGAGCTGCAGGTCGACCTTGCCAGCCGCAGCGATGCCCTCGACAGTCGACGGGCGCGCGTCGTCGGGCTCGGGATAGGCGACGGTGGTGCGAGCGTACGGGTGCGCAGCGCGGCGCGCAGCGGAGAAGGATGGGCGTTTCATCATGGCAGCGGACATTGGGAGCGAGGGGGTGTGTGTGTGTGTGTGTACGAGAGGAGGAGCAGACAGATTCTACCCATTCCAAGCGTGCGAGCCGCAAGGCCACAGTTCTCGCGGCGCGAGCGCTGCGCTCGGGGCCGAGGGCGGACCCCACCGCCCCCGGCAGGTGCGGTACCCCGCGGGTTCCCGGGGGTGCTCGCTTTTTGACACGGAATATATATATATATTTTCCGTAGTTTCCCGGAAATTACCCTATTTTGGGCCCAAAATCCCAATTCGCTGCAGCAGCGGGCTCCGGACTTGGGCAAATCGCGGCGCTCGGCCGCGGGGCGGGAGTGCAGCCACGGGCTGGCACGGGCCCCTCGTGCGGACGCCTTGCTGGTTGTGTGCACATGATAGACAGCTCGCCTCGCCTCCCCTCGCTCCCTCTCAGTCAACAACCCCTCGCCGCGTTCGATGCCATCTGGAATCATGAAGAAGTCGCAGCAGCAGCAGCAGCAGCAGTCTGCCCAAGTCGCTCGCAAGAGCATGCCGCAACCGCAGCAGCAGCCTCGGCCGCAGCTGCCGGCATCCAAGAATCGCCCGGCGCCCACGGCCACGACCGTCCCGAGCAAGTCCAAGTCCAAGTCCGCTGCGCCGATGCCGCCGATGCCGCCGCCGCCGTCGCCGCCGTCGCCGCCCAAGAACGTGCCCGAGTACGACGATGCCGACGATGCCGACAGCGACGAGGACGCGCCGCCGGCCAAGCGCGGACCGGTCGTCGCGCCGGCGGCGCCGCTGCTCAAGAAGAAGAAGAAGAAGAGCCCGCCCGCTGCCGAGGCGCCGGCGCCGCCGCCGCCCGTGGTCAACAAGAAGCGGCCCGTGGCGGATGCCGCTGCGGCGCCGGCCAAGAAGGCGAAGCCATCGAAGCCGTCGACGGCGCTTGTGCTGCTCGACTCGGCCGCGTACGCCGACCTGCCGGCCGAGCTGCGCCGCGACAAGGCTGCGGCCAACCGCGCCAAGGCGGAGCGGCAGATGGAGCACGACCAGGTCGTGGCTGCCACCTACCAGCGCTTTGTTCGCGAGCACTGCACCAAGGAGCAGCAGGAGACGGCCGCGGCGGCGCTGCGCGCCTCGCAGGCCGGGCTGCGCAAGGAGTGGGATCTCGACGGTTCGTCCTCCAAGTACGAGGACGAGCGCCCGTACGGCTCGTACGAGATCGACGTTGCGCGCGGCGCGGCGGGCAAGTCGCGCCTCAGCAGCACGCTGCTGTCGGACGATGAGGACGAGGCGGTCGATGCCAAGAAGCTCGGCAAGAGCGGCAAGCCGAAGCGCAAGAAGCGCTCGCGCGACCCGGAGGCGCCGAAGAACCGCTCGGGCTACAATCTGTTCGCCACGTCGATTGTGCACGAGGACGTTGCTGCGCGCAACGAGGACCTCGAGAAGATGACGGAGGCGGAGCGTGCCGCGGCTGCCAAGGAGCGCGGGCCGAGCGTCACCAAGACGGCCTTTGAGCGCGCCGGCCCGCTCTGGAAGGAGCTCAGCGATGCCGACAAGGACGCCTGGAACCTGAAGGCTGCCAAGATGAAGAAGGAGGCGCAGGACAAGTACGACGAGGTGCTGCGCGAGCGCAACCAGAAGCAGAAGACTGCTGCTGCGCCCGCCGCCGACGGCGACGCCGAGGTGCTCGATGCTTCGGATGACGACGACGACGACGAGGCCGAGGACAAGGGCGACGACGCTGCCGAGCAGCAGGAGGAGGACGGCGGCGAGGAGAACGGTGGCGAGGAGGACGGTGGCGAGGAGAACGGCGGCGAGGAGGATGGCGGCGAGGAGGACGGCGGCGAGGAGGAGAACGACGAGGACGACGATGACGACGAGGCGGCTGCCGCCGCGGTCAACGACTGAGTCGCAGCGGGGGCACGGGCAGGGTGAGGGTGCGGGATGACGCGAGAGGCAGGCGCAGCACGAAGCCGGGGTGCCGAGGCGTGATGCTCGACCCACTTGCGAGTTGTGTGCGGCACAGACGTAGCGTGCGTGTTCCTGTTTCGTGTTTGTGCGTGTCGGTATGGTGGCCCGCGCCGTTCCCAAGTCGGCATCGGGCAAGACAACAAAGCTGCGCAAGGAGCAACGACAGCGCCGCGTGCTGGCGCAGCTGCAGGAGTACCAGCCGCGGGCCGCCGCCGAAACAACTGGCCGCGGCGTCTTTGGCGAGTGCGAGGCGCATCGGCGGCGCCGCGTGACGTGCGGAGAGGTGCCAATCGGTCGACGTTTTCAGGCAGTCGTGCCAGCCTTTTGCGGCAGCCTCGTCTCCGAGGAGCGCGGCGATGTGCTGGTGCACGCACCCGCGGTCGAGCGCGCAGCGCCCGCCGCGGACGCCATCTGTGTGATGCAGTAGCCGTAGCCGTAGCCGTGGGCGTGGTGGTCACGAACGAGACTGCTCGCGTCGTTTTGCGTGTTGTGAGACCAAGAACGCCAGTGTCCTTGCTTGCTTGCTTTCCATCGCACGCCCCATGGCTGCATCGGGCGCAGCCGAGGAGGAGGAGGAGATGGAGGTCGTCGTCGAGGCGCCCGCCGTGGCGCCCGACGTCGCGGCCAAGCTGGCCGAGCGAGCGCGGGAGCAGATCAACCTGCGGGTCGTGACGCAGCGCGGTGAGGAGATCTTCTTCAAGGTCAAGGGAAGCACAAAGTTTGGAAAGCTGATCGAGGCGTTCTGCGAGAAGAAGGGGTTGTGCGCTCCTCGCAGCAACGGTTTGTTTTTGACGGCAACCGCATCCATGCAAACCAGACACCAGCACAGCTGGAGATGGAGGACGGGGACGTGATTGATGTGTACACGGAGGCGACCGGAGGCTGCGGACGCGCTAACCGCGATTAGGGTCGAGGAGTGTGCGAGGAGTGGAACGAGCGAGGTCAGTGGGAGATTTTGTCCGTGATGTCGTCGGGGCTCGATTTGAGAAAGCGTGGAAGACGGCGCGACCCCGCGACAGGCGCGCCCAAGGCGCAACGGCCCAGTCCGCTCACGGCCATCGATGCCGGTTCCCCTGGCGAGGTCGGCGTCAGCAACGACACGATGATGGCGCTCCAGCACCTCTACAACTCGAGCCCGTCGATCCAGGCGGCACGGGCCATCCTGCAGGGGCAGCTGCTCAGCAGCGGCTGCGTCGTGCGTCGCAGCGGGAAGGACGTCGACCTCAAGGACACCTTCTCGCGCCACCTCGAGGATGTGTGGGTACCCTTTGCGCGCAACGTCATCGACCACTTTCTGATGTTTGGCTTCGTGGTGGTCTCGCTCGAGGAGGAGGGACCGGCACCCTTTGCCAATTTTGTCAAGGGCAAGCAGATGGCGGCCACGTCGCAGATGGGCCCGGTGGGCGAGCGCGGTGTGGTGTCTGGAAAGCAAGAGCCGCCCACGGCGTCGGAGACGCGCGCGCGCAAGGCGCCCATCACCGACGACGCTCGTCTCGACGCGCGCATCAACACGGCCAAGATCAACAGCGGCGCCAACCTGATTCCGCACGTGCCCGACATTGGTCAGTGCGAGGTGTCCTTCATCCACGTCGGCGCGTCCAACTACCGCCGCCAGTACCGCATCTTCACGACCAACAGCGACTCCGTACGCCACACGCCACTCGAACCTAAAACAACACTGCTTCAACGGTTCAGATTCGTCTTCGCAGTCAGATGGCTGCATCCAGTCCAGCATTGCGATGCCCGTACGTTGTGCCCCATGTGTGTAATCCTGACGCGGCTGTTCGCGCGGCACTGGCAGGTTTACAAACAAGATTACACCTCCGAGATCTTCTTCAAGACGGAGCCCGACGTGGCGGGCAACGTGTGCTCGCCCATTGCCACCGTCTTCCAGTCGGCCTCGTTCATCTCGGCGCTCGAGGAGCTGGCGCTGCAGGCCGAGGTCGTACGCGCGCGGCAGATGCTCGTGACGCAACCCATGTCGCGGGTCCAGGGCAACCAGAACCTCGACCCGGTCAACCTGTTCTTTGACAGCGAGAGCCGCGCCGTGCAGGCCTCGGCGACGGCCGAGGACGATGTCAACCAGGCCTCCAGCCTGGCCATGCAGGCCAAGATGATGCAGATCATCAACCGCCTGCAGACGACCGACCCGACGACGGGGCGTGAGCGCCCCAACAACACCGTCAGCACGGGTGGCGTCGCCGGCGCCGTGCCGCCGCCGGTCCCGCCGCAGTTGTTTGCAGCGCCCGATCGGCAGCAGGTCGTGCCGGGCGTGCGCCCGCCCGAGGCACGCTCCGACCTCGTGGAGCTGATGCGCGTCGTGAACGACCACAGTGAGTCTACGACGACTCAAACCCACAACAACAACCACGCACTATCCCCAAACAATACCTCACCTGCGATGCGTTCTGTTCGGCAGTCGCCGCTTCCATGGGCGTGCCGGCAAGTGTCATCGTGAGCTCATGCCATCGAACCCTGTAGCCTCCGCGCTTGTTGCTTCGCGGTTCTGGCATACGTAGCAGATGCCGTTCAGCACCTCGTTTGGGTCGTCAGACCTCAGCGTCGCACGGTACACCACCGCGATCAATCGTCTAACCATGTTGTGTCGTACGTGCGCAGTTCGAAGGCAAGTTCTCGTCCAACTCGATGAGCCAGCTGCAACTGTGCGCAGCTCACCAGCCGCAAAGCGTTGATACGCACGTTCTGACCTGTTCGGCTGTGCGCACGCAGGCTTAACACCACCGTGCAGGCGATGGCGCTCTCTGTCAACAAGGTGCTGACGGCCTGGTGCGTTTCGTCTGCCTTTGACGTCACGTGATGTGTGTTGCTCACGTTGGGCGCGCCTTGGCAGTTACCACGCGTGCTACAGCGACGCGCTCGAGGGCGACGAGCTCGTGCTGCTCACGGCCCCGCTGGCGGCGACGACCGAGGTGGAGGCGCTCTTCACGGCGGGTGTCATCGACATTGAGAGCGCGCTGCCGGCGGCATTGCACTCGCTCGGTTGCTCGGCTGTCGAGATTGACGGCGCGCTCAAGCGACGGCGCGCGGCCGACCAGTCGGGCTCCGACACGACGCTCATGGAGGCACAGACGGCTGCGCAACTCGGCGATGCCGACGTGCAGCTCAAGGCGGCGCAGACGGCCAAGACCACCGAGGAGGTGCTCGCCGTGCGTGCGGGCGTCAAGAAGACCGAGGCCGACACCAGGAAGGCGCTGCACGACTCCAAGGCGCCGTACCCAAGCGCAGCCGCAGCCAAACCCGGCGGCGGGAGCAGTAGCAGCAGCAGCGGCGGCAAGAAATGAGGCTTGCGGGTTGTAACCAATGCACGGGTAGCATCGTGTGTGTCCCGGTCCTCTCCCGTCTTTACAGCCGCAAGAATGAAGACGGTGCGGTTTGCAGCCGGCACGGACTTTGATGGCGCGCCCGTCAAGCGAGCGAGACGCGCCATCGACAAGCTGCGGAACAACTCGTCGGTGCAAAAGGCATCGGTGCAGGACCTCGAGCGCATGATGCTCGTGCACGACCGGCTCTATGGCGACTGCGTGACGCATCGACGAGGCAAGAACATGCAGGACGCGTGCCGAGATGCCATCAAGGACATCATTCAGGCGAAGCGGACGGGCGCGTGGCCCGTGGTGACCATAGGAGCCGGCGCCAGCGTCGACGTGTGCTGATCTTTGGATGGATCTTAAGAGTACTTAAGACGTATTAAGTCACACCTAGCAGTGAGTGCCTGCTCGCTTTTCAAGTGTAAGCAAGGTTTAGAAGAACCCTTCCGAGGGGTTTTCATCTTAAGATGACTTAAGTTTGCTTAAAGGTGCTTGACTTCCTATCGGTATAGCCTTGAGAAAAATGGGGGATTGAGTCAAAGTCCAGGATCAAGCAAGGTTAAGAAGAAACCAACCCGGGCGCGTTTCAACTTAAGATGTCTTAAGTTTGCTTAAAGGTGCTTGACTTCCTATTGGTATAGTCTTGAGGAAAATGGGGGATTGAGTCAAAGTCCAAGGTCAAGCAAGGTTTAGAAGAAACCAACCCGGGCGTGTTTCAACTTAAGATGTCTTAAGTTTGCTTAAAGGTACACTAACTCCCGTGATTTGCAAATGTGCATCGGTTAACAAAGCAGATGCGAGCTGTTGCCTCGGGTTGAGCAAAATTTGGTCCGGGACGAACTTTTCGCTAAAGTGGCTTGCGGGTTGTGTGCTTGCACCAGCACGCAACGCACACACGCAGCTTCCACTGGGGATGACGGTCGATGCTGGCGTCCTCGAGCAGCGGAAGCGCATCATCGATCTTCTCGAAAAGACCCATGACCTCGGCGACTTGAAGCGCATCCGGGTCCGCCTCGAGACATCCACCAGCACGGATGCAAAGAAGCGGCGCGACGCCCACGCCATGTGTTTCTCAGTCAACCGAAGCGCGCCTTGGCAGCCGGCCAACCGTGCGCTCGTCCTGAAAATGATCGATCTCCTGAAACAGCGGACCGGCCTCGTGACCAGCCCCGACGATGAAGTCGATGGTCTCTCACAAAAATTCGTCTTCGTCGCGCTCGCTCATCCAGCCTGTGCCGCACTGGGCATCAAGAACGACAAGTCGGTGTGCTATGTCGCCCGTCAATTGCTCTGTCGACTCGCCGAGGCGGTCGAGACGCTTCGCACGGAACACGAGGATGCCGGACCCGTAGTCGTCCATGGGTGCGGCGAGCGCATACCGGGGGTCACATTCTCGGCTGGCAGCGGCCTCGCCTTCTCTCGGAGGGGCTACGCCATCGTCGACCGTGCTCTGGACTTGCTTCGTGCTCGTCTCGTCGAGTGAGTGGTGTTTGGTGTTGTCGCGAGGGGTGTGTGTGAATGGGGTTTTGTTTTTGCATTTCGATGATACACAACACGACCTCGATTCTCGTCTTGTGTTTTTTTGCGAGCAACACGCTCAAAAGTAGCACACGAGGTCGATGGCATCGGCAATTTCAGAGGCCGCCGCCCGTAGACGCCGAATCTCGGCCGCGAGTGTGTCAACCACATACTTGCGCAGCACGATTCGCCATCCGTCTGTCGAACTCGGTGGCGTTTGCAAGCTGCAAACGAGGTCGAGTTGGGTACGAGCCAGACGAACCACGACGTTTGGCACGACGTGGTGTTTGAGGCGCTGCGACTGTCCCGTGTCGGCCGACGATGACGCCTCGTGCTTTCTCTTGAGGGTCGTCGCGTTGTCTTTTCGCGTACCGACCACGAGGACGGCGTTTGCGTTCACGATTCTCCCAGGAATCGTCAGCGCCGCCTTCCCGGTGTGGCTTACGACAAGTTCAGCCGCCTCTGGCACAGCGGCCAATAGCTTGGCGAGGCGGCGTATCGCCGCTTGTTCATCGTCGTCCTGCTCCTCCGTCGTGGTTTGTGGCTGGGATTGGGGTTGGGGTTGAGGTCGCTGCCCGGTGGCCCGCTTGAGGTCGTAGGTTTGCTCCCCACCACTCATGACGTGGACGAATAGCGCCGACAACGACACGATGACAGCGAGCATCGCCGACGTCTGGTCGTCGTGGTCTGTGTGAAAGAGATGCCGGAGGTGGGAGCACTCCTTGAGGCGTGCGATCACTGCATCGAGAAGGGGATTGGGCGCTGCGCAGACGTCGGACGAGGATTTGACGTCGCGCACGTGTTTGTGCCAGGCGACGAGACGCCAGGCCAAAAACAGCTCCGGCGAGATGTTTATTCCAAAGTCGGCCGAGGCCCTGTACGTGTGTTCCGCCCATGGACGCACCTTCGGCGGAGTCACCGGATCGACGGGCGCAAGTGCGTACATGCGCAAGAGGAAAGCCGGATCGTGCTTGATCATGGCCATGACCGCCCGGGAGAATGGTCCAATCCTCTCGTAGACCATGACATCAAAATTGCGGTTCGTTTCCATGCGAATGGACGCGCGTGCCGAGATGCGACCGTAGAACCAGAATCGCACGCGCTTGGCGAGTGTGGCGGTGTCATCGTTCGTGCCAGCGTCGTCGTCGAGCTGCAATTCGCGACGGAAGCGCATGGCCTGCGTCGCGCAAGATTCCGTCAGCCACAGGTCCCGGAGCCGCGTCTCGTCCAGGACCACGAGCGTCTTGTACAAGCACTCGATGGCGCCTCGTTGGGCATCCGGGTTGTCAAGGTCGGAACCAGCTCGTAGCACCGACTCCAAACGACGGCGACAGAGACGCAAGATGGGTGCTGCAATCCCGCAGTAGACCGCGTCGAACCGAGTCGTGATGCCTATGTTGTTGTTGGGGCTCCACCGGTGCGTTCGGGACAGGATGGCCATCGCGCCCGTGCCACAACTCTCCAACTCCTGCAGCTTCTGACAAAATCGTGCTGCAGCGACCGCGTGCACGCGGTCGTCCGGGTCCTCGAGCTTGCCGTCGTGTGGCAACAGCCATTTCGGGACTTGGCAGTGCGGGTTGTAGAATGGCTCAATCTTGACTTCTTTTGCATACGCTTCCCCTTGCGGGCCGTCGAACGCAGCACTGGCATCGACACGAGAAGAGCATAATTCCAATAGGCCAGCCACGTAGGCCAACAGCTTTTCGCCGTCGTGGTTTTTTCGCAGCACGGGCGCGCGCGGCTCCGCGAACATGAACATGTCTCCGCAGCAGACTGCAGCAGCGACTCGCTGCGCCCAGCTCCAACGTTGTCTGACCTACTAGCTCCCACGAGCCGCAAGCCACAAGCTAGCGGAGAAGAGGAAGGTCGATGCGTTCTTTGAACCGATCCCCATCGGGTCTACGGAGGAGTTAGTGTACCTTTAAGCAAACTTAAGACATCTTAAGTTGAAACGCGCCTGGGTTGGTTTCTTCTTAACCTTGCTTGACTCTGGACTTTGACTCAATCC
>TARA_B110001454_G_scaffold36181_1_pt1 | contig 11910 bp, 12 predicted proteins | sample TARA_B110001454 | Tara Oceans TARA_B110001454 (sample SAMEA4397004) | marine metagenome | biome: Polar Biome; feature: [MES] marine water layer (ENVO:01000295) within the mesopelagic zone...; material: water (ENVO:00002006), including particulate matter (ENVO:01000060) such as...... | reverse complement strand
TTTTTTATTATAGTTAATATAAGCTTTACTTTTTTTCATATTTGGTATATGATATAATATATAGTGAAAAAAATATTTATTAATATCATTTAATGATTGTTCGTCTAACTTAAAAAGTTGATTAATTTTATTTATATGGGTGTTAAAAAACAGCTTAATTAATTGAATTGAAGAAGAATTTACTTTTGTTTTACTATTAGAGCATTTTGAACATTCTAATTGACCCGATGTATGATTAAAAAATCCAGTATTTAATTTTTTATTACAGTGATAGCATTTCTCAATTAAGGGTTTATATCCAAGATATATTAATAATTGAATATTAAAAAAAATAAAATAATAGATGATATTACGGGAGTTTGATAGATTTATTTTTTCGAGAGTTTTATTAACTAAGCGAAAAATAATATCACAAGGATTGTCTTCTATACTAGAATAATTAATGATATCAAGTATTACTGAGCTTAGTATAATTTTATTGTAGTCATCAGAAATATCATTATATTTTTGTATGATTGATGCTTCTTTATATGTTTGAATATTACGTTTAGGTTTATAATAATAGATTAAGTTAATATAATTTAATGGCTGTAAAATTGCTCCATTCAAATTTTTTATTTTCCTAGCTCCCTTGGCAATGATACTTAATTTACCATAATCTTTTGAATATAAATTACAAATTAGGCTTGAATCACTAAATTTTTTATTATTTAGAACAATTGCATCTGTAGAATAAATCACTCTTAATACGCTTTAGCAAACACCACACTATATTTTGCAGGTTTTTGAGTGTAAATACATTTTAATTTATTTTTTTGTTTAAGCGGAATGCACCTTATTGTTGCCTTGGTATCTTTTTTAATTTTTAATTCCGTTTCTTCTGTACCATCCCATCCACATTCAACAAATCCCCCTGTTTCAATCATTTGTTTAAATTCATTATAATCATTAGTCTGGAATGTATTGTTTTTTTTAAAAGCTAAAGCTTCATTATATAGAGATGATTGTATATCATCTAATGTATTAATGAGGAATTGATTTGCTTCCTTAGTTTTGACTGTTAATTTTTGATTATTATCGCGTCTTGCGATTGTTAATATTTGATCATTGATATCACGCATGCCAATTTCTATTCTTAAGGGAACGCCTTTCATCTCCCATTCATTAAATTTAAATCCCGGAGACAGCTTATCTCTTTTGTCAAAATAACAGGAAACTTTATTTTGCTTCATATAATCTAAAATTGATTGAACATACTGTTTAATTTTCTTTAAATCATCTCCAGATTTAAATATTGGAACGATTACAATTTGTATTGGTGCAATTTTTGGAGGGAGGCGTAACCCTTTATCATCTCCATGAACCATAATTAACGCACCAATTAAGCGAGTACTTACCCCCCAGCTTGTTGCATACACATACTTTTCTTTATTATCTGTGTCTTGAAATTTAACATTAAATGCTTTTGAAAAATTTTGTCCAAGATAGTGTGAGGTGCCAGCTTGTAAAGCTTTTTTATCACCCATCATCGCTTCAATAGAAAACGTTTCAACAGCTCCTGCAAATTTTTCACTATCTGATTTCCTTCCTACTATCAAAGGAATCCCCATATAATTTTCTAGAACATCTTGGTAAATAGTTAAAATTTTATGTGTTTCCTCAATTGCTTCCTCTTCTGTTGCATGCGCTGTATGACCTTCTTGCCATAAAAATTCACTCGTTCTTAAAAATAATCGTGTCCTCATTTCCCATCTTACAACATTTGCCCATTGATTAATTAATATAGGTAAATCTCGATGTGATTTAATCCATTTTTTATACATTGACCATATAATTGTTTCACTAGTGGGCCTAACAATTACTTCTTCATCCAATTTAGATTTTGGGTCAGGAATTAAAGAGCCCTTTTCATTTACTGTTAATCTAGAGTGAGTTACAATTGCACATTCTTTTGCGAACCCTTTAACATGCTCTGCTTCTTTATTTAAAAATGATTTAGGTATAAACAATGGAAAATAGGCATTGGTATGATTTGTTTTTTTAAATTCATTATCAAAAATACTTTTAATATTTTCCCAAATTTGAAAACCATAAGGCCTAATAATCATTGTCCCTTTTACAGGACCATAATCGGCTAACTCAGCTTTAGTAATAACATCAGTATACCATTTTGCATAATCTTTACTTTTAGGTGTAACACTTTTTGACATTAATTAATCCTTTAATATTTCTTTAAAAACTTTCACCACAGAACCTATATCATTTTTTGTAAATCCAGAATGTGTGACAAGTCTAAATTTACTATTTCCTTTATAATCAATTTTGATATTTTTTTTCTCTAATTCATTTAATAGTTTTGCATTTGAAATTTCGTGATGTCTATTATAAATAAAAATAATATTAGTATAAACTTTTTCCGGATTATTTTTAATATTTTTTATTTTGTTTAACTGGGAAGCTAACTCTTTTGCATTTGAATGATCATCAGCAATTCGATTTATCATATAGTCTAAACTAAATATCCCAGCGGATGCAATTAGTCCAGCTTGTCTCATCCCTCCACCTAAAGCTTTCCTCATGTGCTTTGCTTTTAATATAAAATCTTTATTACCTAAAATAACTGAGCCAACAGGAGCAGATAGTCCTTTGGATAAACAACAAGAAATCGTATCACAATGTCTTGTTAATTCATCAACCGATTTATTTAATGCAATTGATGCATTAAATATTCGTGCTCCATCTAGATGAATAGAAAGATTATGTTTATCAGCAATCTGTTTTACTTCATTAAAATAATCAGCATCTATAGGTGCGCCATAGCATGCGTTATGTGTATTTTCTAAACAAATTAATTTAGTTTTTGGAAAATGATCATTCCCGGTAGCTCTAATACTTGTTTCAATATCATTTAAATTAATTGTACCATCATCATTATTTTTAAGTTGAAAAGAGTGAATTCCTCCAAAGGCAGAAATCCCGCCAGCTTCGTAATAAAAAATATGTGATTTGTCTCCCAATAGCACCTCATCTCCACGGTCACAATGTGTGAGTACCGCAATAAGATTTGCCATTGTCCCCGACGGTACAAACAAAGCAGCTTCTTTATTGAATATTTTTGCGATTTTTTCTTGTAATAAATTTACAGAGGGGTCTTCTCCATAAACATCGTCACCTAAAGGTGAATCAATGATGAATTTTTTCATCTGATTTGATGGTAGTGTAACAGTGTCGCTTCTTAAATCAATCATATTTAAAATATTAATTAGTAGAATAAATTAATTAATATTAATTGATAAAACATTAAATTTATGATATGAATTCAATTAATATTATTAATGGAAACATAATTACTCTAGATCAAGAATCTCCAAAGGTGCATTCATTATCAATTAGTAATGGTAGAATATCATTAATTAATGATATAAATAAAAATTTTGATACTATTGATTTAAAAGGAGCTACCGTAATTCCCGGGTTTATAGATTCTCATTTTCATTTAAAAAACTTTGGTAAAAGGCTTAATCTTTTAGATTTAAAAAATGTACAATCTGTTAATGAAATAATTGATTTAATTAAAACTTATGCTAACAATAAATCTTCTAATGATTGGATTTTAGGATTTGGATGGGATCAAAATTTATGGGAAGAAAAATCATTTCCACTTTCAAGTTATTTAGATGATTTAAATATTAAGCTTCCTATTTATTTAACTAGAATTGATGGACATGCAGCTTGGGTTAATTCGGTTGCTATAAAAAAAACAAATAAAACAGTAAATAAATTAAACCGAATTGATGGTGGCCAAGTTATCAATGATTGTATATTGATTGATAATGCTATGCATCCTTTTAAATCATTTTTACCAGAAGAAAGCAAAGAGAATGTTAAAGATTGGATTTTATTAGCTGCTAATAAAGCCGTAGAAATGGGGATAACAACAGTACATGATGCCTGGCAAGATAAAATTATTATTGAGGCTATTAAAGAATTGATTATAGAAAAAAAATTCCCTATTAGATGCTATGGAATGCTTGCTAGTAATGATAAAAAGTTATTAAATGATTTTTTTAAAAGGGGACATTATAATAATGAATATTTAACTATTAGATCTGTTAAAGCATTTATTGATGGAGCTCTTGGGAGTCGTGGCGCTGCATTGCATGAGCCATATTGTGATGATGTAAATAATTGCGGATTAATATTAATTAGTAAAGAAGAATTTTCAGAGCTTGCAAAGTTATGTTATACTAATAATTACCAACTGAATACTCATGCAATTGGTGATAGGGGTAATACATATGTTTTAGATCATTATGCACAAGTTCTAGGTAAAAATAATGATAGAAGATGGAGAATTGAACATGCTCAAATGGTTGATGATGACAATATGATAAAATTCCAGGAGTATAATATTTTACCTTCAATGCAGCCATCGCATTGTACGAGTGATATGAATTGGTTACCTGAAAGAATAGGAAAACAGCGCTTAAAATTAATTTCTAGATGGCAATCTTTTATTAAGTTAGGATTAAAAATTCCAGGAGGTTCTGATTGCCCAATTGAAACAGGTAATCCACTCTTTGAATTTTATGCAGCTATTACAAGACAAAACCACAATTCATATCCTGAATTAGGATTTCAACCTCAGGAAAAAGTTCATCCTCAAGATGCATTAAAAATGTTTACTACATGGGGAGCATATGGTAGTTTTAATGAAGATAATCAGGGACAAATTTCTTTAGGTTATAATGGAGATTTAACGGTTATATCAGAGGATATATTATCTGTTCCATCAAAAAATATTCTAGATATTGAGATTTTATATACTATTGTAAATGGTAAAATAGTTTATCAAAAATAATTATTTTTTATTAAATATAGATATTCTGTTTTTTGCTCTTTGTAGAGACTTGTTTGCTCTATCAAGATTCTGTGATTTATTTTCTAGTCGTTCTTTAGCCTTTTTAAAAGATTTTTCAGCACGATTCTTGTCAATATTTTTTGATTCTTCAAATGTTTCTAATAATAATTGAACACCTTTTGATTGAATATCGGTAAATCCACCGCTTGTAGAAAAATATAATGTTTTTCCATTTACATCAATTTTTATTTCTCCAATATCAAGAGCAATAATAGCATTAGCATGATTTGCTTTTATACCAATCAAGCCATCTAAACCCGGAATTCTTAAATAAGAAATATCTTCAAATGTATGTGTATTCATTGGAGTAATAATATCTAGATGAAATGTATTCATTATTTTTTCATTGATTTAGCTTTATCAAATGCTTCATCGATAGTTCCTACATACATAAATGCATTTTCTGGTAATTCATCACAGTCACCTTTTAAAATTGCTTCAAATGCTGAAATTGTATCTTCTAATGAAACATATCTTCCTGGTGTTCCTGTAAATTGTTCAGCAACAAAGAAAGGCTGTGATAAGAATTTTTGCATCCTTCTAGCCCTGTGAACAGTTTGTTTATCTTCATCAGACAGTTCATCCATTCCTAAAATAGCAATAATATCTTTTAACTCATTATAGTTTTGAAGAATTTTTTGAACTGACCTAGCTGTATTGTAATGTCTATCTCCAATAACTCTTGGATCTAGTATTCTTGATGATGATGCTAAGGGGTCAACAGCAGGGTATATTCCAAGCTCAGCAATTTTTCTTTCAAGTACAGAGGTTGCATCTAAGTGAGCAAAGGCTGTAGCAGGAGCAGGGTCAGTTAAATCATCAGCAGGCACATATACAGCCTGTATAGATGTAACAGAACCATTTTTTGTAGAGGTAATACGTTCTTGTAAATCTCCCATTTCTGTCCCAAGAGTTGGTTGATAACCAACAGCAGATGGCATACGCCCTAATAATGCGGATACTTCAGAACCTGCTTGTGTAAATCTAAAAATATTATCAACAAATAAAAGTACATCTTTGCCTTCTTCATCTCTAAAATATTCTGCCATTGACAGTGCGCTTAATGCAACTCTTAATCTTGCTCCTGGGGGTTCGTTCATTTGCCCAAAAACCATAGCTGTTTTCTCAATAACCCCAGATTCAGTCATTTCTCTATATAAATCATTTCCTTCCCTGGTTCTTTCTCCAACACCAGCAAAAACAGAATAACCACCATGCTCTGTTGCAATGTTTCTTATTAATTCTTGAATTAAAACTGTTTTTCCAACACCTGCCCCTCCAAATAATCCAGTTTTCCCACCTTTAGTATAAGGTTCCATTAAATCAACAACTTTAATACCAGTTACTAAAATTTCAGCTTCAGTTGTTAAGTCTTCATGTTTAGGTGCAGGTCTATGAATAGGATATTTTTTATTACTAGTAATTTCATCTTTTCCATCGATAGTATTTCCTATAACATCAAACATTCTTCCCAAAACAATTTTACCAACAGGGACAGAAATTGGTTCACCTAAATCTTTTACAGCATGACCTCTTACTAAACCATCTGTTGTATCCATTGCTACGGTTCTAACAGTTGATTCGCCTAAATGTTGGGCAACTTCTAAAATAAGATTATCTGTATCATTTCTTTCAATTTCAAGAGCATTTAATATTGCCGGAAGATTTCCCCCAGGGAACTCCACATCTACAACAGCCCCCATAATTTGTGATATTTTACCCTGCATAATAGTATAGTTCCTTTCTTTAATTTGATAAAGCTTCTGCACCACCAACAATTTCAAGCATTTCAGTGGTAATAGCAGTTTGTCTAGCTTTGTTAAATTCTAAATTTAGTTCACTAATCATTTCTTTAGCATTTTCTGTAGCATTTTCCATTGAAAGCATTCTTGCAGCTTGCTCACTTGCAAATGATTCTAATAAAAATTGCCAAATTTGAGTATTAAAATATTTTGGAACAAGTGATTTAATAATATCTATTTTTGATGGTTCATAAATAATATTTGTAATCACGGCTTGTTCTTCTTCTTTTCCAAATTCAATAGGTAAAATTTGATTAGTTAATACTTTTTGTGAACCAACATTTTTAAAATAGTTATATATGACTTGTACTTGAGTAACTTTATTATTTAAAAAATGCTTAATAATATTTTGACCAATTTTAATTGCTTGATTATAATTTAAGTCTACCCATAAATCCTCATAATATTTTTCAACATTAAAATCACGCTTTGAAAAATATTCGAACCCCTTTTTACCGATACAAAATAATATCGCATTTTCTTTACCAACAAGATTAATGGCATGTTCAGTTTTTTTAATTATATTAGAATTAAAAGAACCAGCCAATCCTCTATCAGCTGTCACAACAATAAAACCATATTTAGTTGTTGTTGTTGGTTTATTTAGTAATGGCAATAAAGAACTATCTACATCATCCATTAGATTACTTATTAAATCTTTTATTCTATTAGAATATGGTCGACCTTTTTCCATATTTTCTTGAGATTTTCTAAGCTTTGCAGCAGCAACCATTTTCATAGCCTTAGTAACTTTTTGAATACTTGTTACTGATTTAATTTGTGTTCTTATGTTTTTTAAATTTGCCATTAATTGTTAAATGTTTTTGTAAATGTATCTAGTGCACTTTTTAGCTCTTTTTCACTATTATCATCAAGCTTACCTGATGATAAAATACTATCAAGAGTGCTCTGATTATTAGCAGATAGATATTCAATTAGCTCTTTTTCATATTTATTAATATTTTCAATTCTAACATTATCTAGATATCCATTAATACCAGCATAGAGAATAGTAATTTGATTTATAACTGACATTGGTACATATTGATTCTGTTTTAATATCTCAACCATTATTTTACCACGATTTAATTGTTGTAATGTTGATTCATCTAAGTCAGATCCGAATTTTGAAAATGCTTCAAGCTCTCTAAATTGCGCTAAGTCAAGTCGCAACGTTCCTGCAATAGATTTCATCGCTTTAATTTGTGCTGCTCCACCAACTCTAGATACTGATATTCCAACATCTACTGCGGGTCTTATTCCAGCATTAAATATATCAGAGTCTAAAAATATTTGTCCATCTGTAATTGAAATTACATTTGTTGGAATATATGCAGCAACATCTCCTTCTTGTGTTTCTATAATAGGTAGAGCTGTTAAAGATCCACCGCCTAAATCTTCATTTAGTTTACTTGATCTTTCTAATAATCTACTATGTAAATAAAATACATCTCCAGGATAAGCTTCCCTGCCGGGAGGTCTTCTTAATAGAAGGGACATTTGCCTATATGCACTTGCTTGTTTTGTTAAATCATCATATACAATTAATGCATGTTTACTATTGTCTCTGAAATATTCCCCCATTGATGCACCAGCATAAGGAGCTATATATTGCATTGGAGCTGGATCTGATGCGTTAGCTGCAACAATAATGGTATATTCCATAGCGCCAGCTTTTTCAAGCTCATTTACAACTCTTGCAACAGTAGACCCTTTTTGTCCTATTGCAACATAAATACAATAAACAGGGTCACCAGCCTTAAAGGCATCTTTTTGATTAATGATTGCATCAATTGCAATTGCTGTTTTTCCTGTTTGTCTATCTCCAATTATAAGCTCTCTTTGACCTCTCCCAATTGGGATCATACTGTCAATACTTTTTAATCCTGTTTGCAATGGTTCTATAACAGGTTGACGTTGCATAACGCCCAGAGCTTTACGTTCAATTGGGTAAGATTTTCCAGTATTTATTACACCTTTTCCATCTAAAGGCTGTCCTAATGGATTTACAACTCTTCCCAATAATTCTTCTCCTATTGGGACCTCAACAATTTTACCTGTTCTTTTAGCGGTATCACCTTCTTTTACTAAACTAGAGTTTCCAAATAATACAATACCAACATTATCTGTTTCAAGATTAAGGGCCATACCAAAAACATTATTTGGTAATTCAACTAACTCTGAGTTCATTATGTTTTCTAGTCCACTAACTCTCGCAACACCATCCCCAACATATATTATTTCACCTACTTCAGAAACATCAATATCAACATTGTGGTTTTGTAATTGTTCTTTTAATAAAGAAACTATTTCTTCTGTTTTAAAATCCATTATTACTCCTGATTACATATTATGTAAAGTTTTTTTTAATTGATTTATTTGATAACTTACAGAATTATCAAATATGTTATTTCCAACACGTAATTTTATTCCTCCAATGATATTAGGGTCAGTAATATTATTTACAGAAGGAGAATTGTTTAATATTCCATTTATTTTTTGTGAAAGAGAATTAACTTCTTCTTCACTTAATTTGGTTGCTGTAATAATATCAACTTTATTAATACCTATGTGAGGCTCGCTTAAATGATTGAATTTTGATATAATATTTAATAAATCATGCGAGTGATTATTATTTATAATTATAGTTAAAAATTCTACAGTTAATGAGGAAAACATATTTAATGTATTATGTATAATATCTACTTTTTTATTTAGATTAATTTTTTTTGTAATAAATATTAATCTAAACGTAGAAGTTTTTTTAAATAAATAAGCAATTAATTGCAATTCTTTTTTTACTGTTAAAACATTGTTTGCTTTTACAGAAACATCAAAAAGTGATTTTGCATATTTATGGCGATTATACATTATTAATTTGCACGTTTAAATTCATCAACTGTTTCTTCAATCATTTTTTTATTATCTTCATTATTTAAATTACGTTTTAGAATTTTTTCAGATGCTTCGAGTGCAATATCTACCACTGTATTTTTAATTTCACTTAAGGCTTTTTGTTTTGCTGTTTTAATTTGCTCCTTAGCTTTATTAAGCATACTATCATACTGCTCTTTACCATCTGTTTCAAGTTTTTGTTTTAACTTATCTCCAGCATCTCTTGCTTTTGTTACTATTTCTTGAGCTGCATTTCGTGCCCCTTGTAAGACTTTTTCATTCTTTTCAGCTTGAGCTTCAGCTTGAGCAGTAACTTTTTCAGCTTTTAAAAGGGAATCCTCTATTTGTTTTGCTCTTGCATCCAGAGTTTCTATGAGTGGTCCCCATGCTTTCCAGCGTAAGATGGCTAATACAATTAAAAAGGTTATAACTGTCCATATAAATAGACCGGGATCTGGTAAAAACCATTCATTAAACCAATCGGCAGCAAACGATAAATTAATACAGCATAAAAAAAATAAATATTTTATTTTATTCATTTTAAAATACTGCTAATAAGCATACAACAAGAGCTATAATTGCAACACCTTCAAGTAAGAATAAAGGAAGATTTACTGCACCCGTAATATCCTTTGCTGCTTCAGGTTGTCTAGCTATAGCATTGGCGGCAGAGAAAGCAAGCATCCCAATTCCAATCCCAGCTCCGATAGCTACTAGCCCAGCCCCTAAGGGTCCATATAAAGATGATTTTTCAATAGTTTCTACCACCTCTGAAGCAAACATGCTTGATACGGGAATAGCGCTCAAGATTATTTTTTTTGTTAATGACATTTTATTCTCCTTATTATTAAGTTATTAATGATCTGCATGAATTGCCATACCTATAAATACAGATGATAGCAATGTAAATACATATGCCTGCACTAAACAGACAATGAATTCTAAAAAATAAATTCCAACATTTAATAATACTGATACTAATGCAGCAAACACGCCTATAAATAGATTAATTGGTTGTTGTGAATTCAAATGTTCTATACCTCCACTTAAGATAATAGGAAGCGCAAAAATAGCAATCATCCCAATATGTCCTGCTGTCATATTTGCTCCAAGTCTCATTGTAAGGGCAAAAGGCCTAACAATCATGCCCATTATTTCTATGGGGATTAATATTATAAGAACAGGTTTTGGAACGCCACTAGGAATTATACTTTTCCAATATCCCCAAAACCCATGTTTTTTAGTACCAGCAATAATAATAGCAAAAAATGTAATTATAGCAAGACCAATAGTGACACCAAAATTTGCTGTTACTGTTGATCCGCCTCCTCCGAACATATTTAATTTTTCAAAAAAAGGTATTAATCCTAATAAATTACAGGTTAAAATAAATACAAAAAAAGTCATAGCTAAAGGTGCCCACGTTTTTGCATAGTTTTGTCCAATATTTGGAATTATTATATCTTTATTTATAAAATCCATTAATATCTCATAGATTTGAGATAAACCACGGGGTTTGGAATTAATATTTTTTCTATATTGCCTGGTTCCCACTAATGCCATAACCATTGTTACAATCGCTGAAATGAATAACATGATAACAGGTTTTGATATATTCATAAGTGAAGCCCATGATGGATGTAACCAAAAGGCATTAGGATTTCCAACGTGATGTAAAATTTCATTTCCCCATCCAGTAAATTCACCGGAACTACTTAATAAAGGTGATACTAAGGCTATGATAAAAATAGATATTTTATTTATTTTCGTCATTTTTTCGACTTACTATTCCCTCTATAATATGAAAAATTGTAAAATTTAAATATCCTAAAACAATAAATGGTTTATAATTTAAGATGCTTAAATTAAATATAAAAAAGTAAATAAACATCGAAATAAATGATAATTTTAAAATAAATATTAAGGTATGATTTAAAAAATAATTTTTAGATAATTTTATTTGAAAATAATAAAAGCATATTATATTGATTACGCAAAATAAAGCTATTAATAAATTAAAAACTATAATCATTTATTAATTTGTTTATATAGCTCATAGAGGCCTACAATTGCTCCTGAAATTAAACAGACTATTAACAAAATAGAGTTATCGAATCTGTTTTTTAGAAAATAGCCAATTATCCCAAATAATAAAATTGATCCTAAAATTGTTGAAGAAATACTAACTGCTTTTTGTAAATTTTTGTTAAGCTTGTTCATTGGCAGTGTCTAAACTGCTAGGGTTGGTAGTTGCATTATTATATTCTTCTTGTTTCACCATACTGCACATTC
>TARA_B110001454_G_scaffold7171_2_pt1 | contig 11942 bp, 11 predicted proteins | sample TARA_B110001454 | Tara Oceans TARA_B110001454 (sample SAMEA4397004) | marine metagenome | biome: Polar Biome; feature: [MES] marine water layer (ENVO:01000295) within the mesopelagic zone...; material: water (ENVO:00002006), including particulate matter (ENVO:01000060) such as...... | reverse complement strand
TGGATGTATCAGTGGTTAAAAACTGCTGAGTATTACTCCAAAAAGCGGCATTCAAAACCGGTGTAGTAGGCTGCCAATTTGGCATCCACTGGCGAACCCTGTTTTCAGCGCTGTGATAAGCCGCCACTGCTTGAGCTGTATCGGCTAACGTTTGTGATAATGACAGTAGGGTGAGTTCAACATCAATTTGACCAAGGTCACCATTCGCTGAGCGGCTTTTAACCAGCTTAATAAGCTGATCAAGCTGCTGCTCCTGATCTAACGCGAGTTCGTATCTTTGCTTAGCGGCCTGCCAATTTACAAAAGCCAGCAGTGCGTTTTTTAATATGGTTTGATAGTTAAAGCGGTAGTCTTGTTCAGCCTGAATACGTAAGAACTGAGCTTGTTGCTCTCGGCTGCCTTTTTGATCCCACCAATCTATTTTCTGACTGATACTGACCTGATAGTTATCTTGTTCACCTTCACGCTCATAGCCAGTACCGAGTTCAGGGTTATATAGCGCTCGTGAGTAAGAGTCCGCTTGAGACAAAGAAGCGTCTCGCTTCTGCTGTGCTGCATGTATTTCTGGTAAGACTTCAATCTGCTGGCGTAGCCAGTGCATGTTATTGCCACTGGATTGTTGAGCCTGTGCAGTGGGTACGAATACTGCCATCACACTGGCGATCGCAAGTAATCGCACAGTAGGTCTGTGTAAAGCATTCTGTAAAAGAATCATGAATTTGCCCTGTTTAAATTAAAAAATAAGGACAGCAGACGTTCATAATTTACAATCAATATAGAGGTCTGTTGCCAATAACTTTGAAGTTAAACGTTGGCAATAGGAGGGCGTAGCGCCGGAGAATGGAGTTCAGAGCGTTTTTGGTAGGTGGTACGTAAACTTTGTAGGTCCAAAGAGTCCCTATGAGATGACAGCTCTTTCACCAGTGCCGATACAGGGTTTGGGTTGTGGCAGTGACAGCAATGCTCACAATTTATCTCGGTATTTTGGTCGCTTACTTGATCGGAACTGTTTTGTTGAATGTCTGCAGAGGCGTGCTCTTCGTTAGAAGAATGCCCATAAACCGATGTATCGCCACTGTGGGTATGTTCTAACGCAAGATCATTATGATCGATTGGAGCATTAAATAGCGCATGCACGTCTGCACTAGCAACTACAGACTGCAAAGCAATCAGAAGTATTAGTAGTACGGTTAGCAAGGGGCGCTTGTTCACTAAATCCACCAGAAAAATAAGTTTAGGTGCGAATAATATATTAGCTTATGGGTTTAAGTCTAATAAAACTTTGTAATGAAGGGTTATTCTTTTCGTAAGCTTTAATTGATCTTTTAGTTTAACTTTGATCAAATGATTGAATTGGATCCTACCCTCTTTTACAGTAATCGAAGCTTAGAGAATTTTAATTGTTAATAAACTTTTAGCGGTTGGAGTTGATCGATCGACTTGTAAAAAATCTCGTAGAACTGAAGACTCTTCAGTTGTTGTATCTAGGGTAGGAATTCAATTGTACAGCTTATGTTCGCGATGTTTCATGGTGAGGTTGAGTTTTCAATAGATTCGAGTATTAATCATGTATTCAGCTTTAAACGATTTACAGAGACCCTGTAAATAATTCTGTGTAACTGCTCTATTTAAATATAGTCTTTTAAACGGTCTTCGAACATGATCATAAATCGGTTCAAGGCCGTTTTCCAATTTCTTATTGGCATCGTCCATTTTTCAGACGCTTGGCGTATCGCTAAATAAACCACTTTCTTGGCCGACTCCTCCGTAGGAAAAACCTTACGCTTCTTCGTTGCTTTGCGAATGACACTGTTAAGAGACTCGATAGCATTTTTCGTATAGATCGCTTTCCTGATGTCTTCAGGGTATTGAAATAATGTATTCAAATTCTCCCAGTGAGCTTTCCAGGAGCGACTGATTTGAGGGTATTTCTCATCCCATTTATTAGAGAAATCAGCAAGGGCCTTTAGTGCGCTTTCTTCGGTACTCCCTTGATATATCGTCTTTAAATCTGCCGTAATCGCTTTGTAATCTTTCCAAGGAACATACTTCATCGAGTTGCGAACCATATGCACGATACAAAGCTGTATTTGGGTTTCTGGAAATACCGTATTGATCGCATCAGGAAAGCCTTTAAGGCCATCTACACAAGCAATTAGGATGTCTTGCACACCTCGATTCTGTAATTCAGTTAATACATTCAGCCAAAACTTAGCCCCCTCGTTTTCGGAAATCCACATGCCTAATAATTCTTTATGGCCCTCCATGTTGACGCCTAAAGCAAGATAAATGGCCTTGTTTATAACCTGCTTGTCTTGCCTGATTTTGAGTACAATGCAGTCCAGATAAACGATTGGATAGATGGGATCTAACTCTCGAGATTGCCACTCAACAACTTCTTCAATGACGGAATCAGTGACCTTAGAAATTAAACTTGGAGAAGCATCAGCACCATAGAGTTCTTTAAAAGTTTTAACGATTTCACGAGTCGTCATTCCTTGAGCATAAAGGAAGAGGATTTTGTCATCCATTGAAGTGAATCGGGTTTGATTTTTCTTAACCAATTTAGGCTCGAAACTTCCTTCTCGATCTCTCGGTGTATTGAGCTCGAACTGGCCATCTTCGGTGCGAAGGGTTTTGCTTGTGGTGCCGTTGCGGCTATTGGAAGTACGAGAGACTTCATGTTTATCGTAACCAAGATGATCATCAAGCTCAACATTTAATGCACGCTCAACGGTAACCTTGGTAAGCATCTGACGAAAATCATTAAGATCTTGTTCTGTTTTTATGCCTTTGGCCGCTTCACGGGCAAAAGCTTCAAGTGCTTCTTTGTTCATAACTACTTATCCTTAGCCATTACTGGCTCTTATGATAAGCAGTTACACAGATTTATCTACAGCCTCCGTGGCATCTGATTATTCCTTTCGTTTAGTGTGCGGAAAATCTCTATTTATGGTTGCTATTAACTTTCGTGGGGATTACACGGCATCTGAGAGAGCGTAAAATGTGGTTGTCGAGTATCTATCAATTTAATTAGAGCTCAAAAAATCTGCGTATTGATTTCCAGACTGGATATTCACTTGACTCAAACTGAAGCAGTTGTCCTTCAAAGTTTTCTTGACCTTTACCAATGTAATCATCAATGAGGTAGTGGCCTAAATTTAATCCTTTATTGGGACTAATAATTAATTTGTAGGCAGCATCAAGTCCTAGGTGTTCCTCTACCCAAAGCCTCTTCACCGTGTAAGAGCAGGGATTTAGAACTTAGGATATACAAATTAACATTGCTTAGACTCTCTAGCCATTGATACACCTTAATAGAATTTGGCATCGGTGCCAGGCCGCTGAAAACCCTGGTACGCTATGTGGATACTCAACTTCAGGAAAATCTGTTTTGTATTTCAAGTATGAGGCCGAAAAATCACATAATGTATGGTCCATATCTACATAGGCAATCTTTTTATTTACCATTGCGTTCGTTACATTCTCTGGTGCTATTTCCATTTTAATATCCTCAATGAAACACGTTATTAGTTTCAATGTTACGGTGAATAGGTAAATAATCAACGTGATTTTTACCAATGATTTGTGATTTTTAATCGTGACAGAATTGTTCAATTCAGAGCGCTTTGAATCCCACCCAACTCATTTTTCGAAACACATTCCTTACCTGATCCGGATCGTTTCTGGTGATTAATCAGCATAGAAACAGTCTTGGTTGATACACCATTACGCCGAGCCCACTCAGCCTGACTTAGCCCCTCTGCGTTCAACGTATCTGAAAGACGGCTTGATAGAGCAAGAGCCAGTTCGGAATAATCATGCTTTGAATCCTCAGCTGTTTCAGGTTGTTTCGACTTTACCGCAATTCCCTGTAACGCCTGAATAGTAAGAACTTGAGTCAATAGAAGCACGGCCAGTCCTAGCACCTCTATAGCAATAACTAACCAAGGCATTGGTGTTTGTTTCAGCTTAGGGCCTGCATTAATGAGGTTTTTCAGGCTTGCCATTTCTGCCTGCAATGCGTTTCGAGTTTCGTCTATTCGAGTTGCCCAGCCAACACGAGATAAGCTATTTTTTTGGTAGCTATCTAATGATTGCTTCAAGGCGGTAATCGACGCTCTGGAAAGATCGAATTGTTGCTGATGACTAGACGTCAAAGTAACCTCAGATTGCTTACCTTCATAAACAGGCGCGCTTAATGAATACAGCGGCCCTGCCATTAATAGGGAAGAAGCAATGAACGCCAATACCGCTTTCTTATGCCACCAAAGCCAAACTGCAGCCGCTTCAATGGCAATGCTCCAGAGAACCCCAATACTCTCAGCGATCTCTACCCAAAACTGGATAGAGTGCCACTGAATAATTGAAGTAGTAAGAATCAGCATAATGACTGAGAACTTGCTGGATGAAGTGATAACTAGATTCCAAGCTCAGCGGTTAGTAGCTTCTTGTTCAGTTGGTTATGCAGATGATTCAAGGGATCTACTTTAAGGACTTTCATTTCTTCAATGTATTCCCCATTTTTTGCAAGCCAAAAGCAAATACTTTGAGGGAGGGGTTTTGTTCGAGAGAACGTTTGATAGCCTCTGTTAATGTGAGTATATCGTCAGGTGATGCGGCGCTGAGGTCACTTGAAAACTGGTTAAACAACAAATAATAGTGAACCATATTCCGAATGTTCTTTTAGTTTGCACGCTAAAATTTGACCTGTTAAGGCTTTTTTTCATGTAAAAATTCCACGGCTTTATAATAAAAGGTTAACGTCAGGACACATGTCATGACACTGGCTAAATATAAGAGTGATTAAATAATTGTCGGATTAAACTTTGGGTGGGCGAAATACTGAAGACCGTGACCCGCTAAGTGTTGTATTACGATATCCATTAAGCACTAAAGTTCTGAGGGACGATAAAGAGTCAAACGAAAATGTCGGCAAGTCACTTAAGTACAAGTGGCAATAACAATAACAATAACAATCGAACCCATCATTAAAAAATCGGGTTGGTTTTTCAAACAACTGTGGTTGAGTGATTTCAGTCGGAGTTTGAATATCTTCAGATTGATGTGCTTGGGTGGTGTCGGCAATAGCGGTAATTGACTGCATCACAATCAATAAAACCAACCAATATGACGACCACTTTTTCATCGGCATTCTATTCTCTAGCTTTTATTTGGGAGGTTAAAATAATGCATTCGCGATTATTCATTAAGACTAACTGCACAATCATAGTCTGATTGCCTGAAATAACCGGATAGTGCCTAATGGGGTCGAAAAAATGCCTGTTTGCGATATGGGTGACCCCCGAGTCTTTAATTAATTTCGGTAGGGCGTTCTCAACACTGTCTTGGGTTGTTTCGAATCTGTCAAGCAGCTGGACGACGATAAATAATACTTGTTGAACAAAGGATGATGTCTTCCCCCAATCTGCAATATGTAATCGCCCGCCAAGCTTTAAGACGCGGAATATCTCTTTCAAGGTCTCAATTTTTTGTGCTTTTGTCAGATGATGAAAGAACAGGCTCGATACAACGATCACAAATGAGTCTCTTTTGAATGGCAGCTGTTGCGCAAAGCCCTGTTGTAGCGAGACGCGGTTACCAAAAGAAGACAGCTTTTTTTGAGCTTTTTCAAGTGTTGTCGGATCGGTATCGACCCCGACAACCTGAAGTTCAGCCTCGTTCTCAGCCATTATCATAGTCAAAGTACCTGTTCCACATCCAAGGTCGAGCAAGCGTTCTCCAGGATGAGAGACAGATTGCTTTACTAGAGCGGTCTTAAACACGGTTTCTCTCGTGGTAAAACGGACGACCGTGTCATAAAAGCGAGTGAAGGCGTGATATCTCAAAGCTGGTATAAAGTTTTTTGGGTTATGAGTATTCAGCAGACAGTTCCTTTCGATTAAGATTTTAGCTGTAAAATACGACGAGCACCGGTTAATACAATCGCACCAATGATTAACCCAATCACCAGGTCAGGGTAAAGCGAGCCCGTCCATGCGACCAGAAATCCGGCCAATATTACCCCAAGGTTGGCAATGACATCATTGGCAGAAAAAATCCAGCTAGCTTTCATATGAGCGCCACTCTCTCTATTTTTAAAAATCAGCATCAAGCAAGTAACATTAGCGATCAAAGCGAGGAGCCCAAACCCCATCATCAAGGTTGAAGCGGGATCGCTTCCAAATATAAAACGGCGTAATACTTCACTCAATGCACCTAAGGCTAAAATCATTTGCAACCAGCCAGAAACACGCGCCGCTTTAAGCTTCTTTTTAACACTGTGACCAACGGCATAGAGTGCCAAGCCATAAACCGTAGCATCAGCAAACATGTCGAGAGAATCTGCAATTAAACCGGCCGATTGGGCCATCCAACCAACGATTATTTCAACAACAAACATGAATCCGTTAATGGCAAGCAACCACTTAAGGATCTGCATTTCTTGGATTTCTGCTTCTTTCGCTGACGCCGTCGCTTTGGCAGCTTCTTTACCACAAGTTTCTTGCGTGTTTTCTAACTTGGCACCAAACTTCAAAGACTCGAGTCTTGTAGTGATCTCCTCCAAATTATGCCCATGAAAAACCCTGACTTTGCGTGCTGGAATATCAAACAGTAAACCAACCGATGGCTTGATGCTGTCGAGCGTTAATCGAATGAGTCGTTCCTCCGAAGGACAATCCATTTTAGGCACTATAAATTCACTGGTGAATTCTTTGTCAAAAGAGGCATTGTCGTCGACCGTGGTAGCCTTTATTTCCACAGGCTCGCTTTGACATTGTCCACTGCAAGTTTCTGTCATTTAAAAATACCTTGTTTTATTAGTATTAGTGAGTTTAAACTCTATAGTCACTATAGAGTCAATCGTAAAAAGGTGTTTGTTTGAAAATCGGTGAATTAGCAAAATTAACGGGTTGTTCAGTTCAGTCCATTCGTTTCTACGAAAAGGAGGAATTAATAAGCGCTCCTCGGCGTAGCGAGTGTAATTACCGACTTTATGATCAAAAAAACTTGGAGCAACTCATATTCATTAAACATTGCCGTAACCTGGATATTACGCTTGCGGAAATCAAGCAATTGCTCAACTTAAAGCAGTCACCGGAAACTCAATGTGAAGACGTCAATCACTTAATTGACGAGCACATCAAACAAATTAACCTTCGTATGACTGAACTGAAAAAACTGAAAGGCTCATTAACTGATTTACGTTCAAAATGCCGTGATAATCAGACCGTAAAAAATTGCGGTATTTTGCAGGATTTATTAACTAAGCCAACTGGTCAATAACTATCAAAGTTAACTTTTAAGCGATTGACTTTTGGCGACTAAATTTTTGTTAAAACGTAAGAGCATAAAAACCACCTTCGCAATATTCCAAGGTAGTAATGCCTCAATATCTTCAACGCAAATGGCTGCTGGTAGCCTTGTGAATACTTCTTTCAGATAAACACTTGGCTTAAGAAACATCTTTATCCAAGCTTCAATTATAGCTAGTCTAATCTTCTAGCGAGAGTTGAATTTCTTTTATTCTAGTACGGTAGCTTATTTATTATCATTAATAGCTTTGAAGTGATGGATCGGCCTCAATTGTGTTTCATGAATTTAGCAATTATTCTCAATCGATCTGCTGCAGGGAATAGTGATATGACGATTCAAATCAAGCCCGCAATCAATGCGGAGAGTTAAGTTTAACCTTGATGATTAGTGCGGTTTATATATGATCTGATGAAAGTTACTAATATAAAAGTTTTTATAACCTTTTCCTTTAGTCCCCCCCCTAAAAAGGGCATCAAGGCGATGAATATTCAGCGTGAATAATAATTAATTTGTACGCCATAAAAATCTTACCACCCAAGTAATACCAAGGGCTGGAAGAGCTGCTATTAATCGGTACAAGGAATGCACAGCAAGCTGAAAGCTCTTTATGCGGGTGTAATGGCTCAAGTTATCTAGTTTTTTCTTATTTAGTGCTTGTCTGCATAATTTTTAGCAATGTGCGGCAGCTTGCTCAAGTTATCTAGAAACGTAATAATGGCGTGGCTTACAGATTGATTATTTTTTTAAGTAGAAATCCCAAGTGCTTAAGTTATCTAGAAATAGAGGCCTGATTTATAAAAATGCTCAAGTTATCTAGAAATTTGCTCAACTTAAGCTTTACCGCACAGTTATTTGTCAGAAAATATTACTTGGAGCTCATCCATTGACGGTGATTTAGGCACTGGCACCATTATTAATGCCACCCTAACAGAAGGCGTACAAACTATCACGGCTACCGTAATGGATAGCGAAGGGCTGACACCTGAGTTTGCAACCACACTGCAAGTAACCGTCACGCAAGGAGGCGTACAATAATGAAAGTTTCAGCACATTGGTCAAACAAGTAGCAGCCAACTGAATCGCCCCTATTTCACTAGACACTCTTTAACTATGCAATGAGCTAGCAGGAGACCTAATATTGGTGAACGATACAACGAAGAATTCAAGATGGCAGTAGTTAACTAAGTAATGATAAATAGCACTCTCAATCACTATGGTAAAAAAGGAGGGCAGTACTCATTTCATATTGCCTTAAAGTAGAGATGTTTTTAGCTATGGTCACCGTTTGGTCACGTTTTGGTCACCGACGCAAAAACTAGCAAAAATTGGTCACTGCGGTAGGAGTCAAAAAAAAGGAAATGGTCCGCCCTGCAAGAATCGAACTTGCGGCTTTCGGCTTCGGAGGCCGACACTCTATCCAACTGAGCTAAGGGCGGTAAAGTTAGCAATCACTTACCAGTGGATTTTAACGACTTGGCCTTGTCGGTACATCTGAGTTTCGCCTCTAAATTCTATCTTTAGACTGAGTGTTGCCTTCGGAGGCCGACACTCTATCCAACTGAGCTAAGGGCGGATCAGTGGCAATGGTATTCCGTTCTGCCTTCTGCGTCTAGTACCCTGCTAAAAAACACGGTATGTACTTGTTTTGTTAGTAGTTTTTATAGAAAAGCTGTTCTTTCATTAGGCTGGGGTTTGCTCTCTATCGTTATTGCTAAAGCGGTGATATATCAACTTTCGACTATAATTTCTTACAGATTGTATGGAATAATTTTAATCCAGTACAAAATGCCGCTATAATCTGCGCCAGAAATTTAAAATACACGGATTAACCGTGATAGCTGAGAGGACTTTTCTGTGAAAATGTTACAAGCAATGATGTTATTCGTAGCCACTTTAGTGATGGCTCAAGCAAATGCTTCTACGGATGCATTGACTGATGCTCAAACGGAAAAGCTCCGTGAGCGCATTAAGCCAGTCGCTGAAGTATGTGTTCAAGGTGATGATTGTGGCGGACCGGTTGTGGTTGTTGCTTCTGGCCCTCGTTCTGGCGAAGCAGTTTATAATGCGGCATGTACTACGTGTCACGCTGTTGGCGTTGCAGGCGCACCTAAGAAAGGCGATGTTGCGGCTTGGGATAAGCGTTTAGCGAAAGGTTTCGACGCTACGTTGGCTAATGCTATCAATGGTCTGAACGCGATGCCTGCTAAAGGTTTGTGCATGGATTGTTCTGATGATGAGCTAACCGCTGCGATTAAGTTCATGTCTGGTCGTGAGTAAGCGTTAATTTTTAGATACGCTGCTTAGAGTGATCATAAAAAAGCCTTAAGTTTTTGCTTAAGGCTTTTTTTATGCTCTTGAACTAAAGAATCGAATTAAAAATCCGCCATCAAGTTCTTCAAACTCTTCATGGTTTCTTGGCCTCGGGCTTTTTGCTCTTCAGCAGATACTTCTGTTCGACCTTCCCATTCAACATCGTCTTGCGGTAATTCATCTAAGAAGCGACTGTGGGTCGTATCTAGAATTTCCCCAAACTGCTTACGCTTCGCGGCGTAGGTGATCGTCAGCGTGCGTTGTGCCCGAGTAATCCCTACGTACATTAAGCGACGTTCTTCATCGATGGTATCGGCTTCAATGCTGTTTCTGTGTGGCATCAATTCTTCTTCAAGCCCCACCATGTAAACATGCGGAAACTCTAGACCTTTTGATGCATGTAGGGTCATCAGTTGTACCTGATCTTCTTCATCTTCGTCAGCTTGGCGTTCTAGCATGTCGCGTAGAATCAGCTTGCTGACCGCGTCTTCAATGGTGACTTCATCGCCCACTTCATCAGCTTTCTCGATCATCTTTGAGATCGAGTCGACTAAGTACCAAACGTTGCTCATGCGGCGTTCTGCCTGATGTGGCGTGCCGCTGGTCAGGTTAAGGTGCGCTTCGTAATCGAGGTCTTCGATCATTTCTTTTACGGCGGCTACTGCATCATCGGCATAGGCCATGCGGGTGATGTTATTGAGCCAGTGACCGAAGCGTCTTAGCTTATCTAACGCTTTCGGCGTTAATAGTTGTTCAAGACCCAGTTCGGTGGTGGCCGCCATCATCGAGATGCCGCGACGAATGCTGTATTCGCTGAGTTTTTCGATGGTGCTTGGGCCGATTTCACGGCGCGGGGTATTAATGATTCGCAAAAATGCGGAATCATCGGTTGGGTTAATCAATAAGCGTAAATACCCCATGATGTCTTTAATTTCACTGCGGCCAAAGAACGACTGGCCACCGCTTAATTTGTAAGGCACCTGATGCGCTTGCAGCTTCATTTCTAAAATGCGGGATTGATGGTTGCCACGATACAGCACAGCGAAGTCGGAGAACTTGCCACCATAGCGCATGCGACGTTCAACGATGCCGGTAACAACACGCTCGGCTTCGATTTCATCATTCTTACATTTAAGAATTTTAATCGGGTCGCCGTAGCCTTTATCCGACCACAGTTTCTTGATCAGTTCGTGCGGGTTGTTATCAATTACCTTGTTGGCAGCGTTTAGAATCAAGCCCGTAGAGCGGTAGTTTTGCTCGAGCTTCACCAGCTTTAAGTGTGGATAATCGACTTTCAATAAATTCAGGTTTTCTGGTCGAGCTCCACGCCAGGCGTAAATCGATTGGTCATCGTCGCCTACCACGGTTAATCCGCTGCGGTTGCCGAGTAGCATTTTTACCAGTTCGTACTGGCTGGTATTGGTATCTTGATACTCATCCACAAGCAAGTAGCGGATTTTACTTTGCCAGCGCGTTAATACGTCGGGGTGGTTTTTAAACAGCATGGTCGGGACCCAAATAAGGTCGTCGAAATCCACCGCGTTGTAGGCTTTCAGCGTGCGCTGATAAACCGAGTAACATTGAGCAATCATCATCTCTTGCGGGTTTTCCGCTTTGGCGATGGCTTGTTCCGGCTCTAGCATGTCGTTTTTAAGATTAGAGATGGCGCTTTGTACCATGTCTAACGCGTCATCATCTTGGTCATGATCACGCATCATGATGTCTTTTAGAATGTTCTTCGCATCATCTTGGTCGATGATAGAAAAGCCCGTTCTGTAGCCAGCGGCTTTGTATTCGGAGCGAATGATGTTTAAGCCGAGGTTGTGAAAGGTGGATACGGTTAAGCCTCGGCCTTTACCGCCCTGTAAGAGCTGGCTGACACGTTCTTTCATCTCGCGCGAGGCTTTATTGGTAAAGGTTACTGCGGCGATGTGGTGGGGCTTAATGCCGCAACTTTCGATCAGATAGGCGATTTTACGGGTGATCACACTGGTTTTACCCGAGCCTGCACCAGCAAGTACCAATAAAGGTCCATCGATGTATTTAGCGGCTTCTTTTTGCCTTGGATTTAGATGACTTAAGTCGACCACAAATATTCCTCTCTCATTCAGGTCGCTATTCTAACAACGATGGCGAAATTTGATAGCTGTCCGTCTTAATGGGCATGAAGAAAAAGGTGAGTAGTGCCTAATAGCCCTAATTTATTCATGGAATTACAAATGTAAAACCTGTCGATAATCACTGAACGCTAGTTTGTATTATCGTTAAAGCTGACTAAGTTTAAATAATGATCTAAGAAAAATTCACCATTGAGG
>TARA_B110001454_G_scaffold18986_2_pt1 | contig 11977 bp, 9 predicted proteins | sample TARA_B110001454 | Tara Oceans TARA_B110001454 (sample SAMEA4397004) | marine metagenome | biome: Polar Biome; feature: [MES] marine water layer (ENVO:01000295) within the mesopelagic zone...; material: water (ENVO:00002006), including particulate matter (ENVO:01000060) such as...... | reverse complement strand
TATTGCTCGGATTCAGGTGATAGATCAGAGGTATCAATAGAAGGCATAACCTCCATTGATGAATTACCATCTGTCATCTCAGGAGCAATTATGTCAATCGCTGCTGAATTTTCTTCTACATCAATATTAGCAATGTTCTCAATTAGACTATCTGGTGCATCTGCCTGCTGACTACTTAAGTAAGCTAGAGATAAGCTAGACACAAAAAATGCTGCTGCTAATACGGCTGTACTTCTTGAAAAGAAGTTTGATGATCCTTGGGATCCAAACACCGTGGAAGATGCGCCAGAACCAAATGCAGCTCCCGCGTCAGCACCTTTTCCTCTTTGGAGAAGCACAAGAATTATGATTAACAATGCAATCACTGTATGGGCAATTAAAACTATTGTCTGGATTGTACTCATAAGAAAACCTATTTATTTGTTGCTTTAACAATCGATAAAAAATCACTTGCAGTCAATGACGCTCCTCCAATCAACCCGCCATCTATATCTGGCATTGAAAAAAGACCTTTAGCATTGCCTCCATTAACACTTCCACCATAGAGAATCTGAATATTATCTGCTATTTCTTGAGAAATCGATGAAATTATACCTCTTATAAAATGATGGATACTTTGTGCCTCTTCAGGCGTTGCAGTAAGGCCCGTTCCAATAGCCCAAACTGGCTCATATGCAATTACTGCATTAGTCAATGATGCAGCATTATCACCAATCACAGATTTTAGCTGCTGCTCAATAATCTCCATAGTTAGCTGTTGCTCTTTTTGTTCTAATGTTTCACCGACACATAAAATTGGTATTAAATTATTATCTATCGCAGCATAAAATTTCTTGCGTATCATCTCATTAGTTTCGCGCATAATAGCTCTTCTCTCGGAATGACCAATAATGACGTATTGACATCCAGCATCAGTGAGCATAAGCGCTGAAACCTCACCGGTATAAGCTCCTGAATTATATTCAGAAAGATTTTGCGCTCCAAGAAATATGGAAGTTCCTTGAATTTTATTTGCAGCGAGACCTAAAAGAGGAAAAGGAGGACAGATCAACAATTCACAAGAATCAGAGCCAACATAACCTGCAGCAATTTCATCAACCAATTCAGATGTCATGGTTGAATCACCATTCATTTTCCAATTTCCAGCAACCATCAGGTTACGCATAACAAAAAACCTCTAAAAAATCAGTAGAAAAGATGGCAAGGATACAGAGCAAATAAACCCAAAGCAATTCCGTTGAGTAAAAGCACTCAACTAATAATAGAGCTTACTTTACTAGCCAGTTGTTTAGTAAGTTGGGACACATATTTATAATCCTCACCTTCTACCGTAATCCGGACTAGTGGCTCAGTCCCCGACGATCTGAGAATTATCCTACCACTGTCCATTAACTGCTTCTTTGCTTCATCGATAACTGACATAATTTCTTTCGATTTCTCAACATCAAAATTATTTTTATTATTAATATTTTCAGTTATTTGTGGGAATTTTATAAGGTTTTTAGTTAATTCACTGAGCGGCTTACCTGTTCGTATCATAATAGCAAGTATTTGTAATGCGGTAATTAAGCCATCGCCCGTTTCAGCATGATCCATGCATATCATATGACCTGATGTTTCGCCGCCAATATTTCCACCCTCTTTACGCAACATTTCAAGAATGTAACGATCGCCAACTTTAGTTCTAAGGAAAGGAATATTTTCTTTTTTTAGCGCCAACTCTAAACCCATGTTACTCATGATTGTGCCAACAACTGGACCCGTGAGTTTTCCTCGAGATTTTAAATCAAGAGCCAATATATATAAGAGTTGATCGCCATCTAGTAATGCACCAGTTTCATCTACCATTATAACACGGTCGCCATCTCCATCCAGTGCTATACCAACATTAGCACCGATTGCCCTGACCGTTTGCTGCAAAAGTGCAGGATTCGTAGTACCGCAATTTTCATTGATATTTTTGCCATTTGGTGAACAGCCAATCGAGAGAATTTGTGCGTCCAGGTCATTAAAGATTCTTGGTCCGACTTTATAACCAGAGCCATTAGCTCCATCAAATACAATCTTAAATTTCTCTAAATTATTTTCACCATCATAAGTTGACATGCAAAATTCTTGATAACGTTCTCTTGCAAGTGAATCTATTGTGGCTCTTCCAAGATCAATCGAGTTTCTAGTAACAGTTGGCTTATTGAGGTAATCCTCAATTTTTATTTGGATTTCATCACTCAGTTTCGTACCTAGATGATTAAAGAATTTAATACCATTATCGTAAAAAGAATTATGCGAAGCACTAATTACGACCCCTAGGTTGGCTTGATATTTCTTTATAAGATATGCGATAGCTGGCGTTGGAATCGGACCAAGTAATTTTACATCCATTCCGGCAGATACAAATCCTGCTTCTAATGCTGATTCAAACATATAACCAGATATTCTAGTATCTTTTCCGATCAGCACAGTTCCGCCATTTGGAGCTAATACTTGGGCTGAGGCATTAGCTATGCGTAAAGCAAACTCAGCAGTCATTGTATCATGACCTACCTTACCTCTTATTCCGTCGGTTCCAAAATATTTCATAACTTATTAAATCCTGTTTTTTACAATGAAAGATCTACACTGTTAATCGAGTTTACAACCTCTAAAGCGTCAATAGTTGCCGCAACATCATGAGTTCTAACTATATTCGCTCCATGCCTCGTTGCATATAAAGCTGCAGCTATCCCACCAATCAATCTTTTTTCTATAGGTTTGCTGGTAATATCACCTATCAATTGTTTTCGTGATAAGCCTACACAAATCGGAGCTTTAAATTTTGTGAAATCATTTAAATACTTCAGTAGTAATAAATTATGCTGCATATTCTTCCCAAAACCAAATCCAGGGTCAATAACTATTCTATCGCTAGCGATACCAGCATTCTGACAATCATTAATCCTTTGTCTAAAAAAATCTAAAATATCATCTGGTAATTTATTATAAACAGGATCATTTTGCATGCTTGCTGGTTGATTTTGCATATGCATCAAACATACTGCTTTTTTTGATTGCGCTACCACTTCAAGGGCACCTGGTTTTTGCAGAGCATAAACATCATTTACAAGTTCAGCGCCATTTCTAATTGCCTCCTTTATAACTTCTGGATTACCACTATCAATTGAAATAACAATGTTAGAATTTTTTTTAATCGCCTCGATTAAAGGAATCACGCGGTCGAGCTGTGCTTGGGTTGGAACCTCTTTAGCGCCAGGTCTGGTGGATTCACCTCCAATATCAATTATTGCCGCACCATCTCTTTCCATATTAACGGCCACTGATAATGCATCATCCAAAGTCTGATATTTACTACCATCAGAAAATGAATCGGGAGTCATATTTATCACCCCCATGACCCTGGGGACAGATAAGTCAATTTTACGCTGACCTAGATTAAGGAACATTTTTTTGTACTAAAGTTTAATGCTCACTAGCGGGGCCACCTATTATGGGCGGTGATGTCTTTTTCTTTGTTTTCCTACTTTTGGTAGTAGGTGCTTTTTTCTGATTCTTATCCTCCCAGCCTTCAGGCGGATTGGGCACGCGTCCTTCCATAATATCTATAATCTGAGGTCGATCTATTGTTTCATATTTCATTAAAGCATCTGCCATTGCGTCCAATTCTTTTTTATGTTTCTTAAGAATATCTTTCGCACGCTGATAATTCCTATCAATAATTGTTCTAACTTCGATATCAATCAATTTAGCTGTTTCCGGGGATACATGCTTTTGCTGCGTTACAGATCTACCTAGAAAAACTTCACCTTCATCCTCGCTATAGGTTAGTGGCCCTAATTTATCTGACAGGCCCCATTTTGTAACCATATTCCTAGCAATTTCTGTCGCTCTCTCAATATCATTAGATGCTCCAGTTGTAACTCCATTAGGACCTAGCGTCATCTCTTCAGCAAGCCTACCTCCATAAAGAGAAGATATATTACTTTCCAATTTTTCTTTTGAGATGCTGTATTTATCTTCTTCTGGAAGATACATTGTAACCCCAAGCGCCATTCCTCTTGGGATGATAGTTACTTTATGAACCGGGTCATGATCAGGGACAATATAGCCCACAATTGCGTGACCAGCCTCATGATAGGCTGTATTGAGTTTTTCTTTTTCACTCATCACCATTGAACGACGCTCAGCACCCATCATTATCTTATCTTTTGCTTTTTCAAATTCATCCATTGACACAACACGTTTACTTTCTCTGGCGGCAAATAAAGCCGCTTCATTGATCAAATTTGCTAGATCAGCACCAGAAAATCCAGGCGTCCCTCTCGCTATAATAGATGGTTCTACATCATCGGCCAAAGGCACCTTACGCATATGAACTTTTAAAATTGCCTCTCGACCAAGAATGTCAGGCAACGGGACGACCACTTGCCGATCAAATCTTCCCGGCCTTAGTAATGCGGGATCTAATACATCAGGTCTGTTTGTAGCTGCAATCACGATGACGCCATCATTACTCTCGAAGCCATCCATCTCAACCAACATTTGATTAAGAGTTTGCTCCCTCTCATCATGACCGCCACCAAGGCCAGCTCCACGATGACGACCAACAGCATCAAGCTCGTCAATAAATATAATACAAGGCGCTTGTTTTTTAGCTTGTTCAAACATATCACGCACACGAGATGCTCCAACACCAACAAACATTTCAACAAAATCAGACCCTGAGATAGTAAAAAAAGGAACTTTTGCCTCACCTGCTATAGCTTTTGCTAGTAATGTTTTTCCTGTTCCCGGAGGACCAACCGTCAACACGCCTCTTGGAATCTTACCTCCAAGACGTTGAAACTTACTTGGGTCACGAAGAAAATCAACGATCTCAGATAATTCTTGCTTTGCTTCCTCAATCCCAGCTACATCAGCAAATGTAATATTTATATTATCTTCACTAATTAATTTAGCTTTGCTTTTTCCAAAAGACATAGCGCCGCCACGGCCGCCGCCCTGCATTTGCCTCATGAAATATATCCAAACCCCTATTAATAACAGAATGGGAAAAGAACTAATCAGCAACTGACCAAGTAAACTTTGGCTTTCAGGCTCTTCACCCGTGAAACGAACATTATTGTCTTCCATCAAACCAATCAATGCATTGTTATCAGTTTCAGGGCTAATCGTATAATAAGAAAGAGGGTCTCTATCACCGTAAGTGATTTTCTCACCTTGAAATTCGACACGCTGGACTTGTCCAGAACGAATTTGATTTAAAAAATCTGAATAATCTTGCCGCTCAACACCGCCTCCGCTTATTCCATTTAGATTCTGAAATACGGACATTAAGACTACGACTACAACCACGAACACCAATATGTTTTTAGTTAAATCATTCACAACGCACTGTTCTCCAATAAAATCTAATGTTCATCTCAATTAGTAATATCAAATATATTACAATAATCTAACCAAGATAGCTCTTCGCGATCAAGTATACCTCGCGACTGTCTGGGCGTGAAGATTTTGGCTTAAATACCTTCACTTTTACGAAATCTTGTCTGACATCCTTTATAAATATATCCGACCCCTGACCCTGAAATAATTTACAAATAAAATTCCCTCTTTTTTTGAGAATTTTTTTCGCGACATCCAGTGCAAGTTCAACCAAGTATATCGATCTCGCTTGATCGCTGATCTTTATACCACTTATATTGGGTGCCATATCGCTCATTACAAGGTCTATTTTTCTATTTTTCAATAAATTTATAATGCTGCTGAAAACCTCATCATCTAAAAAATCTCCTTGAATAAACTCAACTGCAGGTAAATAATCCATTGGTAAGATATCAAGAGCAATAATTTCAACCTTTTCTTTTAGTTTTACACTTACATACTGACTCCAGCTTCCTGGAGCAGAACCTAGGTCTACACATGTCATCCCAGGATATAATATTTTTTCTTTATTGTTTATCTCCTCAAGTTTAAATGCGGCCCGAGATCTCCAGCCTTCTTTTAAAGCTCTTTTAATATAAGGATCTCGATTCTGACGATCTCGCCATTCATGATTAGATTTACCCATAGAATATCTCTAGCACCTTAAACAAATTAAAAATAATATCATCAAAATGCTGTTACAATTTGTATCCAATGAAATTAAACGAAACGCAAAAAAAATACTTACGTGATAAGGGGCATCTTCTCAAACCAATCATCACTATAAGCAACCAAGGCTTATCCCAACCTCTCATAGATGAATATGAAAGCACTATTACCCATCATGAATTAATAAAAATTAGGATTAGAAACCACGATAGAGAGTCTAAAAATATAATTTTCGATCAATTGTGTGAACAAACGTCCGCGCAGCTTGTTGGTAAAATCGGTAATATCGCTTTAGTTTATCGGCTAAACAAAGAAAATCAAAAAATCAAACTACCTAAATAATTTATAAGGCAATTAGATTGGGGATTCTAAGTATAGGTTACCTGAAGAATCTCATATTCTTTTTCACCTCCAGGAGCTTGAAAAATAATCTCATCACCTTCCGACTTTCCTATAAGCGCTCTCGCAATAGGTGAAGTATAGGATATCATGCCAAGTTTAATATCAGACTCATCCTCGCCCACAATTCTATAGGTAATCTCCTGGTCGTTCTGCAAATCAATTACAGCCACCGTGGAGCCAAATACTACCTTTCCTTGAGCATTTATTGCCGTAATATCAACTTCTTGAGCATTGGCAAGCTTCCCTTCAATTTCTTTTATCCTGCCCTCAATAAAACCTTGCTGTTCTTTTGCGGCATGGTACTCAGCATTTTCTTTTAAATCACCGTGAGCTCGAGCCTCCGAAATAGCGGTAATAACACTTGGACGTTCAACAGATTTAAGTGTCTTTAATTCATCACGAAGTAACTGAGCTCCATGAACAGTCATTGGTACTTTACTCATTGGTTTAATTCCTTATGCAAATCCTGCAAACGATTAACTTCACTGTCATTAATATGCTCAAGAGCTTCACAAGTAGCAATAGCTGCTCCCAGCGTCGTATAATAGGTAACATTCTTCTTTACCGCCTCAGCTCTGATTGAAGATGATTCATAAATCGCTCTTTTCCCTTCAGTTGTATTAACAATTAAATCAATTTCTGCATTTTTTATCATATCAACAATATGAGGCCGGCCTTCTCTAACTTTATTCACTCTTTTACAATCAATTCCAGCATCAGTCAACTCCATTGCAGTGCCATGTGTCGCTACCAAGTCAAAACCTCTAGATATTAGAATCTTAGCTAATCTTATAGCGTCAGCTTTATCTCGGTTTCTTACACTCATTAGAGCTGTGCCTTTAAGAGGTAAAATTACATTTTCCGCCAATTGAGCTTTTGCATAGGCTTCGCCAAAAGTCTTTCCAATACCCATAACCTCACCGGTTGATTTCATTTCAGGACCAAGAATGGGATCAGCACCCGGAAATTTTATAAATGGAAAGACTGCTTCTTTGACAGAGTAATATGGCGGAATTATTTGTTTGGTGTATCCCATTTCTTCCAAATCCTCACCAACCATAACTCGAGCGGCGATTTTAGCTAAAGGGACACCGGTTGCTTTTGAAACAAAGGGAATTGTTCTAGAGGCCCTTGGGTTGACTTCTAATATATAAATATTATTATTTTGAATAGCAAACTGCGTGTTCATCAGGCCGATTACATTCAAGCCATAAGCAAGTTTCTTAACTTGATCAATAAGATGCTCTTGAATCTCCTCAGAAAGACTAAATGGGGGAAGCGAGCAGCCTGAATCACCCGAATGAACTCCAGCCTGCTCAATATGCTCCATAATACCGCCAATAAAAATATTTTTACCATCACAGATAATATCAACATCTACCTCTATTGCTAAATCAAGAAATCTATCTAAGAGAACTGGACTATCGTTTGAAACGCTAACCGCTTTAGCCATGTATTCACCAAGATCTTTTTCGTTATGAACAATCTCCATTGCTCTACCACCTAATACATAGGATGGGCGCACAACCAATGGAAACCCAACATCAGAACCCATCTTCACAGCCTCATCTCTATCAGAAGCAGTCCTATTAGGTGGCTGTACAAGCTTAAGATCTTCAATTAATTGTTGAAATCGCTCCCTATCTTCAGCCAAGTCTATTGAATCTGGAGTTGTACCAATAATTGGAGCACCAGCTAATTCTAGTGAGCGAGCAAGTTTTAATGGTGTTTGACCTCCGTACTGAACTATTACCCCTTGCGGCTTTTCAAGATCAATAATTTCCATTACATCTTCAAATGTTAAAGATTCAAAATACAAGCGATCAGAGATATCAAAATCAGTTGAAACTGTTTCAGGATTGCAATTGACCATAATAGTTTCATAACCGGCCTCTTTGAGAGCCATAGATGCATGAACGCAACAATAATCAAATTCAATACCTTGGCCTATGCGATTAGGCCCACCTCCCAGTATCATAATTTTTTTATTATCACTTGGCTTAGCTTCGCACTCTTCTTCATATGATGAATACAAGTATGCTGTATTCGTTTCAAATTCAGCGGCGCATGTATCCACCCTCTTATATACAGGCCGAATATCATGACTAATTCGATACGATCTCATCAAAGATTCTTCGATATTCAAAAGAGATGCCAATCTTGCGTCTGAAAATCCTTTCCTTTTTAATCTAAATAAATCATTTTTATCTAAATGCTTGTAATCAACTTGATTGAGCGCCTTCTCTTCATTAATCAGATCTGCGATTTGCACAAGAAACCATCGATCAATACCTGTTATAGAGTAAATTTCATCAATTTCAAAGCCAGACCTTATTGCATTAGCTAGGTACCATAACCGTTCAGCACCAGGAAATTTTAATTCTTCCCTAACTTCGTACTCATCAAGCTCAGTATTTAAGTCATTAACCTGTTCATCAAGGCCATTTGCACCTATCTCTAATCCTCTCAGTGCTTTTTGTAATGACTCCTGGAAATTACGACCAAAAGCCATTACCTCGCCAACAGACTTCATTTGCGTAGTTAAGCGGTCGTTTGCACCAGGAAATTTCTCAAAGGTAAATCTTGGGATCTTAGTAACAACATAATCAATTGAAGGTTCAAAAGATGCCGGGGTTTCACCTCCTGTAATCTCATTTCGTAACTCATCTAATGTATAACCAATTGCTAATTTTGCGGCAATTTTAGCAATTGGAAATCCTGTAGCCTTTGAAGCAAGCGCCGAGGAGCGAGAAACTCTTGGATTCATTTCAATAATCAACATACGACCATCATCTGGATTAAGTGCAAATTGTACATTTGAACCACCCGTATCCACGCCAATTTTTCTTAACACATCAAAAGAAGCATTACGCATACGTTGATATTCTTTATCCGTAAGCGTTTGTGCCGGTGCAACAGTTATTGAATCCCCTGTATGAACTCCCATTGGGTCAAAATTCTCTATAGAACAAATAATAATACAATTATCATTCTTGTCTCTAACAACCTCCATCTCAAATTCTTTCCAACCAATTACTGATTCTTCAAGCAGAATCTCTGATGTTGGTGACATTTCTAAACCATGGCTAACTATCTGCTCAAATTCCTCTTTATTATAAGCGATTCCACCGCCACTACCGCCCATAGTAAAGGAAGGTCTAATAATTGTTGGATAACCCACAATTTTTTGCTTATCCATGGCTTCACCGAGAGTGTGGGCTATCTCAGCTCTAGGGCTTTCTAGATTTATTTCTGACATAGCTTTGCGAAATTGTTCGCGATCCTCAGCCATATCAATTGCTTTCTGCGAAGCTGCAATTAACTCAACATTATATTTTTCTAGCACGCCCTTTCTAACCAAATCTAAAGCACAATTTAATGCGGTTTGACCACCCATTGTGGGTAGTAAAGCATCTGGCCTTTCTTTTTGAATAACTTTTTCAAGAGCTTTCCAATGAACGGGTTCAATGTAAATCGCATCAGCCATTTCAGGGTCAGTCATTATGGTGGCGGGATTAGAGTTAACTAGGATAACCCTATACCCTTCTTCGGTTAACGCCTTGCATGCTTGAGTTCCAGAATAATCAAATTCACATGCTTGTCCAATTACAATCGGGCCAGCACCAATAATTAGAACACTTTTTATATCATTTCTTTTTGGCATATATTTTACATTAATTTTATATAATAACTATTTGTTATTAATATTATTATTCATCAATTTTATAAATTTATTAAATATCAACATAAGGTCATGTGGTCCCGGACTTGCCTCTGGATGACCTTGAAAACCGTAAGCATCTTTTCCGTTAACGCTAATTCCTTGCAGGGTGTTATCAAATAAAGATCGATGCGTAATAGTTAACTCTTGCGGTAATGTGTTTTCATCAACCGCGAAGCCATGATTTTGACTAGTAATTGCGACTTGACCTGAATGAGTATCTACGACCGGATGATTTGCACCATGGTGACCAAACTTCATCTTCATGGTCTGCGCGCCAGAAGCTAGCGCCAATAATTGATAACCTAAACATATTCCAAATATTGGGGTCGATGTCTTTAAAAGATCTTTAATTGCAGCAATCGCATAGGAACAAGCGCCGGGGTCACCTGGGCCATTAGATAAAAATATCCCATCTGGGGCATAAGAAAGTATTTCTTGAGCCGAGCTTTCTGCGGGTAATACCGTTACCTTACAACCTAAGTCAACCAATAACCTGAGTATATTTCGCTTAATCCCATAATCTAAGGCAACCACATTGAGTCTTTTTTTCTCGTTAAAAAAGGGATTGAGACGATTAGAAAAGCAAGACCCTTCGCTCCATTCGTATGCATTTTTAGTACTTACTACTTTAGCTAAATCCGTGCCAGCTATTCCAGAGAAATTCCTCGCCTCTTTTAATGCAAGCTCTGGGTTAATATTACCGCCCATTATGCATCCAGACTGCGCGCCAATTTCACGTAATATTTTAGTTAATTTCCGTGTGTCAATATCAGCAATAGCAACTAATTTATTAGCATGCAAAAATTCTTCGAAGCTTTCCTCTGAGCGCCAATTACTCGCTTGCATTGATGCATTACGAATAATCAGGCCAGATGCCTGAATTATTTCAGATTCCATGTCTTCGCTATTAGCTCCAGTATTGCCAATATTAGGATAAGTTAACGTAACGATTTGCTTGCAATAGGAAGGGTCACTTAATATCTCTTGGTACCCGGTCATTGAGGTATTAAAGACTACTTCACCAGTTGTTGAGCCTTCGATACCAATAGAAGTTCCATGGAATATTGAGCCGTCTTCTAGCACTAAAATTGCTGGCGCGCTCAAAAAAAACTCCTGCTGATTAAGTTAATAACCATCAAAATTATCCTTATTCATGGAACAAAAAGAAAAACCTACATCTTTCCAAAAAAAATCAACTCAGTCAGATATAAGTAAAGTTTACTTAAGGTGATTAAGGTTCGCCAGAGAATTGATTAAAAATTTATTATTTTTTTAGAATTTAGGTCTAATTAATTAACCTATGAAGCAATACGATCAAAAAAGTTTTTTACAGAAGTCAACCAGCCGCCTGCTCGAGGGCTGTGCTTATCCCCTCCTTCTCCAATTGACAGGTAGAGCTCTTTTAGCAGCTTCTCTTGTTTCTTAGTTAAATTGACAGGGGTTTCTAATGAAATAGTCGCATATAGATCACCCACTCGCTTTTCGCGTGCCGTTGAAACTCCTTTTCCGCGTAATCTAAAAACTTTTCCCGATTGAGTTCCTGTGGGCACTTTCAAGGAGACACTCCCATTGAGGGTAGGTAACGTCACCTCACCACCCAGTGAAGCTGTTAAGATAGAAATTGGAACCTCGCATGCTATATTAGGCCCATCTCGTTTAAAAATCTTATGGGGGTTAACTTTAATCTCGACATAAAGGTCACCCGCTGGTCCTCCATTCTTGCCTGCTTCGCCTTCGCCTGACAGTCGAATCCGATCCCCTGTG
>TARA_B110001454_G_scaffold216941_1_pt1 | contig 11992 bp, 15 predicted proteins | sample TARA_B110001454 | Tara Oceans TARA_B110001454 (sample SAMEA4397004) | marine metagenome | biome: Polar Biome; feature: [MES] marine water layer (ENVO:01000295) within the mesopelagic zone...; material: water (ENVO:00002006), including particulate matter (ENVO:01000060) such... | reverse complement strand
ATAACATCTAAATCATCATATGGATGAATAAATTCTAACTTTTCATTTTTTGATTTTTCTATAGCAAAATCATAAGCATCATCATAGGTATCCCCATGCAGTATTACTTGTCCGCCTAGTGATTTTACAGCATTAATTTTAATTTTAGGTGTAGTTTTTGGCATCACTATGGTTGCTTTAATGCCAAGTTTTTTTGAAGAGAGCGCTACTCCTTGCGCATGATTACCTGCTGAAGCAGCTATTAAATTTTTTATATTTTTTGATTTTTTTAAATGAGAAATTTTATTATATGCGCCTCTTAATTTGAATGAGAATACAGGCTGCAAATCATCTCTCTTTATATAAATATTATTATTAAGTCTTTTTGAGAGGCTCTTAGCATAATCCAAAGGTGTTTTGAGTGCCACATCATAAACGTGAGAAGTTTTAATTTTTTTATAGACTAATTTTAATTTTTTTTCTGTCATTTTGAACCTACATATAATGTATAATAACAGCATATATTAATATAATTTAACTATAAATACCCAATTATATGAACCAGGTAGAGAAAAAAAATAAAGTTGCTGAAGCAGCGCTGGAATATATTGAAAATGGCCAAGTAGTGGGTATTGGTTCTGGATCAACAGTAAATTGCTTTATTGATATGCTAGATAAAGTTAAATCAAAAATTGAGGCGGTTGTTTCGTCATCAGAATTAACTACTAAACTTGTAGAATCAAAAAATATTAAAGTAATAGAATTAAGGGAAGCTGGCAAAATTCCTATTTATATCGATGGGGCAGATGAATCTAACAAATTTAAACAATTGATTAAAGGTGGTGGTGGCGCATTAACAAGGGAAAAAATAGTTGCACATTCAAGCTCTAAATTTATCTGCATGATAGATGATAGTAAATATGTGGGAATGCTAGGAAGATTTCCACTCCCAATAGAAGTAATTAAAATGGCACAAAGTTCGATTGCCATGGAAATGATTAAATTAGGCGGCAGACCTGTTCTTAGAGAAAATTTTATAACAGATAATGGTAATATAATTTTAGATGTTCACGGTTTAGAAATTAATGAACCAATTAAACTTGAAGAGTTCCTTAATAATATACCAGGGATTGTAACAAATGGGCTTTTTGCAATTCGTTCTGCAGATAAATTATTGATAGCTAATGGAAAAAATATTGACGTAATATAATTATCTTTTTGAGAATTGTGTAGCTTTTCTAGCTTTTCTTAGGCCGACTTTCTTTCTCTCAACTTTCCTGGCATCTCTTGTGACAAAACCTTCTCTGCGTAAAATTGGTAGTAAATCACCTTGATACTTTATTAAGGCTCTAGTTACGCCATGAACCATAGCTCCAACTTGACCACTTGGACCGCCGCCGCAAACACTTATTTTTAGGTCTACTTTGCCTTCTAATTCAGATTTTTGTAACGGAGCCATTAAATATGATTTTAAAGACTTGGATTGAACAAAATTATCAACATCACGGGAATTAATTGTTATTAATCCAGTACCCTCATGCAGATAAACGCGTGCTACTGATGTTTTTCTTCTTCCTGTTCCGTATGTTTTATGCATATTAAATCTCTAACTTTTTAGGTTTTTGCGCATGGTGATCATGCTTTTCGTCATTATAAATCTTTAATTTCTTAATCATACTTCTTCCGAGTGGGTTTTTAGGCAACATTCCTTTTACAGCATTCATGATGACAAAAGATGGATCTTTAGCCATAACTGCTGCTAAATTAGGTTTTTTCATATTACCAATAAAGCCCGTATGCTTATAATAAACTTTATCTTCGAGTTTATTTCCAGTAACAGTAAGGTTTTTAGCATTAACAACAACTATATAATCACCATTATCCATATATGGAAGGTATGTAGGTTTATGCTTACCTTTTAAAACACTAGCAATTTTTGACGCCAGCCTTCCAAGGACAGCTGCCTTTGCATCAATTATATACCAGTCTTTGTCGTTTGCGTTTTTGTTCATATTCACAGTATCCATGATTTTACGCATATCATTGCAGGTATACAAGAAATATATAAAAAAAGTTATTTATAGCTGGCTTGAATGATGATTAAATAGTAAACATGCATAATCAACAAAAATCATTAATCGACTCTCTTATAGGTGAGGTTCAATATGGCTTAGCAGCAATTTACAGCAATGATGTGCCTGAAAACCATAATGGCAATACAACCAAGCTTGATAAACAGCAAAAACTTCAGTCTGAAAGAATAATGAGAATTAACCATATGGGTGAAATTTGTGCCCAAGCTCTATATCGTGGGCAAGCTGCTTTCACAAAAGAAACAAAAATAAAATCTCAACTATATAAAATATGTGATGAAGAGAATCATCATCTAGAGCTATGCAATCTAAGATTGACAGAATTAAATGGTAAAAAAAGTATTCTTAACCCTTTGTGGTATTCAGTATCATTTGCGCTTGGAGCTCTTGCTGGATTAAATGAAAATCAGTGGAAACTTGGTTTTATAGAGGAAACAGAAAAACAAGTAAAGAATCATCTTGAAGATTCAATTGCCTTGCTTCCTATCGAAGATAGTAGGAGTAAGATGTTTTTAGAAGAAATAGCAGAAGATGAAGAAAAGCATAGAGATACTGTGAGAGATATTGGTTCAGAAGAAATTCCAGAATTCATAAAGGGAGGGATGGGTATATTTTCAAAAATAATGAAAAAAATAACTTATCATATATGATGATTAGAGCATCATATTAATCCAACATCTACTGAATCAGTTACTAAAAATTCCTCTGCATAGCTTTTTAACAAGAAATTTCTTAGGGCTGATATTACCTCCACAGACATGAAATTATTATCAGATTGATGCTTCTTTAGCATAGCTTCTTGGTTGAGCAATAAAAGTGAAGATTTTGTTTTATTAGAAGTATTATTTGAAAATATATCGTAATTAGAATCAATACTTGCATCAAGAATATTATAATTATCATTTATAATAGTATTTGAATTTTCTCCATATTTAGCGCCGCGTCTTAAATAATCAATGGTTAGCAAATTTGGAAATATTTTTATGTCATCATCCGCACTGATAATATCCTTAAGCGATTCAAATACATTTGCTTCTGAGCATGAAGATATATGCAACTCAAGTCTAATAATCAAAAAATTATCCAAGATATCTTCAATATAAGTATGGAATGTAATATGACTCTCCTTTAAATGTAAACTTGCAGAATTATATATTCCTAAATCTGCTTGCAAGAGAAGCGAGCTACTATCACCAAATGGCTCAAAGGCATGGCTTGACTCATGAAGAATCTCTGTTTTGATTGTTTTTGAAATACATCTAGCAATATTGGTGAGTTTTTGGGCATTATATTTATTGAATATATTCTCTTTCAAAATAAGATCAGCATTACCATCATGGGCATAAAATCCTTCGTAAGAATTAATGATTAGTGTTGAACTGACGTTACTTATTTGTTTTAACATTATTTATTAAGATGTGGATGCCATAAGAATTGAACAATATTCAGGTCTGGATCATAGCAATAGAAACTCCTTGAACCATCTCTATGGTCTTGAACCTTCTTATATATAGTAATTTCTTCTGAAGATATAAAATTAAACCAGTCGTCTACATCACCTTTATCTTTCAGCATTATTCCAAAATGGTCGAGTCTATTATGCTTACTAGTTAAGTCAAGTGTCTCATCCAAGTGAAGCGCTAAATTATCCCTACCATTCGTTAAATATGCATTCTCATCATCAGGCTGCCAATCTATTTTCATTTCTAATAAATTAGTATAGAAATTCAGGCAATCCTTAAAATTTTTAACCTTTAATGCTATATGTTTAATGCCAAGAGTTTCTTTCATATTAATTAACCAATTTTTTTAAAAGGGTAGCAGGATCATTATTGATAATAAGACTTTCACCTATTAAAAATGCATATATCTTACTTTCATTAAGAGAGTTAATTGCACTAATATCTTTTATTCCACTCTCGCTTATCACTACAATATTTTCATCTACTATTTTTTTTCTAAGTACTTTGCTTGTATTAATAGAAACATCAAATGTTTTTAAGTTTCTATTATTTATACCTATCATTTTACAATCAAATTCTAGCGCTATATCTAATTCATGTTCATCATGTACTTCAACTAAAACATCTAAGTCTAAAGATTTACTAAGATCTAATAGAGAGGAAAATTTTTCTCTAGTTAGACAAGCAATAATTAAGAGCACGCAATCTGCACCAATAATTTTTGACTCAATAATCTGACTCTCATCAATTATAAAATCTTTTCTCAAAACTGGCAATCTAATTGTCTTTTTGACTAATATTAAATCATCTATAGATCCTTTGAAAAATTTTTCATCCGTTAGAACAGATATGCAGGCCGCACCAGAATTCTCATACAAAGATGCCATATCTTTTATATCTAGCTGCTTATTAAGATAACCCTTGCTTGGGGAACACCTTTTTAATTCTGCAATTATGGCATTTTTACCAGATTTTATATTATCCTGAATTGATTTTATAAAACTATTTTTAGGAAGATTCATTTTAATTACATCATTTACTGAATAATCTAATTGATTTTTTAGTTTCCGCACTTCAAGTATTTTATTTTCAATAATTTTATTTAACATTTTCGAAACTATTTGTTAATTTTACTAATTCATTTACTTTTATATCTACACTTTTTGACTTAAGTGCATTCTCGCATATTTTAACTGCATCGCTTATAGTTTCTGATTTTCCAGATATGTATACAAGTGCTGCTGCATTTAGTAATGATATCATTCTAGCTGGTGTATCTTTATTTTTTATAACACTCAGCATCATTTTTAAACTTTGATCTGCATTGTTAACTTTAATGTCAGCAATTGTAGAGTTACATATAAAATAATCCTTTGGATCTATCTCATACGCATTCATCTCTGAATTATTAATTTCTATAACATGAGTTTTATCATATATGCTTATTTCATCCATTCCATCAGCGGAATGTATAACCATGGCTCTTTCTGTTCCTAGTTTAATCAGCGTTTCTGCTACAATTTTCATAAGAGATTTTGAATATACACCAATTAACTGTCTTTTTGCCTGAGCTGGATTAGTTAAGGGGCCTAGTAAATTAAATATTGTTTTATCAGGTGCTATCTCTCTCCTAGATGCCGCAACATGTCTCATTGATGAGTGATGGAGTGGAGCAAACATAAAGCCGAAGTTTAATTTATCTAAACATATTGCGACTTGTTCTGATGATAGTTTGATATTAATTCCTGCAGACTCTAATATATCAGCGCTGCCTGAATTACTAGTAATAGCCTTATTACCATGTTTAGCCACACATACTCCAGAGCAAGAAGCTATCAGGGATGCTGTGGTTGAAATATTAAATGTTTTTAACCCATCTCCGCCAGTACCACAATTATCTACAACATCACCGTTATAAGTAACTTTATCAGAAACATTCCTCATAGCTTTTGCAAAACCTGTTAGTTCTTCTGAACTGAATCCCTTAAGGTTTAATAATTTAAGAAATTCAGTTAAAATATTTGATGGGATTTCTCCCTGAAGAACAGAATCAATAAATTCTCTAGCTTCATCTTGAGACAAATCATTTTTTGATTTTAATTTATTAATGAGACTTTGATACAATTTATATTTCCAAAAAGTTTTTGAGTAACTGGTGCCCAGAACTCGTTAATATTGACTCTGGATGAAACTGTAATCCAAATGTAGGGTATTCATTATGGCGTATACCCATTATTTCAATACCATCATTTTCTTCTGACCATGCTGTAACATTTAAACATTCAGGAAGTGATGACTGATCAATAACCAGGGAATGATATCTTGTGGCATCAAAAGGATTTGAAACCATTTTATATATTTCACTATCATTATGAAATATTGGAGATGTCTTTCCATGCATAATCCTTTTAGAAGAAATAATTTTTCCTCCAAAAGCTTGTCCAATACTTTGATGACCCAAACATACCCCTAATATTGGTAATGATTTATAGAAAGAGCGTATTACTTCTACTGATATTCCTGCCTCATTAGGAGTGCATGGGCCAGGTGAAATTATAATTTTTTCAGGGTTTAGAGATTTTATTTCATCTAATGTTATTTGATCATTTCTATAAACAACTAACTCTGCTCCAAGTTCCCCAAGATACTGAACAATGTTATAAGTGAAAGAATCATAATTATCTATCATCAGTATCATATTTATTTATTCCTTAAATTTTTATATGCCTGCACAATTGCCTTGCCTTTATTCAATGTTTCTTCCCACTCTAATTCTGCAATAGAATCATTTACTATTCCAGCTCCACACTGAATATTAAGCTTGCCATCTTTTATAACACATGTCCTGATAGCTATAGCAGTGTCCATATTACCATTCCAACCAAGATATCCAATAGCGCCAGCATAAATTCCACGCTTAATTGACTCTAATTCATAAATAATATCAATTGCTCTTATTTTTGGAGCTCCAGAGACTGTTCCTGCAGGAAAAGTAGATTTAAGAACATCCATCATGCCAAGTTTTTTTTCAATACTACCAGTTACATTAGACACCATATGCATTACATGAGAATATTTTTCTATGATCATTTTATCTGTTAATTTAATAGAGCCCACTTTTGATACTTTCCCCGCATCATTTCTCCCAAGATCAATTAACATTAAGTGCTCAGCCAGTTCCTTAGGATCATTTCTCAATTCATTCTCTAAAATATTATCTTCATTCTCATTTTTACCACGAGGTCTTGTTCCAGCTATTGGCCTCACAGTAATTAAGTCATCTTCTAAGCGCACTAAGATTTCAGGTGATGAGCCAACAATTTGATAATCACCCATATTTAAATAATACATATAGGGAGATGGATTAAGCTCCCGTAACTCTCTATAAAAATTTATAGGTTCACCTACAAAATCCATTGACATTCTTTGTGAAAGAACAACCTGCATAACATCACCATTTATAATAAATTGTTTAATTTTATCTACTGATGAAATAAAATCATTTTTATTAAAATGATAATGTATATCTAAATTATTAATTTTATAGTTAGCCTGTTTCCTGATATTATCTTCAGGTATAATTTCATCTCTCAAAAATATTTCTAATTTTTTAATTTTATCTTGAGATTCTTTAAAACTATTTAAGTTATTATTCGTGTAAATTACAATATGAATTTTATTGTTAATCTTATCAAAGATTAAAAACTCTTTTGAGACTATTAGACAAATATCAGGTGTATCCATCTCATCTTTTTGTATTGTTGCTTTAATGGCTGGTTCAAAATATTTAACTGTATCAAAACCAAAATAACCCACTAAACCACCCTGAAATTTTGGAAGATCTAAGTCATTTGGCACATTAAATTTATTTTGGAATTCCTCTATCCAGTCAATTGGGTTATTCGTTTCTATATCCTCAACAAGTTTGTTAGAAATAAAATATTTAATTTTATTATCTTTTAATTCTATGTATTCTTCTGAGGGTAAGCCTATGATAGTGTATCTACTCCAGTCTTTTTTTCCTTCTAAAGACTCAAGAAGATATGATTTTGGCATATTTGATAATTTTTGATAAACATCTATAGGATCAAGACCATCATTGATTAATGTAGATTTCAATGGTATTAAATTATAGCCTTGCTCAATATGCTTTATAAAGTCTTGTTCTGTCATTCGGTTATAATTCTTTTATTTAATTTTACTTAATACTTCTCTCATTGACGAAATAGTCTCACTATAACTCTTAGAGTTAAAAATTGCAGAGCCAGCAACAAAAGTATCCGCACCAGCTTTGGCTGCTTTGCCAATATTTTCTAAATTAATTCCCCCATCCACCTCTAGTCTGATATCTTTTCCTGATTTATTTATTAGGTCTCTTACTAATGATATTTTTTTTAAAGTACCATTGATAAATTTTTGACCTGGAAAACCTGGATTTACGGACATTAAGAGAATCATGTCAAGATCATTGATGCAGTGTTCAAGGCAACTAATAGATGTTGCAGGGTTCAAAACAACTCCTGGCTTACATCCATTTTCCTTAATTAAATTTATAGTCCTGTCAAGATGCTCAGTACCCTCTGGGTGAAAAGTAATATAGTTTGCTCCTGCTTTAGCAAAATCAGGAATTATTCTATCAACTGGCTTTATCATCAAATGAACATCTATTATGTTTGTAATACCATATTTTCTCAAAGATGCACAAACCATAGGTCCAAATGTTAAATTTGGAACATAGTGGTTATCCATGACATCAAAATGAATCATGTCTGCACCAGCATCTATTACTTTCTCGACATCTTCTCCTAATCTTGAGAAGTCAGCTGATAGGATGGATGGAGCAATCTTATAATCTTTCATATTATGCTATAAATATATCTATTTGATGACTATATGTTAACAGAGATATTAATTATATTATAATTTTCATGATATTATATATTGATAATTAATGGAGTAAGAATCATGAATAAATTTAATATATTAACCTTTTTTATATGTTTATTTCTAACAGGGAATGTATATTCAGCTCAGTATGAAGTAAAAATGTTGAGTTCAGGTAAGGGAGGATCGATGGTTTTTGAACCGTCAGTAATTAATATTCAACCCGGTGATAGTGTAAAGTGGCTAAATGCAAGTCCTAGCCATAATGCTGCTTCTATCAATGAAATGATGCCTTCTGGCGCTAAAGCTTGGAATGGTAAAATGAATGAAGAAATAGTTGTAGAATTTACAGAAGAAGGAGTCTATGGATATAAATGCACACCACATTATATTCTCGGCATGGTAGGCCTAGTTATAGTTGGTAATCCTGAATCAAACCTAGATAAGTCTAAAGATTTTGCAGAACAAGCTCAATCAAAGTTTGCAATGAATAAAAGTAGGTTCAGTGAGTATTTTTCGCTAATAAAATAGTATGGGAAATTTAACTGACTCGTTAAGTAAATATAATCTTTTATTTAAAGGTAAAGTAAGAAATATCTATGATTATGATAATGAAAGATTACTAATATATACTTCGGATAGAATATCTGCGTTTGACTATGTTTTTAAAGATGAAGTTCCAGGCAAAGGAATACTCTTAACCAAAATGGCTAAGTTTTGGTTTAAGAAAACTAGTCATATTATTCAAAATCATATTTCAAATGAGCAATTAGATATACCTCAAAATATACAAGAGAATTGTATGTTAGTAACAAAAACTAAAGTTTTACCTATAGAAGCAATTGTTAGAGGACACTTGGCAGGATCAGCATGGTCCACATACGAGAGTACAGGAAAAATAAATAACATGGAGATGTTAAAGTCATATAAAAAATATGATAAATTTGATGAACCCATGTTTACTCCATCTACTAAAGCTGAAATGGGAGATAAAGATGAAAATATTAGCATCAAACAGATGCAGAATATTATAGGAGTAGAACTTACTGACAAAGTTCAAAGAATTAGCATTGAGCTATTTAAGTTTGCGTATAATTTTGCAAAAGAAAGAGGCGTTATAATAGCTGATACTAAATTTGAATTTGGTTTAGACAAAAATAATAACTTAATATTAATAGATGAAATTTTTACGCCAGACTGCTCAAGATTTTGGTTATACAAAAATAATGAAATAAATCATAACTCTTTTGATAAACAATTTTTCAGAGATTACCTAACCTCAATAAAATGGAATAATAACCAAATTCAGCTACCAAAAGATATAAAACATTCTTTATTAGAAAAATATCAAATAGCTTATAATCTAATTGCTACATAAAAGTGAAAAAGCAGTTTAAATTATTTATAAGTGGAACAGGTACAGATGTTGGTAAAACATTTGTCACTGAAAATTTAATTTACTTGTTAAAAGCCAAAGGATTTACTGTAAGTCCTTATAAACCAATTGAAACAGGATGTAAAAAAAATAAGAGTAAGTTAATACCTAGTGATGCAAGTAAATTCTATAAATTAATTGATAAAGAAATAGATATTGATTTAATAAACCCTTATAGATTTCAGCAGCCAATATCTCCAAATAGAGCAATCAGATTAGCTAATAAAAAAATATTTATTGATGACTATATTGGTAGATCAAAATTATTACCTAAAAATGATTATTTAATTGTAGAAGGCGCTGGTGGTCTATATTCTCCTATTTCAACAGATGGATATAATATAGATTTAATTAAAAAAATGAAAATTCCAACAGTGCTTGTAGCAAAAGATGAAATTGGGGTTATAAATAATATTTTACTCAGCTTAGACTTGTTAAAAAAATATAAAATATCTGTTTTAGCAATTATTCTAAACAAAATTAATAGCCTTCAGCCAAATGGAATGGATAATCACAAAGATATGAAATCTTTAACAAAAATACCTTTAATACGGATAGGAAACATAAAAACAAAGAATTTTAAAGAATTCTCAAAGCTCTTAAAAATAATTTCTATTTAAAGATTACCAGTAGAGGATGCAGAACATAGTTTAGCTCTTTCTGCCAATATATCCTGGGCAGCTGACTGATTACTGTCTTCGCCACACCATTTATTTAAAGCTGATTGCTGTATGGCTCTTGCATAAGAAAAAGTTACTCTCCACGGCATTTTATTATCAGCATTCATTATATTTAAATGATTTGTTGCTTCATCATTGCTTTGACCACCAGAGAGAAAAGCTATTCCTCCTAAATCATCTGGGCAATTATCTTTAAGACATTTAACCGTCATATCTGCAACAGTCTGATAATCAGCGCGTTGTTCATTCTTATCACCAGATATAACCATGCTTGGCTTAAGTATAACGCCAGGATAATATATATTTATCGCAGTAAGTTGTTCAAACAAACATTTAAGAGTGGCTCTTGTAATTGTATTACATGCCTCAATAGAATGATTACCATTTATAAGTACTTCTGGCTCAACTATTGGAACAAGATTATTTTCTTGGCATAGTGATGCATATCTTGCAAGAGCATTACAATTTGAAATAATGCAAGATTCTGACGGTATTTGATCACCAATGGTAATTACACCCCTCCACTTACAAAACTTTGCACCTAATGATTCATAATTAGCTAATCTCTCTCTCAGCCCATCCAACCCTTCTGTTATCTTTTCATTAGGGTGATTAGAGAAATCTTTTGCTCCAGCATCAACTTTAATTCCTGGTAAAATATTTATAGATTTTAAATAGTCTCTAAATAATTGTCCTGTACTCATTTTTTGATGGAAGGTTTCATCAAAAAGAATGGCTCCACTAATATAATCTTTCAGATTAGGAGTTGTAACTATTAGCTCTCTATAACGTCTCCTATTTTCTTCTGTTTCTGGTATGTTTAAGGCAGCAAATCTTTTAGCGCATGTAGGTGAGCTTTCATCCATGGCTAATAGCCCTTTAGGCTTTACCATCATTGTCTCTGCTGTTAACTTAAGTACTTCTTTATTCATCCTAACTCCATTATTAAATATATAATTATAAAATATTTTATTCTATTGCGATTAATTTTCCAACCTCTACAATTTTAAGAGCATTAGTGCCCCCGCTTGTACCCATTAAATCACCTTTAGTAATCATTACTAGGTCGCCTTTTTTAACAGCACCTTTTTCTAACATTAAATCTATAATTTGTTGATTTGCTTTAGCATGAACATATTCTATGTTTTCTAATTTTATTGAATATACCCCCTTATAAAGACAAATCTTTCTGCTGGTACTATCACTTTTAGTCATAGCATAAATAGGTATCATAGATTGTATTCTTGACATCCATAAAGGAGTAGAACCTGTTTCTGTTAAGGCCGCAATAGCCTTAATATTAGACTTACTTGCACCATATACTGCTGTCATAGCAATAGTTTGATCAACTGTTTTAAACTTATCTTGTTTTCTGGCTATCGGCAAAACTTTTCTATTGGTACTCTCGGCAATTTCACATATTCTGCTTGCTTCTTGTATTACTTCAACTGGATAATG
>TARA_B110001454_G_scaffold203350_1_pt1 | contig 12042 bp, 10 predicted proteins | sample TARA_B110001454 | Tara Oceans TARA_B110001454 (sample SAMEA4397004) | marine metagenome | biome: Polar Biome; feature: [MES] marine water layer (ENVO:01000295) within the mesopelagic zone...; material: water (ENVO:00002006), including particulate matter (ENVO:01000060) such... | reverse complement strand
GCGTTGATCAGTAGCATAACCTTTTCCGCTTCCTCACCCGCGAGTTCGGTCTCACTCGTTGGCCGTTGCACCACTTCGGCCAATTCCGACACCAACCCTGCTGCGGACATCTGATCTGCTACAAAGTTCAATTCCTCCGGTTCAGTGATCACCTCAACCGTACCATCAGGACCAGTTTCAACATCCTGCGCACCGGCCTCTACGGCCACTTCCATAACCACATCTTCATCCATATCCGGAGGAAAAATAAGCAACCCGATCTTGTCGAACAGGTAGGCAACCGATCCTTCAGAACCCAGGTTACCGCCGTACTTGGTAAAAGCATGACGAACCTCACTGACGGTCCGGTTGCGGTTATCGGTTGTACATTCCACCAGCACGGCGATCCCACTGGGGGCATAACCCTCGTAGCGGACTTCTTCATAGGACACGCCATCTAATTCGCCAGTACCGCGTTTGATCGCCCGGTCTACGGTGTCCCGTGTCATATTGGCGCCAAGTGCTTTGTCGGCGACGGCGCGCAGCCGCGGATTCGAAGCCACGTCACCGCCGCCGGCACGGGCGGCTACCGTGATCTCCCGAATGAATTTGGTAAACAGTTTGCCGCGTTTTGCGTCCTGCGCCGCCTTGCGAAATTTGATGTTAGCCCATTTACTGTGCCCGGCCATTGGGAGATCTTCGTCGTTGTATTACTGTTTTAGTCAGTCGCTGTTTAGCGCAGCAGCGACACGCTCTAATGCATCCCGATTCGACCATGACCATACTTTTGTAATCGCATCTTCGATCGGTAACCACAGTCCGCTGGAGTGCTCCGCATCAGACAGTACAGGCTGACAAGGCTCTGGTAACTCAAGCGAGAACAGGTGTTCCTTATTATCAGACACACCTGGTGCATATCGATGACGGTACTCCGGCAAAATAGGAAAAGTATACGTATGCTGCCAGTTCCGCCAACCCGACAACACTTTAATGCCAGTTTCCTCTTCGAGTTCACGATAAGCCGCATCAGGTGCCGACTCGTCGGGCCATTTAAGACTGCCGGTAATGGACTGCCAGAATACGGGGCGATTGCGTTTGAGTAACAGCGTCTGCCCACTGCTGCTATAGACCACGACCAGCACTGACTCGGGTCGTTTGTAAGCAATCTCTGATCGGAGTGAGACCGCACTCATGCCGAGTTCGAATCGGGTACCGGTGCTTGTGTTACACGGAGCCGGATCCCAAGATCACGCAGCTGGCTGCCCGCCACCTCACTGGGAGATTCGGTAAGCAGGCAGGCGGCTTTCTGTGATTTTGGAAATGCGATCACGTCGCGAATGGATTCTTCTCCTGCCATCATGGCAACAATCCGATCCAATCCAAATGCGATACCACCGTGTGGTGGTGCTCCGTAGCGCAAGCCATCGAGCAGAAACCCGAACTTTTCTTCTGCCTCCTGCGAGGCTATACCCAGAAGTTGAAAGATCCGCGCCTGTGTGTCCGGTCGATGAATACGGATCGACCCCCCACCGATCTCAGTGCCATTCAGAACCATATCGTAGGCCCTTGAAATGGCTGCGCCTGGATCTGTATCGAGCAGCGGCAGATGATCCTCCCGCGGCGCCGTAAACGGATGGTGAAGTGACTGCCACTGACCCGTATCGGGATTCTGTTCGACCAGAGGAAATTCGGTCACCCACAAAGGTGACCAGCTTTCTTCCGCCATCTCCAGGTCATGGCCAAGACAAACGCGTAGTGCACCCAGCGCATCGTTCACGACGGTTGCCGTATCGGCACCGAAAAAGATCAGGTCGCCATCGACCACCTCTGTGCGCTTAAGGATCTCAGCAATGACCTCATCAGGCAGAAACTTGAGGATTGGGGATTGCAAACCATCCCGACCTACAGCAACCTGATTTACTTTGATGTAGGCCAGTCCCTTAGCGCCGTAGCGTTTGACAAAATCTGTGTAGCTGTCGATCTGCTGTCGACTGACCGAACCGCCACCGGGTACCCGAAGGGCAGCGACCCGAGAGCCCGGATCTGACGCAGGACCCGAAAACACCTTGAATTCGACATCCCGCATCAGATCAGCCACATCGACTAGTTCCAGTGGAATTCGCAGGTCTGGGCGATCGGTCCCGAAGCGCCGCACCGCTTCCGCGTAGGACAGTCGGGGGAACGGTGACGGCAGTTCAATATCCAGCACACCCTTGAACAAATCACGAATCATTTGTTCCATGGTTTCCATGACGTCGTCTTCATGGACGAACGACATCTCGATATCCAACTGCGTGAATTCAGGCTGGCGATCTGCCCGCAGGTCCTCGTCACGAAAACAGCGAGCAAACTGGTAGTACCGTTCAAAGCCGGACACCATCAGCAACTGCTTGAACAGTTGTGGAGACTGGGGCAGCGCAAAAAACTGTCCGGGATAAATTCGACTGGGTACCAAGTAGTCCCGCGCGCCCTCCGGGGTAGAACGAGTGAGCACAGGTGTCTCTATTTCAATGAAATCCTGCAGTTCCAGACAATGGCGTAAATTTCGGGTTACCTGGTGACGCAAGCGCAGGTTGTTCTGCATTCGAGAACTTCGCAGGTCCAGGTAACGATGCCGCAGCCGTACTGCTTCGCCGGTGTCATCATCGTCGACTTGAAACGGCAAGGGATCACTGGCATTAAGAATTTCAATGTCGTGTCCCAGGAGCTCTATAGTCCCAGTAGGCAATTCGGAATTTTCAGTACCTTCCGGTCTGGGCCGTATCCGCCCGGAGACCCAGAGCACATACTCGTTGCGCACCGCTTCGGCGATAGCAAACTGTGCCTGCCGATCAGGATCCATCACGACCTGCACCATTCCTGATCGATCGCGAAGATCGATAAAGATCACGCCACCATGGTCACGACGACGCTGAACCCAACCGCATAAGCTGACATCCTGGCCGTTCAGCTCCGGCGTGATCGTGCCACACAACGCGCTGCGGGAACCCCTATTCATAAAAAGATTTTCAAAAGAAACTGGATCCGTGCAGGTTTTACCCGGAAAGCTCAGTTTGACGGCGATGCATTCTTGCTGCCACCCGACTTGGATTCGGTTGCCGTCGAATCAGCCGTGGATTTCGAGGACACCGATTTACTTTCAGATGACTTGCTGTCTGACGATTTAGTGTCACCACTGGCACCCTCACCCGATTTAGTGTCGCTGGAACTTTTCGAGGCGGACTGCTCACCACTGGCCTTGGCGTCTTTCGGTTTTTCCTTACCTGAATTCTTAAAATCGGTCTCATACCATCCGGAACCTTTGAGTACAAAAGCGGCAGCAGACACCTTTTTCCGAAGACTCTCTTCACCGCATTCGGGACAGAAAACCAGCGGGTCTTCAGACATTTTCTGTAACGTTTCAAGGTGATGGTCGCATGAAACGCACGCATACTCGTAGATCGGCATGTCAAATCCTTCGGATATAACTATCGTTTACCTTGCCGACGCAAGGCTTAATCAATGTCTGTACAACCTTTGATTATAACCTTTGTCAGCTTGAGTTAGATTATTGGCGCGACTGCGACAGGCCGCAGATTAGGCGCACGGCTACGCGCTTTTCCCAAACAAGCGGACTTGGGCACCGGACAGCATATCAGTGAGTTTATGGCGCAATATCCACAGGCACACCAATGACGGGATGACCATCACGGCCGTCAACACAAAGAATTTACCCCAGTCGCCGTCAAGCCAATCCACCAGAGCGCCGGACGACGAGGCAAACAATGTCCGCCCAGCTGTGCCAATCGAAGCCAACAACGCATACTGGGTTGCGGTGTAGGTGCGATCAACCAGCATTGAAATAAACGCAACAAAGGTGACTGTTGCAAAAGCACCAGCGAGGTCGTCAAGCAGCACTGCGGCCGCAAATAAAACTTCCGAGCGACCCGACCAGGCCAACCAGGCAAACATCAGGTTCGTCACTGCCATCAGAATACCCGATACGAACATAGCCCTCACCAGACCGATCCGGATTGCAAACAGCCCGCCAATCAACGTAAACACAACCGTGGTAATCCACCCTATACCCTTTGAGTACAGCGCGATATCTGACTTGCTAAAACCCATTTCCTTGTAGAACACAATCGACATTCGTCCGAGAAACGCCTCCCCGATTTTGAACAGAAAAATAAAACCGAGGATAGCCAGGGCGATAGCAAATCCGTTGCGCCTGAAAAAACTGAGCAACGGGCCCACAACTGTTCCGACCAACCACGCCACAACCTGACCCTTCTGTCCGCTAAGCGCCAAATTTGAAGCGATGATGTTGTCTTGTTCTAATTGGTCAGCAACACGCTCTTCGGGAGACTGTTCAGGAACGAACATCAGTGCAATGTTGCACGCGATAACAACCGTACCCAGTACGAGAAATGTGGTCTGCCAGTAATTCTCGATACCTGCAGACTGAAATGCCTGTGCCGTATTGAGAGCAACGACCCCCCCCAACTTGTAACCCGTCCACCAGCCCACCACAGCAATAGCCGCGCCGGCCGCCATTGAGCGACCTTCGCCCGCACCGATCTGCTCAATGCGCAGCGCGTCGATGGTAATGTCCTGTGTCGCCGAAGCGATCGCAATGACCAGTCCGATCGCAATCACAGCCCAGAGATTTGCTGAAGGGTCGACCAGGCTCCACCCCCCCAGACAGACCAGTATCAGCGCCTGAAGCGCCACGATCCAGGCCCGACGATGACCCAGTCTGGGTGTGAGATACGGTACTCGAAGCCGGTCGATCAACGGTGCCCACAAAAAGTTGACCGCGTACACGCTGAAAATCAGACCGGCCCAGCCGATGGTGCTGCGGCTCAGCCCATCTTCCTTGAGCCACAATGATAGACTGCTGCCAATCAGGACCCAGGGAAATCCACTGATCATGCCCAGCAGCAGAATGCGGGCCATCCGCCTTTCCAGATAGATCGAGAAGGTTTCGGACATTTTAGTCATCGATGCTCTCCCTCCAGGACTGTGTTGTCGACGGCCGTGTTCCTGATTAAACGGCGGTCTATCCTGTCAGCCGTTCAGCCATCGTGCACTGGTTTTGTAATCGATGATTACCGGCGCATGGTCCGAAAACCGGTCATCGGTAAAGATCGAGGCCTGCTGGGCACGCGCGGCAATCGCGGGAGTTGCAATCTGGTAATCGATGCGCCAACCCACGTTCTTGGCCCAGGCCTGACCTCGATTTGACCACCAGGTGTATTGCTCCGACCGATCATCCAGATGCCGGAACACATCGACCATGCCCAGATCGTCAAACAACCAGTCCAGCCATGCTCGTTCATCGGGCAGAAAACCGGAATTCTTTCGGTTTCCGCGCCAGTTCTTAATATCAATCTCCTTGTGGGCAATGTTGAAGTCACCACACAAGATATAGTCGCGTTCGCCGTTTGCAAATCCTTTCAGCAGCGGCTTCATCTTTTTCATGATGCGATATTTGAAATCCTGCCGTTCATCGCCACTGGTACCGGACGGCATATAGACCGATACCACACTCAGTCGTCCGTAGTCGGCCTGAACCCAGCGCCCCTCCCGGTCGAACGCCTTCCAGCCCAGACCCTCGATCACACGGTCAGGTTCTTTTCTGGAATAAATGGCAACACCGCTGTAGCCCTTCCGCTCGGCATCAACGTAGTAGGTTTGGTAGCCCTCGGGGCTGAATTCCGGTGCTTTTCGCTGTTCCGACTGGGCGCGGGTCTCCTGCAAACACACCACATCAGCATCCTGTGCAGGCAACCAGTCGAAAAACTGTTTTCGAGCTGCGGCTCGTATCCCGTTAACGTTCAGCGTTATTATTCTCACCCTGGCACCCCAATATCAGTAAGAGACTCCCCTGAACCTTAAAATGACCAATAGAGAACAGCAATTCCTGGAATTTGCCATGAACAGTGGGGTCTTACGGTTGGGTGAGTTTACCCTCAAATCCGGCCGCGTCAGTCCCTATTTCTTTAACGCGGGCCTTTTTTGCACGGGCGCCATGCTGTCCCAGCTGGCAGGGTTTTATGCGGCTGTTTTATGCGAAAACGAACCTGACGATTTTATGCTGTTCGGGCCTGCCTACAAGGGCATCGTACTGGCCACGGCCACCGCCACTGCGCTGCACGACCAGTATGGGCGCAACGTAGCCTTTGCCTACAACCGAAAAGAGGTCAAAGACCATGGTGAGGGCGGGACTGTTGTCGGTGCACAACTCGCCGGCCGGGTTGTGATCATCGATGATGTGATCACCGCAGGTACCGCTATCGGTGAATCGATGGATATCATCGAATCGGCTGGTGCCCAAGCGACTGCAGTGATCGTTGCGCTGGACCGTGAAGAGATCGTTGCGGACCAAAATCAGTCTGCAATCACGCAGATACATGAACGCTATGGTCTGCCGGTTCATGTGATTGCCCACTTCAGCACCCTGATTGAATATCTTCGCGCGACCCCGGGTCTTAAACAACATCTCGATGCACTGGAGGCCTATCGAAACCGCTATGGCGACCCAGGCGCTGCCGCCAGTACCTGACGATGGGGGCGTCAGTCCCAGCTGTACCGACAGCCACCATTACAGGTGCTGCCAGATTTGGCCTATAGCCCTACGGTATGGCAGCGAGCGTAGTGCGGTAACCCTGCTTGGGCCCGTCGGCGATACGTCTGACGGCTTTGTAGAAGACTTCAAAATCCTGGTCCACCGCATTAAAGAGTCGCCGAAAATCGGGTACCAGGTCATAGTAGGCACCAATTGCAGCAAGATGTGCGTTGTTCAGTGGCTGGGAAAACCAGGCATCCCAGCCCGGACCACCCCCACCCCTTGACCGCAGGTCCAGGTACGACTGCCGCAACGCAGCCAACCGCTGTAATTTGCGCTGTGTCATGAGCGAGGGCATCAGGTCTTGGGCATACAATGCCGCCAGCTGCGCCTGGTGGTTCAACACCAGCTTGATCACCTCATCACGCCTGTGGCTGCGATCTTCGAATGCATCGAAATCCACCTGTCTGTCCGACTGCGCTAACCACCGTCGTACCCCTTCGTGTTCGACCAGCGTGGCAAAGGATTCGTTGAACGTGGTGTCGTCGGTCACATAAATCAACTGATGGGCCAGTTCGTGGAACAGCAGCCCAGCCAGATCCTCTTCAGCCAAGTCCAGTATCGTGTTGGGCACAGGATCAGACAACCACCCCAGGGTCGAATAGGTTTTGACGCCACCAACACTGACATCGTAACCCTTCTGTCTCATCTGCTCAGCGAATCTAAACGCCGCCTGCCGGCTGAAATAACCCCGATAGGCGACGCAGCCTGCGATTGGAAAACACCAGGTAACCGGTTCTGTCGAAAAAATCGGCGCCGTAAATACATTCCAGAGCACATAAGGTTGTTGGACATCAACGAAACGGGTGTAACTTGCGTTATCCGGTAGTGCGAGTTGCTCGACTGCAAACCGGCGGATCCTGCTCGCAAGTGCCAGCTGTCGACGACGCGATGCCGACACACTGGGATCGCTGACCACGGAATCGATCGGTTCACTGCGCCACAGCAACGAGATCTGCCCGCGCGCCGCTTGAGCGTAATACCCCGGCAAAGCGCAACCAGGCAACCCCAGCACGATCAGCAGCAAAAGAACGACAACGCGTCCGCTACTTTTATTGCTATCGTTCGGGGCAAACCCCGCCCTCCAAGGCATAATAGCGCTGACCTTTGTAATCAGTATTCTCATAAGCAGCCTGCGCATGACAGACCCGGCCGAACAACTCGAATGCTATCTGGTCGGTGGTGCTGTTCGAGATCAGTTACTCGGTGATGCGAGCACCGACCTTGACTGGGTGGTGGTCGGTGCCAGTAAAGATACCATGCTGAAGCTCGGATTCTCTCCGGTTGGCCGGGACTTTCCGGTTTATCTGCATCCCACAACCCATCAGGAGTATGCGCTGGCACGGCGCGAGAGAAAGACCGGCCCGGGGTATCGCGGTTTTGAGACTACCGCATCCCCCGATGTCACACTCGAGGATGATCTTTCCCGCCGGGACATCACCGTCAACGCCATGGCCCGCTCTCGGCAGGGAAAACTGATCGACCCGTGGGGAGGTGCAACTGACCTTGCAGCTGGTGTGCTAAGGCACGTATCACCCGCATTCACCGAGGATCCACTGAGGGTGTTGCGCGTCGCAAGATTCGTGGCCCGCTACCACGATCGCGGGTTCAGAGTCGCAACAGAAACGCTGGCGTTGATGGAAAGCATGGTCACTGACGGCGAACTGGGCACACTCCCGCCTGAGCGGATCTGGCAGGAGCTCTCGCGTGCACTGAACGCAGCCCAGCCAGCTGAATTTTTCCGCACACTGCACCGGTGCGGTGCTCTGGGCGTTATTTTTCCTGAACTCGATGCCCTATTCGGGGTGCCCCAACCCCAGGCCCACCACCCTGAAGGCGACGCCGGTATACACACCCTTCTGGTGCTCGAGCAAGCCGCTAAGCTGAGCTCCGACAGCAAGATCCGATTTGCCGCCCTGGTTCACGACCTCGGTAAAGGCGCAACGCCACCGCAGCACTGGCCAAAACACATCGGCCACGAAAAGCGAGGCCTGAAATTGGTCGGAAATATGTGTGATCGACTGCGGGTACCGGCGGATTATCGCCGGCTGGCACTGCTGGTCACCGAATACCACCTGCTGATGCACCGTCTCGAGACGCTCAGACCTGAAACTGTACTCAAACTACTCAACCGGCTGGATGCATTTCGCAACCCCGATCGGATCGAGGAATTTGCACTCGCCTGCGAAGCCGACGCGCGGGGACGAGGCGCGGGTTTAGCAACAGATTATCCAAGCACCAAACTGCTCCAGACCTATCTGCAGGCCGTAACGGCACTCAGTTTCAGTGATCTAGCGGCCACTGCAACGGATGGCCGAGCGCGCGGGCGCGAAGTCCGGAAACGCCGCCTGGCAGCGCTTGGTTCGGCCCAAATCGCATGGCGTAATACCACTTGACGCAATGAATGAGTTGCGATTACTCAGCGCATCGCTTCAATAATGCTGCAATAGTTGGCGACCCCTGCACCACCCATATTGAATACCCCCGCAACCGATGCTCCAGATACCTGCATGTCACCAGCCTCGCCCAGAACCTGCATAGCCGCCAATGCGTGCATGGATACACCGGTCGCACCAATTGGATGACCTTTCGCTTTCAGACCACCAGATACATTGACGGGCAGCTTCCCGTCTTTCGCAGTCCAGCCACCCAGGGCGGCCTGCGCACCACGTCCGCGTTCCGTCAGTCCCATAGCCTCGTACTGCATCAATTCGGCCATGGTAAAACAGTCGTGGGTCTCGACCAGATCCAGGTCATTAAGCGTCATGCCGGCAGCCTGCAGTGATCCCTGCCAGGCTCGGGCACAGCCATCTAAAAATGTCATGTCGCGCCGACTCATAGGCATAAGATCGTTCACCTGGGTACTTGCTCGCAGCCTTGCGGCATGTTGTAGATCGCGAGCTACGTCTTCGTCAGCCAACACCACTGCCGCCGCACCATCCGAGACCAAACTGCAATCGGTCCGTTTAAGTGGTGCTGCCACCACCGGATTTTTTTCGGATTCGGTTCGGCAAAACTCATAGCCCAAATCTTTATGCAGGTGTGCCCATGGGTTAGCACAGCCATTGTGGTGGTTTTTTGCTGCAATGGTCGCTAATGCATCAGCCTGATCACCATGCTGGCTGAAGTAGTCCATCGCGATATCTGCAAATACACCTGCAAACCCGTTCGCCACACCCGCTTCTTCCTTAAGATACGAACATGCCAGCAGCGCGCGATTAAGTTCTGGTGTAGGCACATTCGTCATCTTTTCTACACCGACCACGAGCACCACCTTGCCGCGCCCTGCCGCAATAAAGTCCCTTCCCTGGTAAATGGCCGCTGATCCTGTGGCACAGGCGTTCTCGACACGGGTCGCCGGCTTGTAACGGAGTCCCTCAAAACCATTCATAACCAAAGAAGACCCGAAGTCCTGTTCATTCATACCACCGTTGAACCAGCCCAGGAATACGGCATCGACATCCGATGCGCCCACACCGGCGCTTATCAGTGCCTCTCCGGTAACTTCCAAAAGCATTGATTCGACATCGTCTTCTCGTCGTCCAAATGGGATGTGTCCCCACCCTACAATTGCAGTATTCATATTTCCTCCAGACAGATTATTTCAATAACCCAATTTAGAAATCTACCAGAACCAGAAAAATATCAGTGCCCCAAGTGCCACTCTGTAGATTACAAACGGCAAAACACCCACGCGCTCAATAACCCTTAGAAATCCGGCGATGACAGCGAATGCACTTACCGCTGCGACCAGAGTGCCGACTGCAAACACAACCCAGTCGACCGGCACCGCTGATTGACTGAGGTCACTCAGCTTCAGGGTGCCTGCCGCCACAATTACTGGAATAGACATGAGAAACGAAAACTGGGCTGCATCCGAGCGGCCCAAACCCAACGCCAGGCCAGCACTCAACGTAATACCCGATCGCGAGGTGCCCGGCACCAGCGCAATTGCCTGGGCGATGCCGATCAGTAGGGCGTGATGCCACTTGAGGTCGTTAAGGGTGATCGTCCCGCGTCCTTTAGTGTCAGCCCACCACAACACCAGCCCAAAAACTAAAGTGGTGAAGCCAATCAGGATTGGACTACGGAGTAGATTTTCTATGACATGACTCAACAAGGCGCCAGCGATCAACGCTGGTCCGGTCGCGAGCACCACCAGCCAACCCAGACGCCCCGCTGATGTCACACGACCACCGATGACCTGCTGATACCAGCCACACAGAATCTCCAGCGCACGCCGGCGAAAATAGATCAGCACCGCAACCAGCGTGCCCAGGTGAACGGCCACATCGAAGGCAAGGCCTTGATCAGGCCAGCCTAACCATTCTGACACCAGGATCAGGTGTCCAGAACTCGATATCGGCAGAAATTCAGTGATGCCCTGAACCAGGCCAAGGCCAACAGCCTCGTTAAAACCTATCACAGGGCCACCCGTCGATCACGCAGGGAGAAGCCCAGCAACGGTGAGTCAATGTGCTTGACCATCGCCAGTGCTTTGAAAGACTCGCCCATTTCTGACGAGAGTGTTAGCTGCTTGAGTTCCGCACTCAGTTTCGGATCCACTGGACCAGACGATTCGTGCGCTACCAGATCAAGAACTCCAGTGGACAGCAAGAATGCCTCCTGACTGGTGAATCCGGCGATATCAAGCCCCGCCAACTGACCTGCGGCGGCAACGGCAGAGAAATCGACGTGCGCAGTCAGATCCTGCAGACCAGGATATAGAAAAGGGTCCATATGGGCACGGTGCTGATAGTGACACATCAGCGTACCGTCCGAACGGTCGTAATGATAGTACTCGGCGCCAGGATAGCCATAATCCATCACAAGTATCAGCCCGGCATCAAGAACCCGACCCACCGTCTGCATCCAGGCTGCGGCCCTGGGATTCACCTCGCTGGTGTAGTCTGCTACCAGTCCGTACTGCTGAACCAAACGGTCGATACGCCCGTCGTGCGAAGGATCCCGCTGCCACGACCAGTCAAGATGTCCGTTACGGCGTACTACGCCGGCAGTCATATGTCCCTCTGCGCCAACCCGAAAGCGTATGATCGGCATTGCGTCCAGCACTTCGTTGGCCAGAATCACGCCGCGGAAACCGGATTCCGGCAACGAATCGAGCCAGCGGACCTTAACCAGGTTCTGCTCGATCTGACCGGCCAGTGTCTGTTGCTGCTGCGCACGCAGTGCTGGGCTGACTTCCACAATAAGGTACTCGGCCGGCAGGCTGTCGCGCTCAGCCAACTCAGTAAGCACCGTTGCAGCCAGAGCACCACTGCCGGCACCAAATTCAAGCAGCGATCCGCCATCTAACTGGGCCAGTATCTGTGCCGCCTGGCGGGCCACGCAACGACCGTAGAGAGATCCCAGCTCAGGCGCAGTCACAAAATCTCCCTGCCGACCAAACTTCCGGGTGCCAGAGGCGTAATACCCCAGACCCGGCTCGTACA
>TARA_B110001454_G_scaffold57441_1_pt1 | contig 12055 bp, 9 predicted proteins | sample TARA_B110001454 | Tara Oceans TARA_B110001454 (sample SAMEA4397004) | marine metagenome | biome: Polar Biome; feature: [MES] marine water layer (ENVO:01000295) within the mesopelagic zone...; material: water (ENVO:00002006), including particulate matter (ENVO:01000060) such as...... | reverse complement strand
GCTCGGTCCTGGCCGTGCCGCTGTTCCACGTCACCGGCTGCAACTGCTGCCTGCACCCGGTCACCGCTGTCGGCGGCCGCCTGATCCTCATGCACCGCTGGAACCCTGAGACGGCCCTCGAGCTGATCGAGAGGGAGCGGCCGTCCACCTTCACCGGCGTTCCGACCATGGTCCGCGAGCTGATCAACAGCCCGGACTTCGACCGACGCGACACCTCCAGCCTCGCCCACCTGGGTGGGGGCGGAGCTGCCGTGCAGCCTGACCTGGTGCACAAGATCGAAGAGCGCCTGGAGGGTAGGCCCAGTACCGGGTACGGCCTCACGGAGGTGAACGGCGTCATCTCCATCAACGCCAACCAGTTCTTCATGGCAAAGCCGGCGTCAGCCGGTTCACCCTGCCCGGTCATGGAGGCCCGGATAGTCGGGGAGGACGAAACGGACCAGCCCGCTGGCGGACACGGCGAGCTCTGGGTACGCGGCGGAAACGTGTTCCGCGGCTATCTGAACCGACCCGAGGCAAATGCCGAGTCCCTTACCGATGGCTGGTTCCACACCGGCGACATCGGCTACCTGGACGAGGATGGATTCCTGTTCCTGGTGGACCGCGCCAAGGACATGGTCCTGCGCAGCGGTGAGAACGTCTACTCCGCAGAGGTCGAGGCGGCCATCTACGAGCACCCGGCGATTGCCGAGGCAGCTGTCTTCGCCGTGCCCGACGAGCGCCACGGCGAGGTCGTGGGCGTTGCTGTGCTGCTGCTCCCGGACGCCGACCTGACTGCGGACGGCCTCAGGGAGCACACCCGGACACTGATTGCCGGCTTCAAGGTGCCTGAGTACGTCTGGTTCCTGGACGATCCGCTGCCCCGCAACGCCAACGGCAAGTTCGTGAAGCGAACGTTGCGCGACCAGCTGGTCGGAACCCCGGCTGGCTGACCGGCCAACGACCATGACCGGCCCGCACGAGATGGATGCTTCCGGCACGGACCCCGCCGACACGGCACCGCCTGATCCGGGGGCCGCCGTCATGGCCCTGCTGGCGCCGGGCGCCCCGTTCGAGATGGCCGTCGAGGACGTGCTGGGCGAACCGATGCAGGTCTTCGTGCAGAGGGACCGATCGCTGCGGGAGCTCCTGGAGCACGCAGGACGGTTCGGCGATTCCGACTACGCCGTATTCCACGATGGGGGACGCAGGCGGGTACTGACCTTTGCCGACCACGAGCGACGGGTGGCCTCGGTGGCGGCCGCCATGGCCGACCGGGGAGTCGCTGCCGGTGACCGGGTGGCGATCCTGGCCGCCAACTGCCCGGAGTGGATTGTCGCGTTCTGGGCAACGGTGTCGCTGGGAGCGGTGGCGGTGGCGTGCAACGGCTGGTGGACACGCGACGAGATTCGCCACGCCCTCGCCCACACAACTCCGAAATTGCTGGTGGCCGACGCGAAGCGCCTTGCCCGCCTGGAAGGTGCTGATCCCGGTATGCCAGTCGTGCTCATCGAGGACGACTTCGCCGACCTGGAGTCGTTCGCCCCCGACGCTGTCCTGCCAGATGTCGCGATCGACGAGGACCAGCCGGCCCTGCTCCAGTTCACCTCGGGGACCACCGGTCGGCCGAAGGCGGCGGTGCTCAGCCACCGCAACGTGGTGGCCTTCGTCCAGGTGGTGAGCTTCCTCGGAGCGGCGCAGACGGCATCGGTCGGGTTGCCTTCCACGGGGCCGAGGCGCCCACGCCTGGCTGTGTTCCCCATGTTCCACATCTCCGGGCTGCAGAGCGCCAGCATCACGCCGATGGCCACCGGGGCCGGCAACGTCTGGCCGATGGGAAGGTTCGATTCCGCCGCGGTGATCCGCCTCACCACCGAGGAGAACATCTATGCATGGAACGGGACGGCCACCCACATGTTCCGCCTCCTCCATGACCCGACGATCTCGACACTCGACGTATCGCTGGTCCAGACCGTCGCCATTGGTGGCTCATCCACCACGCCCGAACTGATACGAGCCACGGAGGAACGGTTTCCCCACCTGGTCGACACGTTCACCTCCGGCTATGGCCTGACCGAGGCTGGCGGCATGGTCAGCCACGCCAGCAACGCCATGCTCAAGGCCAATGCCGACAGCGTGGGCATGGCAATGCCGACCGTGGCACTCCGGATAGTGGACGAGGACGGAGCCGAGGTGCCCGAAGGCGTGAACGGTTCGATCTGCGTACGCAGCCCGCTGGTGATGCTCGGCTACTGGGGGGATTCCGAGGCCAGCAGCGAGGCGTTGGCGCCGGGCGGGTGGCTCATGACGGGCGACTACGGCCGGCTGGTCGGCGGCGAGTTGTTCCTCGCATCCCGACTACGGGACCTCATCCTGCGAGGTGGCGAGAACGTGTACCCCATCGAGGTCGAGTCACGCCTGGAGCAGCACCCGGCGGTCGCCGAGTGCGCCGTGTACGGCGTCGACCATGCGTCCCTGGGCCAGGAGGTCAAGGTGGTCGTGGTCCTGAACGCCGGCGAATCACTCGACCTCGCCGCAGTGCGTGCCTTCTGTGGCGAGACGCTGGCCGGCTACAAGCTGCCCGAGCACCTCGAGGTGTGGAACGCCCCGCTACCGCGCAACGCCTCCGGCAAGGTCGTGAAGGCAGTGCTGCGAGGCGAGGCCACCCAGACTTTCATAGAGGAATAGACAGCGTTCTCCACAGGAAATCGGCGACAGACAGTGGGCAGGCGGGCGTGGCGACTCAGACCGAGCTGGCCGCCTCGCAGAGCACCCGCAGCTTGGCAACGGCCAGGTCCCGACCCAGGTAGCCCAGCCCGCAGTCCGGTCCTGCGACGAGACGCTCCCTGTCGATATGGCGGAGTGCCTCGGTGAGCCGGGCCCGTACCTCGTCCACCGTCTCCATCCGGCTCCGGGCTATGGCCACGCAGCCGAGGATGATGGTGGTGTCACGGAACCGTGGCAGCAGGGCCGCCAGGTCATTGGGCCGGTGGGCGTCCTCGAGGCTGAACCGGTCGATCGGGGCGGCGTCGATCGCCTCGGCGAGGTCCAGGTAGGCCTCGGGCGGGGCCTTCTCATAGGAGTCATCGTCAAGGTGCCGTGGGTAGCCGCAGCAGCAGTGGACCGTTCGCACCACGTTGTCCGGGACGCCATCGAAGCAGGCGGCCAGGGCGTCCACCCCGAAAGCGAGGGCGTCGTCGAGCCGCCGTGCGAAGACCGGCTCGTCGATCTGGATGTGGGTGCAGCCGGCATCGGCGAGCGCCCGCACCTCGGAGTTCACGGCCGTCGCCAGGTCGACCACAAGGGCTGCCCGGTCGCCATAGTGGCGATCCACGGTGCTGTCGGTGATCGTCAGCGGGCCCGGGATGGTCACCTTCACCGGATGGTCGGTGGTGGCCTGGGCGGCCCGCCAGTCATGTACCAGGAATGGTTCGCCGGCCGCCACCGGGCCCGTGATGGTGGGCAGGGTGGTCGTCAGGACGCCGCGCATGGTCGTCTCGAACCGGTCTTCGAAGTCGAACCCGCTGAGGTGGCGGCAGTGGTAGTGGATGTAGTTCTCGCGTCGCACCTCGCCATCGGTGACCACGTCGATGCCAGCCTCCACCTGGTCGGCAATGACCTCGGCTGCGGCCCGCACGAACAACGGCTCGGCGTCCGTGCCGGCTGAATTCATCTCGTCGGCCCAGCGTCCCGCATAGTCGCGGTCCGGCAGGTCGAACCAGTCCGAGACCGGTACGTAACCGGGCTTGGGGTAGGCGCCTATGACGGTGGTGGGGAGCCCAGGTCCTGAAGCGGTTTCCATGGGCGTGGAAGGTAGTTCGTCTCAGGTACCTGCCTGCCTGCCGGTCCACGGGTACTCGTGTGGAAGGCTCCCATGGTGAGCGACGACACCCTTGAAACTGCCGCGGGCAACCGGTACCTGGAGGGGGACATGGCTCCGGTGGTTGACGAGGTGACCGCCACGGACCTGCCGGTGACGGGGACCATCCCGGAAGAACTGGAGGGACGGTGGCTGCGCAACGGGCCCAACCCGCTGGGTGACGTTGATCCGTCCACACACCACTGGTTCATGGGTGACGGGATGGTGCATGGTGTGCGCCTCCGGGGCGGGCGCGCCGAGTGGTACCGCAACCGCTGGGTGAGGGGCCCGCGGGTCGCGGCGGCCCTCGGCGGTACTGCACCGGCAGGCACGTCGTTCGGAGATCGGGACTTCGGCCCCAACACCTCTGTGGGGGGCTTTGCAGGGCGAACCTGGGCCATGGTCGAGGCTGGCCCCACTCCGATGACGCTCACCTACGAACTGGACACCATTGGATTCGATGGATTCGACGGAACCCTTCCGGCGGCGTTCACCGCCCATCCGAAGTACGACCCGGCGACCGGCGAACTCCACGCTGTCTGCTACGCCTATCCGGAGGCCATGGACCGTGTGCAGCACGTGGTGGTCGGCCCCGACGGCCGGGTGTCGAAGGTGACCGACATCGCCGTCGAGGGGATGCCCATGGTGCATGACATGTCGCTCACCGGCTCGAGTGTGCTCGTCTACGACCTCCCGGTCTGCCTGGACATGGAAATGGCAATGGGCGGTTCGCCGTTCCCGTTCTCGTGGAACCCCGACCATGCGGCCAGGGTGGGCGTGCTTCCCCGGGCCGGTACTGCTGACGACATCGTCTGGTGCGAGGCGCCGCAGGCCTATGTGTTCCATCCCGTCAACGCCTATGACGCCGAGGACGGCACCATTGTCGTGGACGTCTGCCGGTACGACACGGTGTTCGACCGTGACCGGCTGGGGCCGGTCGGCGACTCGATTCCCACGCTGGCCCGCTGGATCGTCGATCCGGTGGCGGGTCGGGTTGTCGAGACGCCGCTGACCGATGGCGCCCATGAGTTCCCGGCCCATGACCCGCGTGTGGGGACTAGACGCCATCGCTACGCCTTCACCGCTGCCGGTCTGGGGCTGGGACCGACCGCCCGGGTGGACGTGGAGACGGGTGAGACAGTTCTCCATGATCACGGGCCCGGCAGGTTCGGTGCCGAGCCGATAGTGGTCCCGAAGGAAGGGTCCAGTCTTGAGGGTGACGCCTGGATCATGGTGTGCGTCAACGACCGGGCCGGCGGGCCGGCGGACCTCGTGATCCTGGACGGAGCCGACCTGGGAGCGCCCCCGGTGGCCGTGGTTCACCTTCCGCGCAGGGTTCCGGACGGGTTCCATGGATCCTGGGTGCCCGATACCACTGTGGCGCCGGTAGGAACGCCGGTATGAGCGCCGGTATGAACGCACAGCTGGCCCAGGCGGAGCGCGGCGCCCTCTGCGACCTGCTTCTGGAGGTCGGGCCCGATGCACCGACGTTGTGCGAGGGTTGGACCGCCGCGCACATGGCGGCCCATCTGGTGCTTCGGGAACGCCGGCCCGACGTGGGCCTCGGCCTGGTGCTGCCGGGTCCGTTCGCCCGCCACACGGAGCGGGCAACCGAGCGCCTCGCTGAACGGTCGGCCGAACGGCTTCCCTTCGAGCGTCTGGTGGCGCGGATCCGTTCAGGCCCGCCACGGCTCCTCAGGTTGGTTGACGGCCCGATGAACATCGTCGAGTTCTTCGTCCACCTGGAGGACGTGAGGCGTGCCACCGACGGCTGGACCCCCCGGACCGGGCTGGACGGCCTTCAGGATGCCCTGTGGCCCTTCCAGAAGTCGGGTACGAAGCTCCGCACTCGACAGGTCAGGGATGTGGCCCTGGCGATCGCCCGTCCGGATGGTGAGCCGGTGGACATTCGTACCGGCGCTAGGCAGGTGACCGCCACCGGTGATCCCGGCGAGCTGACGATGTTCTTCTTCGGGCGCCGCGACCAGTCCCGGGTCGAGCTGACCGGAGACCCCGGCGGGATTGCCGAGGTGCTGTCGGCGCCTATCGGCTTCTAGGTGAAGGTCAGCGGTAGGCACCACGACGCCGGCGGCGGCGTGCACCGCTTCCCGGTGCCACACGGCGAGTCCGGTGCGCTCCTGGCCTGTGCCGTCGACATCGTGGGGCCGGCGCCGGATGCTGTGATGGCCGAGTTCGAAGTGGACACCGTGGTCTGTCTCATGGAGTCAGAGGAGGTTGACCGGCGGTTCCCGACCTATGCCGCCTGGTTGGCGACAGCCGGGCCCAACCGGGCGATCCATGCGCCAGCGCCGGACCAGGGCGTGGTCGCCGATGGCGTCGCCGCCGCGGTGGCTGCCGACGTGGTGGCCCGCCTGCAGGCGGGCATGACCGTGCTCCTCCACTGCGGTGGCGGCTACGGCCGTACCGGGGTGGTCGCCGTCCAGGCCCTCGTCGCCTTCGGCATGGATCTGGAGGACTCGCTGGTGGCCGTTCGTGCGGCCCGCCCGGCATGTGGGCCCCAGAGCGAAGCCCAGGATGAGCAGCTTCGCCGGCTTGTGGGCGCCACCGGCACCGGCACCGGCGACCCAGGCCATCCGGACATCAGGGTCGATGCTGTGGGTGTCGTCGAATGAGCAGCCGGCGCGCTGCGACCCATTCGTGCCTGGTGGTCTGCCCACCCGGTCTGGAATCGGTGGTCTCCGACGAGCTGGCCGATCTGGGAATTCGAGCCCTGCGGTCCTCCAAGGGAGCGGTGTCGGCCGACATGACCACGAGGCAGCTCTATGCGGCCAACGTGTTCCTGCGGTGCGCTACCCGGATTCTGGTCCGCGTGGCCGGCTTCACGGTGCGGACCTTCGCGGACCTGGAGCGTCGTATAGCCGAGGTGGAGTGGGACTACTGGATCGGTGCGGGGGACTCTCCCCGGTTCCGGGTAACCAGCCGGAACTCCGAGCTCTGGCACGACGGTGCGGTGGCCCAGCGCTTCGAGACTGCGCTGGGCTCACCGGTGCCCGGTGCCCGAGAACAGCTGGTCGTGGTGAGGGCCGTGAACGACCGCTTCACGGTGAGCGTCGACTCGTCGGGTGCGCCGCTCCACGAGAGGGGGTGGAGGCAGGCAATTGCGAAGGCACCTCTGCGGGAATCCGTGGCTGCCGGCCTCTTGGCGGCAGCGGGTTGGGACCGGACCACGCCGCTGGTGGATCCGATGTGCGGCTCCGGGACGATTGCCATCGAGGCTGCCCTGATAGCAGCCGGCGTGGCCCCCGCCGCCGGCCGTGAGTTGGCATTCCGGTTCTGGCCCGGATTCGAGCCGGGCACCTGGGCCAGCGTCGCCGCCGAGATCCAGAATCTCAGGAGCGAGGCTGGCGACCCGCCGAGGATCGTGGCTGTGGACCGCGATGCCGGCGCGGTGGATTCTGCCCGGGCCAATGCAGAGAGGGCCGGGGTGGCCGACCTCATCGAGTGGCGGACAGCCCCGATAGCGGAACTGGAGCCGCCCGACGGTGCGGGCGGGCGTCCGGGCCTGCTGGTGGCCAATCCACCCTGGGGTGGCCGGTTGGACGGCGGTGACATGCGGAACCTCTATGCCACCCTGGGCCGGGTGGCATCCGAGGGGTTCGGTGGATGGTCCCTCGGTGTGCTGGTGGCCGACAGGACGCTGGCCCGTCAGGTCAGGCCGGGTCTCGCCGAGGCGCTGCAACTGGATCTGGGTGGTCGGCGGGCATGGTTCCTGACCGGCCGACTCCACTGAGCGCCGGCTGTCGGGTCAGCCCACGATCACGGTGGCGGTCATGTCGGGATGCAGGGCGCAGTAGATGGTGAAGGTTCCGGCCGACGACGTCTCCAGCAGGTAGTTGTCTCCCGGATTCAGCAGTCCGGATCCGAAGGCATCCGGGTCGGGAGCGTCCTCGGTGCCGGCGCTCACGGTGTGCGGAACGGAGTCGCTGTTGTTGAAGTACACGTGCTGACCGACGGCGACGCGGATCACCCTCTCGAAGGCGAAGTTGGCGATCAGGGACTGGTGGGCACCTTCCGGGAAGTCGCTGCCACGCACGACCTTCTGATCATGGATTGCCGACGGCGCTGCGGTGGGGGCGATGGTCGGGTTCCACATCGAGAACACACCGAGTTGGTTGTCGTATCCGGGAGCGACCCAGGCATGGATCATCCAGCCGATGGCGTCGTGCCAGTTGCCTCCGGAGGCCTCGCACTCGGCCATGGTCACGAAGCTGTCGGTGCCGCTTACGTTCCCACGACAGATGTTGAAGTGCGAGTGCCAGTTGTCCAGGCTCCCGGTGAATGCCGTTGGGTGCTCCCAGCCGATTACCTCTGGCGGCTTGAGGAAGGCGGTGCCCACTAGCACGAGGTCCGGTCCGTTCCAGCCGTTGGCATCGCAGTAGCCGAGAGGACCGGTGGTGAGCGACCCGTCCGCCGGTGCGTAGAGGAGGATCTCCGGACGGCCCGGGTCGAAGCCGTCGCTGAACCAGTCGGGCTGGTAGAAGTGCGAGCCCATGTTGGATGACTGGATGGAGTCGGAGATGAAGCCCTCGGCACAGGTCACGTCCACGTCGGCATGGAGTGTGGCGAACTCAGCCAGCTGGTCCAGCTCGGACACGAGCGTGGCGAGCTGCTGAGGTGTCAGGTCCAGCTCGGGTGGGATCGGTTCTCCCGAGGCGAGCAGCTCTACGAGGTCGCTGTAGGAGCACGGCAGGTCCGGGTCCTGGCAGCGGGTCTGTGGACCCAGGGGACCCTCGACCAGGGTAGGGATGACGCCGTCGGACGTCTCGCGGAACACGTAACGGGTGTAGCCGGGGGCGCCACCGGCGCTCGGGTCCAACGTCGGCGGGAGCAGAAAGGCGGCTTCGGCCTGGGTGAAGGACGAAGCCTCGGCGACCAGGATCCGGAGAAGCTCGGCACGTCGACCGGTATCGGCATCTGCCGGTATGGCAGCGCTTGTGGTGGGAGGGGGCGCGGTGGTCGCTGGTGCGGCGGTGGTCGCGGTGGGAGGGGGCGCTGTGGTGGCTGGTGCGGCGCTTGTCGGGCTAGCTGTGCTGGTGGTGGCCGGTGAGAAGGTGCTGGTGCTTGGTGGCGCCACCACCGGTCCGTCAGTGCCTGCTCCGGCGCACGATGCCAGCAGTGCCACTGCGGCTATCACGGCACCCGCGGAGAGTCGGTTCATGTTCCCAGAATGCCGGTTCATGCCTGGGAAGTGGGGGGCGGGATCCGATATCCGGGATCCACCTGTCGCGGCCCTTCGCGTCTGGCCAGGGCGGCCGCCACACCGCCAGCCAACCGCTCGTCCCTGGCCGCCACGTGGGCCGGGTCGCGTTCGGCGAACTCTCCCATGACCTCGCGGGCGAAGAGTTCCATCGATTCGCAGATGTGCTCGTGGCGGTTGCGTCCCGCCTGGCTCACGAAGATGACCTGGTCGATGCCGGCGGCCTCGTACTCCCGGAGGAGTTGGCGGATCTGGTCCGGAGTGCCGATGGCTCCCCTCAGCGAGAGCAGCCCCTCACTCTCCATGCGTGCCCGCAGGCTTACCGCTGTCTGGGAAGCCGTCTCGCGGTCGAACCCGAAGGCGCTGCGGTTCTTCTGGAACTCGGCCCAGATGTCGGTGGTCCCGGGGTGGTGATTGCCGAATCCGTAGAAGTGGCCGAGCGAGTAGCCGAAGAAGTGGGCGCCGTCGATGCCGCGCTCCAGGGCCTCCTCCTCGTCCTCGTGGCACATGAACGGCAGGACGCAGGCGATGTTGGGGTTGACGGCGAATCCGGCCGGCACGCACTCCTCCGAGGCGATGATGTCGTGGTACTCGCCAACCCACTGTTCGGCCTCGCCGGGCTCCACGAAGGCGAAGGTGAGGGCGCCTATTCCCTTCCGGGCGGCCAGATGGATGGTCTCGCGCTGGCTGCAGGCCACCCATAGCGGGGGATGCGGTCGCTGGTACGGCTTGGGCACCACGTTGCGCGGGGGCATCTGCAGCCAGGGGCCGTCCCAACCGGCGAACGGCTCCTCGACCATCATCCGGGTGGCGGCCTCGATGTGGTCCAGCCACTGTTCGCGCTTGGTGGTCCGGTCTATGCCGAAGCCCTCCAGTTCGGCGTTGGACGACGACTCGCCCGAGCCGAAGTCGACCCGTCCGTCCGACAGGAGGTCCAGCGTGTTGATCCGCTCGACGACCCGGGCCGTGTGGTTGTAGGCGCCGGGTAGGAGGGTGATGCCGTGGCCCAGCCGGATCCTCTCCGTGCGCTGGCTGGCGGCGGCCAGGAACACCTCCGGTGCGGAGCTGTGGCTGTACTCCTCGAGGAAGTGGTGTTCGACCTCCCACACGTAGTCGTAGCCGAGCCGATCAGCCAGCTGGACCTGGTCCAGGGCGTCCTTGAGGAGCCGGTGCTCGTCGCCGTCCGACCAGGGGCGGGGCAGCTGGTGCTCATAGAAGAATCCGAACTTCATCGCACCCGACCCTATGAGCCGGAGCACGACAGCATTCGATCGGGAAGCGGGATCTAGGGTCGCAACGTGGATAGGCGGCGGCTGGCTCTGGTGGTTATCGGTGTTGTGGCGGTGGCCGCCATCGGCTGGTGGTTCCTGCTGCGATCCGCCGCTCCGCCCGCCCCCGACCTGGCGTCGGCTGTGGAGACGGCCAGCGCAGCCCAGACCGGTTCGACGGTCGCCACCAGCACGACGGTCACCCACTCGACGACTTCGTCCGCGTACGAAACGACCACGACAACGCAGGCTCCGGTGGCTACCACGGCGCCAACGACGACAACGGCTGTTGCTGTGGCTACCACGGTGCCAGCCACGACAACGGCTGTTGCTGCGGCCAGCACGGCGGGGACCTGGGCGGTGGACACCGACATCGGCTCGTTCAGCGACTTCACCTCCACGTGGGTCGGCTACCGGGTACAGGAGGTGCTGGGCAACGGGATCGGCTCCGCCACAGCAGTCGGGCGCACGCCCCTGGTGGTCGGGTCTGTCGTGCTCACCGACGACGCCATAGAGGCCGTCGAGGTGACGGCGGATCTGCGGGGCCTACGGTCCGACAAGGTGTACAGGGACGGGAAGGTCCGTAGTGCACTGCACACCGACGACCATCCGACGGCCACCTTCGCCCTCCTGGGGCCCGTCACCCTCGGGGACCTGGATGGCGATGGGGTGTCGGTCGATGCCGTTGTGCCCGGCACGATCACCATCAACGGCATGACCGGTCCCGTCGAGGTGACGCTGGCAGCGACCCTTGTCGGCGACGTGGTGACCGTGGTCGGTTCGTTCCCGATCGTGTTCGCCGACCACGGCATCGAGGCACCCGGTGCGTCGATCGTGGTGTCGGTTGAGGACCACGGCATCGTCGAGTTCCAACTGTTTCTGACCAGGTGACCAACCAGGCCGGATCGGCCGGCCAGACATCCGGCGCCAGCCCGTTCAGTTCCCTCCGCCACCCGGCCTTCGCCCGCTTCATAGCCGGTCAGACCCTCTGCGGTACAGCACAGTTCCTGGGCGGCCTGGCCACGCCATTCCTGGTGAACCAGCTCACCGACTCGAACACGTGGGTGGGGGCCTCGTCGTTCGTGGCGCTCATCCCGGCCGTGGTCGGTACCCCCCTCTCCGGCACCCTGGCCGACCGGATGGATCGCCGCATGCTGCTGCTCGTCGGCCTGTCGCTCCAGGTGCTGGTCATGTCGGTGGTCGTCGGCCTCTACGTGTCAGGCGGGTTGACCCCGTGGCGCATCCTCCTCCTGAACTTCGTAGGTGGATCGGCGGCTTCGTTCCAGTGGGCGCCGATCCAGTCCATGGCGGCTGTGCTGGTTCCCCGTGAGGCGCTGGTGGCAGCGGTTCGGATGGTGTCGATCACCTTCACGATCGGACGGTCGGTGGGCCCCGCCATCGCAGCGTTGACCCTCGCGTTCCACGGGCCCGGCCTCGCCTTCGCTGTTTCACTGGGCCTCTACGTGGTGGGGCTCGCCATCCTGGCAACCGTGCGTACTACGTGGTCGCCATCCGGGGCCGAAGGGTCCCTCGGCGACGAGTTCCGCGAGGGGCTGGCGTACGTCCGGGTGAGGCCGGAGATGCGCATTGCCTTCCGTCTGGCGTTCAGCGTGGCGGGCCTGGGAGCGGTGTTCGCCTTCGCGTTGGCCGCCGGTATCGCCGATGACCTGTTCGCGAGGGGAGGTGGTGGGCTGGGGGTCCTGTCCACGAGCCTCGGTGTGGGATCCCTGC
>TARA_B110001454_G_scaffold217588_1_pt1 | contig 12101 bp, 14 predicted proteins | sample TARA_B110001454 | Tara Oceans TARA_B110001454 (sample SAMEA4397004) | marine metagenome | biome: Polar Biome; feature: [MES] marine water layer (ENVO:01000295) within the mesopelagic zone...; material: water (ENVO:00002006), including particulate matter (ENVO:01000060) such... | reverse complement strand
TGGACCTCACCAACGGTCTGACTCCCATCGAGGTTGAGTTGGATACGACTACTACCCCCCCTGCGGGCGGGCCAGATAGCCCTATTCAGGAAGACGAGATTCCTCCCCTGACTGCTGATGACCTAGAAACAATGCCAGAGGGCATCCGTAAGCAGTTGGACAAGTCCTTAGGCACTGTTGGACAGACCGCTCAGTCCGATGACGAGGAAGAGTCTCTCGAAGGTGCAACGGCTAAGATCCTCCAGTTCGTGAGGAAGGAAGAGACTACTGATGAGTCTCAGTTTGCCACTGTGGTGGTGGTTCTACCCACGGGGAGGTCATTCACCACGTCGGTCCCGCTTCTCAACTTATGGGGCTTGCTAGAAAAGACGGTGTGGCAAGAATAGAGAGTAAGAACCGGGAACGGTGTTAGTGGTGGAACTAAACCATCCCCGGCCCTTAGTGTCTGTGTCTTTCATGGACGACGTACAGAAGTGTACCACATGAGTACCTTCGGTCGTTTCCCCACATGGGCGAACAGTGTACTGCGAGGAAAGTTTACAGCAGTAGCAGCGTTAGTTGAGTTGGTTTGTTTAATGGATAACAAGACCAACCGCATTAGGGTCAGCCATGATCGTTTGGCACAACGCATGGGCTGTTCAGTGAGTACAGCAAAGCGTGCCGTCGACACCTTGGTGTCGTTAGGCATCATTGAGCGTGAACAAACCATGTATTCCTCAAACAGGTATACAGTACGGATGGAGATTCCAGTGACAGATTGGGACGAGTGGGAAACACTAGGTGAAGACGACAAAGAGCCCAAAGAGATCGTTGTTAAAGGCCGAGCCCCACGGTTGGTTAAGTTCTTTAGCGACGAGATAGCGATGCACAACCCGATGACCATTCAGCCTGCTGTCAACGGCAAGGCTCTGGGTCGCCACTTCAAGGAGATGCTTGACACGAAGGAAGTGACCGAGTATCAATTAAAGACCATGATTATGTTGTTCGCCACCGACCTAGACCGTGGGGACAGGTCGGTTGGCGACATCCCCCCGTGGCAGATGTTTCTATCGGATAGACAGTCACTACTCAACCGTGTGCGTGAAGGCACAGAGGGAGTCGTCTACGTAGACGACATGGGTTTGGCTGAATGATGCGCCTGCTGCTGGACGTGTGGTGCTATCTGGGTAGTACTGAGTTATGGTGGGGCTCCCGTGACTGAGTGGCACGGGGTCAAGTACTGGAGGAACCAGTCTAGGGACGAGAGGACTCGTCTGGCTGAGATTCCACCCAGTCTGGAGCACGCCCGCCTCAGCAACTACGATGGTGACCATGAGGCCGTGACAAAGTGGCTTAGTGAGTTCCACGACCACCGTGAGGCAGGAGTAGGGCTGTTGTTTGCTGGCAAGCACGGCTCCGGCAAGTCCCATCTAGCAGTGGCTGCCCTTCGTGGTGCCATCAGGTCGTATCGCCAGACTGGTAGGTACATCACTGCAAATGACTATGTACGGGCACTGGACGACGAGAGGCAGAACGAGGGCGTGCTGCCTGACTCGTACGAAGAGGGGAACTTGATTCCCTACCTCCGCTCGATGTATGACGTTGTGGTGCTGGACGACGTTGATGCCATACGCCAGACCAGTTACGCCAAGAGAGAAATCTCTGATCTACTGTCCAGTAGATGCGCTAAGAAGTTGGTGACCATCATCTCATGCCACGATGGGATAGACAAACTTAAGTTTAATGTTACTGCACAGTTTCATGGGCTGGTGAGGTCAGCCTGTGTACCCGTAGTTCTAACCTCTGGAGACCATAGGAGGGCGCTCCGTGGAGCGTAACGATATACAATCAAGCGCACCAGTCAAGCAGGCGTGTCTGTTTGAGGGAGTGCTGGCTGCCCCTCCTACCAAACGTGTCCAGAAGTTGAGAGCGGCCACGGCCAAGAGGCAGCACGAATGGCACAGGTACATTGGTATGTGGACCCCCTATGAGATGCCACTCAAGTCACTGGTGGATAGTGTCAACCGCAGGGGAATAGGGGTGGAGGTGTACACCTGCCTTGCCTACGGGGTGGAGGATGCCATCGACCGCTGGCTGGCCCGAAAGGGTGTGTCCGTCCCGGTCTATCAGTTTGAGAACATCTATGAGATCCAAGCCGAGATGAAGTTCCACAGCCCCTCCATGAGGATTCACGTTGCTACTGAAGAGCAGGCTCAGTTGCTGGGTCTTAGAGCACGAGTAGCCTCACCCCACAAGGAGTGGGTGCTGTAATGGCTAGTGCAGAACAACTACTCATCAGTAAGGTGCTCAGTGAGCACACTCTGGTCGAAGTCATTGACATGGGCATACAGCCCAAGCATTTCTCTGCCACCTACACAGGTATTTGGAGTTGGTTGCTGGAGTTCTGGCAGTCACACAGCGAGGTCCCCACGGCTAGGGCTTTAGGCACGGAGTACCCCTCCGTGTCACTGGGTGACGCTAGCGGGGAATCCCTGAGTCGCTTGGTAGAAGAGGTCATCGACGGGCATCGTAAGGCCAAGGTGTCTGACCTGATGACTGCGGCCCTGCCGCTACTCAGTGACGGGGACACCAAGGGAGCCATATCTGTGCTGGCCTCTGGACTACAGGAGGTCGCCGGGGACACCACCACGTCCCGGGATGTGGACTTGGTTGAGCAGTGGGAGACACGGCTGGACAAGTACGCAGAGATGCGTGATCGTCCAGATAAACTAATGGGGATCGCTACTGGGTTCCCGGGTCTGGACAGACTAACTGCTGGCATTCGTCCACAACAGTTGGTCACGTTTGTTGGCGAAGCCAAACGGGGCAAGTCAATGCTGACGATGGTGATGGCTGTAACTGCCAATATAAATGGTATCTCACCATTGATGGTCTCCTTTGAGATGAGCGCTGAGGAACAGGCAGCACGTCACGACGCTTACCTTGCCAAGGTGTCACACACGGGACTGATGCGGGGGCTGTCCACCAAGGATGAGGTGGATAGACTGAACCGGGAGTTGCGTATACGTAAGAACCGTGCCCCATTCGTTGTAGTAGAGGACCCTGCCTCGTCTACCACGGTCTCTAGCCTTGCTGCCAAGATCAAACAGCACAACCCCGGCATCGTGTTCGTGGATGGGGTCTACATGATGGACGACGAGAATGGGGAGCCGAAGGGTAGCCCACAGGCCCTGACCAACATCACTAGGTCACTCAAGCGGTTGGCCCAACAGTACAAGGTGCCCATCATCATCACCACACAGGTATTGTCTGCCAAGTTGACCAGCAAGGTATCTCGTCGGGTTACTGCTGACGCCATTGGCTACTCGTCCTCGTTCGTACAGGACTCCGACATAGTGATGTCAGTGGAGAGGGACCCCGACTACGAAGACCGCTCCATAGTGAGGGTCCTACTATCCCGTACCTCACCGCACGGAGAGGTTACAATCAAGTGGGACTGGGAGAACATGGACTTCACCGAAGTAGGTGAAGGCGACGATGACGACGACGAGGATAAAGATGATTTCCACGACTGGTAACGATCTGGCGGGAGCCTTAACCCGGCTTGGTGTGAACGTCACGACTGTGGGTGACTCTGAGATTGGTGGACACTGTCCGGTCCATGCCGACAACAGCCCGTCATGGTCCATGAACATAAACACGGGTCTGTGGATCTGTTATGCCTGTGGCGCTACGGGCAACCTGTCCCAACTGGCCCTACGTCTGTCGGTGAGTAGCGACGAAGCCATGCTGCTAAACCAGTTCATTATCGAGAGCGGACTGGAGTCGCTTAAGGCCACTGGTGTTGGCGAGGAAGTGTTCATCCCCAAGGCTGACGTTGACACCTACCGGGGGTTCCAGCCAGTACCAGAGCAGTTGCTAAAGAGCCGTGGCATGGATGCGAGCGTCGCCCATCGGTACGGACTCCGGTGGGACCCACAGCCACGCCACTGGATCGTTCCAATCGTCTCCCCTTCTGGAGAACTGTGGGGATGGCAGGCCAAGGGTAGGGGTTACTTCAGGAACGTCCCCGTTGGAGTGAACAAGTCTAGAACCCTGTTCGGTCTGGACCGGTTCAGGGCACGCACTGCGGTGTTGGTTGAGTCACCCCTAGATGTGGTACGCGTGGCGTCCGCCCGTCTAGGTATAGGGGTGGGAGGCTTGGCCTCGTTTGGGGCGCATGTCAGCCACACACAGATGTCGCTTCTGTCAGGCAGGGCTGATATAATAGTGATAGCGCTTGACAACGATACAGCAGGGATTACCGCTGCTAAGAGGGTTCACGATGCGTGTCCTCGTCCTCGTGGTGGTATCTCGTTCCTGCGTTACGAACATACGAATGCGAAAGACATTGGCGAGATGACAGACGACGAACTCGAAGAGGCTGTTACTAAAGCCTCCGCCGTTCCTTGGTGGGTACAGTGACGTTCATTGGTACGCTGTACCCCTTCCAAGAAGAAGCCCACGAGTCTATGTGTGACCGTGGTCAGATGATGCTCTGTATGGTCATGGGAGCCGGTAAGACCCCGACTACGATAGCCGCCTTGGAGACCCTGTTCGAGCGGGACGAGATCACCCGTGCCCTGCTGGTAGTCCCTGCCTCTCTGAAATACCAGTGGTTGGCTGAGATCAAGAAGTTCTCCTCGTCCCGTGCTGTGGTCATCGACGGACCACCCAAGGCCAGAGAGACCCTGTGGCGTGCAGCCATCTCCTGTCAGTACGTTGTTGTTAACGCAGAGATGCTACAGAATGACGTTAGTTATTTAGATAGGATACGTATTGATGCTATCGTCATAGACGAGGCCACCCTCATCAAGTCGCCTGCCGCTAAGAGGTCCCGCTTTCTGAAGAAGATAGGTAAGAGGTCACCCTACCGCTTCGCACTAACCGGGCAGCCCATTGAGAACCGCCCCGAGGAACTGTTCTCCATCATGGAGTTCGTTGATCCAACCATTCTGGGACGCTTCGACCTGTTTGATCGCACCTTCATAGTCAGGGATAGGTGGGGCAAACCAACAAGATACCGAAACTTAAACCATCTCCATGAGAGTCTCAGCGACGTGATGTACCGCAAGACTAGGGAGGACATTCAGGATCAGTTGCCCGAGTTAATCACCAAGGTAGTTCCGGTGGCCTTCGACGTGTCAGGGGCCAAGGTATACCGTATGATTACCGCAGACCTGTTGAAGAAGATCAACGAAGCCATTGGCAAGGTGGGGCGAGGCTTTGATCTGTGGAGGCACTACAACTCCGTGGGTGGTGAGGCTCAGGGAGACATAATGTCCCGCATGACGGTGCTTCGGATGTTGTGCGACAATCCAGAGTTAGTGCGTGAGTCGGCTCGTCTGTACAATGAGGACGGGGATAAGGGTAGCGCCTACGCCGACCACATCGTACAGGCAGGGTGGCTTACAGCAGTTCCCAAGTCTCCCAAGTTGGACGCCGCTGTGGAGTACATTAAGGGAATACTGGAGGAAGACCCAGCCAACAAGGTGGTGGTGTTCTCATTCTTTAGACAGAACTTAAGGATATTGGACGAAACCCTCTCCAAGTTCACGACCTGCACCAAGTTCATGGGAGGGATGTCGTCCCACGACAAGGAGCAGTCAAAGAAGAAGTTCTCTGAAGACCCAAACACTAGGGTCTTCCTGTCATCGGACGCTGGGGGCTACGGGGTTGACCTCCCGATGGCGAATCATCTGATAAGTTACGATCTACCGTGGTCGGCAGGGAAGTTGGATCAACGTGAGTCACGTATCATCAGGTTGTCCTCTGAGTTCCCTCACGTCACGGTCACTTCCTTTGTTATGCGGGGTAGTATCGAGGAAAGACAGTACGACATGCTACAAGAGAAGCGTTTAATCAATAGAGCCTTCATTGACAAGGGGTACGATGCCCGTGGTCAGTACGAGATCACCTTGGGCTCTCTATCAGACTTTATGTCATCGGCAGAAGTGTAATGGACGATTGTGAGATGTGGACTATGGATGATGACCTTGCTTACACCCTGAGACTGGTGGAGGAATACAAAAGTGCCAAGTTGCTGGCCGTTTCCTCCAAGGCTAGGGCCGACGCCTTAAAGAAGGAACTCAGTGACCTCGTGGACGCCGAGGGTTACGAAGGGGACAACGGTCACCTGTGGTACGAGGTAGGTGACTACAAACTGAAACGTGAACGTAGGGTTAGTAAGTCGTTCGACCTAGAGGAGTGCGAGCAGTGGGCTAGGTCCACCGGCTTGTGGGATGAGGTTAAAGAGGTTGTTGAGTCGGTGAGCGAGGACAAGGTGCTTGCTCTAGCGTGGGACGATCTTGAAGTCCGTGAAGCCATCGAGCGCTTCTACAAGGAGAAAGAAACGTGGGCATTCAAACTATGAAACCACCTACCTATTTCCAGCACCTACTGGAGCGGGACCACTCTGGTCTGCTAGACGAAGACGAAGAGTCAGAGGAACTTGATTATCCGGGTAGTACCCCCCCGCGAAATCGGGCAGATAGCCCTATTCCGAAGTCCCGGTTTGATAGCGCTCTTTCAGACGCCAAACCCAAGTACTACAAGGTCCATGGTGAACTGCGTGAGTTCTTCCCCATAGGGGAACTGGCACGGTTGTTGCATCGCAAGGCTGTGACGATTAGGATGTGGGAGAGGAACGGATGGATACCACATGCCAACTACCGCACGCCTGCCCCCAAGGGCGAACAGATTCCCGGCGTCGAGCCCAAGGGCCGTCGCCTCTACAGTCGGGAGCAGGTCGAGTTTCTGCTCACCGCCGTCGAGGGGTTCAACCTCGACAACCAAAAGGAAGCCGACTGGAATGGCTTCAAATCACACACCGTAGCCAACTGGCCGGTGTAACGAGAGAGATGAGAGAATAATATGCCAATAGACTATGACGTTGCGACTGCTGAGGAAGCCCCTCAGCCGGAAGTGAGAAAGATCATCCGGTCGGGATGGGGTGCTGTAGACACCTTGAAGCAGGAGGACGCCAACTATGCCGTCCGACTGAAGACCGGCAATGATCCCGTGCTCATCAAGTTCCTACAGGACGCCCCGTATGCCTCGTGGAGGCAGCACTGGGTGAACCGCACAGGCCAGAAGTCCTTCGTCTGTCGGGATGGTATGGACGACCGGGGCTGCCCACTGTGTGACGCAGGTAACCGACCCCGTCCCCTGTTCGCCTTTAACGTGCTCCTTCTGGAGCGTGGGGAGGAACCGTCGCTGCGCTCGTACGAGGCAGGCACACGGGTCATCGCCACCCTTAGGAACTTCAACGAGGACGAGCGTCAGGGCCCCCTGTCCAAGCATTACTGGGCAGTCAGTCGCAGTGGCACGGGCCCACAGACTCAGTACAACCACCTACTCATCAAGGAGCGTGATCTCAGCGATGAGTGGGGTATCACCCCGCTGACCGCAGAGGCTCTGGATCAGTCGGAGTCCAAGGCGTACGACGCCGACATCATGCGTATTTCATCTTACGAAGACATGGTTGCTCTGGTCAATGAAGACGTTGGAGCGATCTAAGAGAACGAGTGGGGGCCGGGGCCTTTTCCCCTCCTTTCGCCCCGGTCCCCACTTTATTTCATCAATAGATGAGATACAGGAACTAGTCGATGTAGTAGTCGCCTATGGGTCGTTTGCGTTTGACGTGGAGACAGTTGGGGTTCTGTCCCACCACCCTGATCTTTCTGAGCAGGTGGACGCACAGGTTGAGGCTCACGTTCAGACGTTGTCTACTACCACTGACTCCGTGGTTGCCCGCGCACGGGTAACCAAGGAGGAGGCTATGACTAAAACTATCGCCTTGGACCCGAAGCGCAACGAGGTTATCTGGTTGGGTATTGCCACAAATGGAAGGTCTTGGGCCATTCCGGTGGGGCACCCATGCGGAGAAGTGATAGTCCCAGAGGAACGTGGTGACGGTTCTACCGTCCCCCCAACTGGTCACCGTAAGATCCTGAAAAGCGGCGAAGAGTCCATGGCGAAGGCTAGGTACTACATCCCGGCCACGTTTATGGCCCCTCCAGATCAGTTGTCACGGGCCGCAGTCTTTGAGGCGCTCAAACCTATCTTCTTTGACAACTCGTTAGTGAAGGTCGGACACAACGTCAAGTTTGACGCTCGTACCATAGCGAAGTACTACGGAGAACTTCCAGTAGGGCCTCTACACGACACGATGCTCCTACAGCATGTGCTGGACGAGAACATCTCCTCGTTTAGACTAACTTCCTTGATTAGTCATAACTTTGGGGAACACAACCCGTATGCCAAGCACGGCAAGGTCGGTGCGTTTATTTCTACTACACCCTTTTCCGTCGCCTGCGAATACGTCCACCTAGACGCTCGCTGGACGTGGCTGTTATACCAGAAGTTGATTCGGGGGCTAACCACCGACTTTAAGCCAGTGTTCTCTCAAGATGTGAAGGTCTTGGAGGTACTGATGTCTATGGAGGACATAGGCATGAAAGTTGATGCTGGGGGGCTCTCTGCGCTAGGTGAGGAACTTGACACCAAGATGCGGAACGTGCATTCTGAGATAACTGCGATCACCTACCCCGGCTTTAACCCAGATTCTGTCAAAGACAAGCGCACGTTTCTGTTTAGCGGTAAGCGTGAAGGCGGGCTGGGTCTCAAGCCCACTAAGTCCACAGACAAGGGACAGGCGTCTGTGGATCACGACTCCTTGACAGCCATGAGAAGTAAGCACCCAATCATTCCCCTGTTCCTCGATTGGGCAGAGTACAAGAAGATGAAGAGTACCTACGTTGACGGCCTTCTGGAGAAGATCAACAAGGGCCGCTTACACCCAAACTTCCATCTGCACCGTACAGCCACTGGCAGGCTGTCTTCGTCTAACCCTAACCTCCAGAATGTCCCACGGGACACCAGCATCCGGGGACTGTTCGAGGCCGACGCTAATAGTTTGTTGGTTGTTGCCGACTACGATCAGATTGAACTTAGGGTCATGGCGATGCTCAGCAGGGACGAGAACTTGATGACCATTTTCACAGAGGGCACTGACATTCACGCTGGTGCAGCGGCTCTACTCTTTGACAAGCCCGTGGGGGAAGTCACGAGCGAGGAACGCCAACTAGGCAAGTCGGCTAACTTCCTCACGGCTTATGGTGGTGGTGCCGGGAAGTTGTCGGCCACCGCTGGAGTGACACTAACCAAGGCTCGTGAGATCATAAACCAGTACTATGAGCAGTTTAACGGTCTAACACTGTGGAAGCACAAGGTCGTGATGAGGGCCAAGAAGGATGGGTTTGTCACTACCATCTCAGGCCGTCGCCGTCGCCTACCGGACATCAACTCCAACAACGACGAACTCCGGTCCAGAGCGGAGAGGCAGGCGGTCAACGCAATAGTACAGGGCAGTGCCTCTGACATCTGTAAGAAGGCCATGATAAAGGCACAACCTCAGGTGGCTGCTTTCGGTGGAAAGTTGCTGGTACAGGTGCATGACGAGTTGGTTGTGAACGTGCCAGACGATGATCGGGTAGACTATTACTCTGAGATCATTCAAGAATCAATGGGGCACGGCAAGGACCTGAATGGGGTTCCCATAGTTGTAACAGCCCACTATGGGCGCACATGGTCGGAGGCAAAGTGACCGAACAAGAGACTACCGTGTCCCAGAGGAACTTCTACTTGATGCTGTCTCCCCCAGACGGTCAGGACATCCCTAATAACCTAGGGTTCTCCCCCTCGTCAGAGGACGTGTATGAAGAAGAGCAGAAGGACGTTCTCAGGAGTTGGGCCATTCTCACTCAGGCGGGTGTTGTAGACTCTATGTCCGACGCAGCGGACTGGATGGCTGACGTTATGGTCAACGACAACATGCTGCCCCCCGGTGACGCTGGTGATGACATGGAGGACACCGATATCGTGAATGTTGGCTTTGACTTGGACAACCCAGAGAGTGACTCCTTCATGTCGTTCCACAGCATTCCGTACGGAGAACTTAGGAAGATGCACCAACAGATCAAGGACTCCACCTACCATACTGTTCTGGGTTGCTTGGTAGGCGCAGTGTCCAAGTTGTTGGACGAGGACCTGATAGAGTTAACAACTGTCTGAGTACAAGGAGTAGTTATGAGTGACTGGTGGGCTGATCGCCTAGCGGGAAAAGAAGCGCAGCCTAAAGCCGCCCCGGTGGTACGGGTTGGTAGTACGCCTCCCATTATGTTCAACACTGTTGCACCACCCGCCACGGTGACGGAGGCCCCACCGACGCCACAGGAACAGTACATGGCTACACAGACGGCGATGAACCCCAACGAGAACATGACTATGGGTGAGGCGATACGCTCTTGGAAGGGTGGTGAAGCCCACCGCAAGGAAGCAGGTAATACGTGCCCCGAGTGTGGTAGTGGTAATGTCTTCTCCCGCATGGCTAAAGGTGCAGGCGCTGGTATCAACGGTAATCATCCAGCCCCCCGTTGTTATGAATGCGGCTGGAATGGAATCTACGATCAGGGTATACAAGCAAACTGGATAATGCCTAACTAACAGAATAAGGATACTAAGTGTCTACGACTAACTACGAGACGGTAGAAGAGATCGCACGAGCGGTTAACAAGAAGTTCGGTGACGAAGTAGTTGTACAGGGGAGCCGTATTTCGGAGAAACTCCCCCGTATCACGACCGGGATGCTGGCCTTCGACATGATGTTGGGTGGAGGCTGGCCCGTCAACCAATGGTCAGAGATCGTGGGTGACGAATCGTCTGGGAAGACGGCTGTTGCTTACAAGACCATCGCTGCAAATCAGGCACTGGACCCCGACTGGACCGCCCTGTGGGTGGCAGCAGAGGAGTATGTGCCCGAGTACGCCGAAGCAATCGGCGTGGACTTGGAGCGCCTGTGGGTGGTTGAGACCAACCTCATGGAGCACGCATACGACCTAGTCATACGGGCACAGGGTAACCGTGCGGTGGACTGCGTGGTGCTGGACTCTCTCCCCGCTCTGGTCCCCGGTGACGAGGACGAACGGCAGATGGCCGAGTTCACTGTTGGGTTAGGGGCCCGTCTCACCGGTAAGTTCTTCCGCAAGTCCGCCAAGGCCCAGAGACGTTCCCTCGTAGAGGAAGAGCGTGGGTGTACTGGACTGATTATCAACCAGTGGAGGGACAAGATTGGTGTTCTGTGGGGGGACCCACGCACCACCCCCGGGGGTAAGGCTAAGAACTTCCACTACTTCAGCCGTGTAGAGGTGAAGAAGGACGAGTGGCTAAAGGAAGGGAAAGTCGCTGTAGGTCAGACCATCAAGGGCCGTACTATAAAGAACAAGACATACCGACCGCAGCAGCAGGCCGTGGTGGACTTCTACTTCGCTGATTCCGGTGGGTTCCACATGGGGGACTTCGATACGGTCAAGGACGTGGTAAACATTGCCATCACCTGTGAGATCATTACCCGAGCCGGTGCGTTCTACTCCTACAAGGACTCTAAGTGGCAGGGTAAGGATAAGGTGCTAGAGGCTCTCAGAGCCGATCTGGGCCTTCAGGACGAACTGCGAGACGAACTGATGGAAACCCTCAGTGACTGACATACACCGACGCTCTAAGAAGCAGGAGGAGCGTACTGCGGAGAAGTACAATGGCAGTAGAAATGTCATGTCTGGTGCTGGCTGGGTACGCAAGAACGATGTTCGTACTAGTGATCTTCTCGTAGAGAACAAGTTTACGGATAAGAAGTCGTATTCCATAGTGTCACAGGAGATGGTTAAACTGGCAAGGACGGCCATTCTGGAGGACCGTATCCCTGTGCTACAGGTCGATCTTGGCGGACGGTCCTATGTGGTTCTATTGGAAAACGACTTTATGGAGATGATACAAGATGACTGAAGACGCTTGGAAGATTGAGGCCATGAAGGCCAGCATGAAAAGTAAGTCTAAAGTAGTACCCCTAATCTACCCACACATCTTGCAGGAGTACAAGGATAATAACCTGCACAGGGACACCGTGCATTTCCACCCCAGCGAAATCTGCAAGCGTGACTGGTGTGTACGACAGTCGTCTTACCGGATGATGGGATATGAGGAATCCAACCCGGAGAAGCCCAAGCCGTTTAAGACACTCAACATCTTTGAAGAGGGCAACCGCATCCATCGTAAGTGGCAGGGGT
>TARA_B110001454_G_scaffold218972_1_pt1 | contig 12187 bp, 9 predicted proteins | sample TARA_B110001454 | Tara Oceans TARA_B110001454 (sample SAMEA4397004) | marine metagenome | biome: Polar Biome; feature: [MES] marine water layer (ENVO:01000295) within the mesopelagic zone...; material: water (ENVO:00002006), including particulate matter (ENVO:01000060) such as...... | reverse complement strand
AATTTTTCCCCAAGATATAAACGACGTGCTTCTTCATCGTTCGCCAGATCGCTGGAGGTACCTGACTTCAAAATTTCTCCTTCAAAAAGTAAATATGCCCTGTCGGTTATTGAAAGGGTTTCCCGAACATTATGATCTGTAATTAGCACCCCGATATTTTGATTTTTTAATGATTGGATAATGAACTGAATATCTTCAACAGCAATGGGATCGACACCTGCAAAAGGCTCATCTAAAAGGATAAAATCCGGATCAATTGCAAGGGAACGGCAGATTTCTACCCTTCGCCGTTCACCCCCGGACAAGCTGTTCCCCTTGTTGTTCCGGAGGTGCTGAATTGTCAGGCCTTCCAACAGCTGTTCAATTTTTGCTTGTTGATCCGCTTTAGATAAATCAGTCATTTCCAGAACCAGTTTCAAATTATCCTCAACGGACAGTTTCCCAAAAATAGATGGCTCCTGGGCAAGATATCCAATCCCCTGACGTGAACGTTTATACATGGCATCCTGAGTAATTTCCTTTTTATCCAGAAAAATTCTCCCCTTAGTTGGCTTTATCATCCCTGTGATCATATAAAATGTTGTGGTTTTCCCGGCACCATTTGGACCAAGCAATCCTACAATCTCTCCCTTTTTTACCTCAATATCCACTGCCCGCACAACCCAGCGTTTTCCATACTGTTTGTGGAGGTTTTCTGCTGTTAGTACACGATGGCTATTTTTCATCATCACCACGATTTGTCACTCCGGAAGGACGCAAAATTTTCCAGTGTTCCATCTGAACATCTGATTCAAATCCAATCCCATAGAGTGTATCCTGTTTTTCTGTTGTTATCATAACAGAATCGTCAGTATAGATCATTCCCTGAGCATGATCCCATGATAATGTGTCAGTAAAAAGAGTCACACCGCTATCCGATTTTACAACCACGTTTTGAATTGCGCGCATGAAATCTGATTTTTCATCAACCTCCGCTAGCTGCGAGGTTAAGCGGGAGGAATGCTTTTCTTCCATATCAAAAAAATCCACTTCAACCTTCTGGTCCAGCAAGACATAAAGACGATCATTAAATTTCTCTAAATGACCAGCCTGCACGATAGCCCGCTGCAGGCCTGCATCAGTCATGGTAATGGTTACCTCCCAGCTTTCTTGGTCAGGTCGCCCTTCACTGGTTTCTCCTGTACCTGCTGAAGTAGGCGATGAACAACCGGGGGAAAATAACATCAACATAGTAACAAACGGTGTAATAGAAATAACAATAGGTATGCGCATTTTCATCCACTGGAAGTCCTGATGATCTTTTTTCTCAGACGCTTAATGGCTTCCTCATACAATCCTTTCGCTTGAAGAATCAAATCAACGGCTTCCCGAAGTGCACCGCTTCCACCATTTTTATCGGTAATATATAGTGCAGCCTTCTTCACAAGTGGATATGCATTCCGAACAGAAATGGGGACACCGGATTTTTCCATCACAGGAAGATCAATCAATCCATCACCAATATAAGCTATTTCCGAATCCTCCAAATTATATTTCTCTTTCAATTCTTCATACGCAGGAATCTTATTGAGCATTCCATTATAAATATCCTCAATTTTTAATTCCTTTCCACGTATTTCTGTTGCAGATGAATACCTCCCAGACAAAAGTGCGATTTTTAATCCAGCCACTTTAGCCAGGGCAACCCCAGCACCATCTTCTACAGAAAATTTCTTCATTTCTTCACCATTAGAACCAATATAAACAGATCCATCTGTGAGTACACCGTCAACATCAGAGATGATCAGCTTTACGTTTTTCAGCTTTTGTTTTAATCGGTCGTTCACAATGATTCCAGACTTTCTACTTTTATATAAATGCTTCCCTGATAGCTTTCACCGATCTCAGCAGGGATTCTAATTGATCAAGAGGCCATTGGGTGTCCGCATCAGACTTGGCTTCTTCCACATTATCATGGACCTCAAGGAAAAGACCATCACAGCCCGCAGCTACTGCTGCTTTCGCCAGCGTTGGGATATATTCCCTGAATCCTCCTGTTTTTCCGCCTTTCATACCAGGATTCTGAGCGCTGTGGGTAGCATCAAAAACCACAGGGTACCCAGTCTTTTTCATGATAGGAATTGATCGCATATCAGACACTAAACTTTCATAACCAAAGGTTGTTCCACGTTCTGTAAGTAAAATATCAGTGTTCCCCGTTTCCTCAAGCTTCAGAACAATACTTGATACTTTCCATGGAGGCAAGAATTGTCCCTTTTTTACATTGACGGGTTTGCCCGTCTCACCTGCTGCTATCAACAAATCTGTCTGACGGCAAAGGAAAGCAGGAATCTGAAGCAGATCAATCACTTGGGAAACTGCTTTCGCATGTTCTGGTAAATGGATGTCTGTAGTAACCGGGATATTAAAAGACGTTTTAACTTCTTCAAAAATCTGTAGTCCTTCCTCCAGTCCCTGACCACGGAAGGACTGAATTGACGTCCGATTGGCTTTATCAAAAGAGCTTTTAAATATGAAGGACATACCAATTTTTTCTGTGATTGTTTTAATAGATTCAGCCATCTTCAGGCTGTGATCTAACGATTCAATTACGCAGGGGCCAGCAATCAATGGCAGTGCGCCACTACCAAAAACAACATTTCCAACTTTAACCTGTTTACCCATTAAGATTTTCCATTTAAATGTTTTACAGTTGCTTTTATAAATTCCCTGAAAAGCGGATGGGCCTTACTTACCCGGCTTTTTAATTCTGGATGAAATTGCCCGGCAACATACCAAGGATGATTAGGCAGTTCAATGATTTCAACCAAATTGAGTTCCTCATTTATACCAGAAATTTTCAACCCGTTTTTTACTAGGCGATCACGGTAGCGATTATTTACTTCCCAGCGGTGACGATGGCGTTCTGAAGTTTTCTTTTTCCTGTAGGCCGCATAGGTTTTCGTACCCGGTTCAATGGTACAATCATAGGTCCCAAGCCGCATGGTCCCTCCTTTGCGTTTAATGGCCCGTTGTGATTCCATCAATTCAATAACTGGATAACGCGTATTATTATCAAATTCCGTACTGTTGGCACCTTTCAATCCACATATATTTCGAGCAAACTCGATTACAGCACATTGGAGGCCAAGGCAAATACCCAGAAATGGTATTTTATTTTCACGGGCGTACTTGCAAGAGAGGATTTTCCCTTCAGATCCCCTTGATCCAAATCCAGGCAAGAGGAGAATACCATCCATTTCCCTAAAAATTCTTTCTGCATCTTTCTCCGATTTCAAATCTTCCGTAGCTACCCAGTTCACATTTACCCGGGCATCATTTTCAACACCGGCATGGATGAATGCTTCCAGCACACTTTTATAGGCATCGGGAAGTTCTGTGTATTTCCCGCACATAGCAATATTTACCCTGTGAGCGGGACGTTTAAATTTTTTAATAAATGTTTCTAAATAAGTAACGTCTACTTCCCCCGGTAATTCTAAACGCTCCATGATGATTTTCCCTACCTTTTGATTATATAGATTCAGGGGAACTTCATAAATACTTTTTACTTCTCTTCCTTCAATAACATGGTCGGGATCCACATTTCCAAACAAACCAATTTTTTGCTTTACCTCCTTAGTAAGTTTGTATTCAGAGCGACAAAGAATCATATCTGGCGTTAAACCGATTTCCCGCAGTTTCATTACAGAATGCTGGGTTGGTTTGGTTTTCAGTTCTTCGCTGGCTTTAATATATGGAACAAGTGTCAAGTGCATAATAGTGTGATTATGATATCCTACTTCCAGGGATAATTGTCTAATAGCTTCCATAAATGGTAAACTTTCAATATCTCCCACTGTGCCGCCTACTTCACATATGACCACATCATATTTTTTTGGTCTATTGACTGCTTTGATCCTGGAAATAATTTCATTGGTAATGTGAGGAATAACCTGAATTGTCGCACCGAGATAATCGCCACGCCTTTCCCGATCAAGCACGGTACTATATACTTGTCCTGAGGTAGCATTGTTATCCTTGCTCATATCGACATCGATGAAGCGCTCATAATGGCCTAAATCAAGGTCCGTTTCGGAGCCATCATCCAAAACAAAAACTTCCCCGTGCTGGTATGGATTCATTGTACCAGGATCCACATTCAGATATGGATCAAGTTTCAAGATTGTAACCTTTAATCCAGCACTTTTTAAAAGATAGCCAATAGAGGCGGAAGCAATCCCTTTTCCCAGACCGGAGATCACACCGCCCAAAACAAAAATGTATTTAACTGGTGTATTCTGTTTCATAATTTTTCATGCTTGTTCATTTTAATAATAACATTCAAATCCTCTTCTACATCCACACCACGATACGGGTAATCTGTGATAACAGCTCGAATCGGAATTCCGTTATCCAGCGCACGCAATTGTTCCAAATGAAATTTTTTCTCATTCTCCGAAGTTGGAAGTCCTGCAAATTTCAACAAAGTATCTTTTCGATAAGCGTAAAGACCGACATGGCGATACCATCCCCCTATTTTTTCTTGAAATAAATCTCTCCGAAACCCAATAGTATCACGATTTTCATCTAGTAAAACCTTGACAATGTTTGAATTAAAAAAATCCTTCGGACTGATATCTGTGCTTACAGCTGTAGTCATACTTATAGAAGAATCATCAAACTCATTCACAAGACCATCAATAATTTTTGGATCCAACATCGGTTCATCTCCCTGGATATTTACCACTATATCAACATCCCTGTTTTCTACTACTTCTGCGATCCGATCTGATCCAGAGAGATGATCTTTTGCTGTCATTACAACTTTTACGTTAAACTTTTTAATTTCTTTGTACACTTCTTCACTATCAACTGCAATAATGACCTCATCAAGTAATGAAGCATTTATAGCACGTTCAGCTACGCACATTATCATGGGTTTCCCATTGATCGGAGCAAGTATTTTTCGTGGGAACCGCTCCGAATCTAAGCGTGCTGGAATAACACCAATTACACTCATCAATTCTCCTCCCGGGGAATTTTGTTCCTATACAACTTAGTCAAAATTAAATATTTCTAAATAATAAAAATATACGGTGAATTTACCGTGAATTTAATTATTATACAGATTTACTCTTCTCAGTAATTATATATAAATTTCTGAATTGAAGTAGTTTTTTTAGGAGATAATCCAGCTATTTGTCTTCAAAAGATTAATCGAACATTAATACTGGAGCAAATCAATTGATATACACATCCTTAATTTTCATCATGTAATCATACGCTGCATTATAGCTATTTTCTATTTCACCCTCTAAAATTGCTTCTTCAATAGCAGTTTTAATTTCCCCGATAATTCTCCCTTCAGTAAGACCACATACTTCCATGATTTCATTCCCCCTTACAGGTGATTGAAAGTCTCTCAAGGTATCTTGTTCTTTTACATCCTGCATCAACTTTTCCACCCGTTCAAAGTTTCCCATATATTTCTTAACCAGATGAGGGTTTTTGCTGGTAATATCCGCACGACAAAGAATCAAGAGGTCATTAATATCTTCCCCCGCAGTCACCATAACTCGCCTCACAGCTGAATCTGTTATCCCTTCTTTAGCCAGGGCAATTGGGCGTAAATGCAGCAGTGTCATTTTTTTCAAATAGTCCCGCAGTTCGTTAGATAGCCTCATCCTTTTTGCAACTTTGTCAATCATTTGTGCCCCAATATCATCATGCCCGTGAAACGTGTACCCTTTTCGGGAGTCTATGCGGCGTGTTCTGGGTTTCGCAATATCATGAACCAAAGCAGCAAACCGAACCTCCATCTTATCCGATAATTTCGCAGCATTATCTACTACCTGAAGAGTGTGGTAAAATACATCCTTGTGATGCCATTTTTTTACCTGTTCCATTCCATGCATAACACTAATTTCCGGGAAAACGTGTTTCATCAAATCAGTATCCTGAAGAATGGAAAGCCCTATGGAAGGTTTTCTTGTTTTGAGTATTTTCTTCAGTTCCGTTGTGATGCGTTCCCACGAAACAATGGTAATTCGACCAGATTGATTTTTCATTGATGTGAGGCATTCTTCAGTAAGGATAAATCCTAATTTCGCTGAAAAATATGCTGCCCTTATCATCCGAAGAGGATCATCAGAAAAGGTCACATCCGGATCCAGGGGTGTCCGCAACTGTTTTTTCTTAAGATCAGTAATTCCCCCCAGAGGATCATGTAAATCTCCAAATTTTTTCGGCAGTATGTCCATAGCCATTGCATTAATTGTAAAATCTCTCCGAAGTAAATCCCCCTGCAAATCCGTATAGCTTACCTTAGTAGGTTTCCGAGAATTTTCTTTATACGATTCAGTGCGGGCAGAAGCAACCTCTACTGGGAGATCTTTTCGTGGTATCATGGCTGTTCCAAACTGTTTAAAAGGGATAATCTTTTTTGCTTTTAAACGGGTTCTTAACTCTTTGGCAAATGCGATTCCATCTCCCACAACCATAATATCAACTTCCATTATTTTTCTATGGAGAAAAAGGTCCCGGACTGCTCCGCCTACCACATAACATTCAAGACCTCGGTCTTCTCCTAGGTTTCCTGCACACCTAAGTGTTTTGTGTAATATTTTGTGAGGGTGGATAAGTTCTTTGATGTTTGCCATTATTGAAATTAATAAAAATAAAACTAAATGAGAACCTCAGGATTTAGCAATCCCAAATACAACAATTTCCATCTTTCCCTTGTCTACAACCAAAGTACAGTCTATTTTTGATTATAATGCTTTTCCGCCGAATCATACATATCACTGTTTTTTGCCTTTTTTATTCTTTTCCTCTCTATGCTCAATTTGGACAGATAGAAGTTACTTTTGACGAACAGTTATTAAAAAGCAACATTCGTCAATTTATTCTGCCTCTCCGGGACGAAATAAAACGGTTTTATTCCGCAACAGTTTGGAATGAAGAGTTTAGTGATCTGAATATCTCCCTCAATATTCATTTTGTTTTCGAGGGCGTCTCTCAAAAAGGATCAAACCAGACATTTCTTGCTCAGGCTTTGTTCTCAAATGGAAGTGACTTGCGCTTTTTCGATAAAGGAGTCCAATTCATTTACAATGACAGTGGAACTATGTACTATGATCCTGTTATTTTTGACCCTCTTGCAAGTTTTCTCTCTTTTTACGGCAACCTTATCCTCTCTGGTGAAATCGATACATATACACCTGAGGGTGGAACTTCCGAGCTAGAAATGTGCCGATCAATTGCCATACGTGGGAATGCCTCTGATTATCCTCGCGGATGGATGGACCGAATTCAGTTAATCAATGAACTAAGTACTAACTCCGGACTCCGAAAAGCGCGATTTGCTTTTTATTATGCAGTTGATCTCTTTAGACAAGGGGAAATTGAGACATCCATTTCTGAATTTAGAAATATGATTATGGGACTTGATGAAGTGTATGAAATCACACCAAGAAATCACCATACACTTATGTTTCTCAAAGTCCATGCAGATACATTGACCCGTGTGCTAACAGTTTTATCCCAGAAAGATATTCTTATGGATTTGACCGAACTAGATCCTGATAACGAAAAAACCTATACAAAAGGTTTAGAGGAAATTTCGGAATAAACATTTCTTCGCCTGATGTAATGTGTCAAAACTATGCTCCCCTTATAGAGCCTTGACATAATCGAACGATCCCTTTTTACCCGAATAGAACCTGTCTTGAAATGTTTCTTCCAAATAACATGAGGATGAAATAAAAGCCACACTTGTGCATTAATAATTCCTAACATATGTTTAAAATCTAATTTAAAAAGAGCATAACCAAAAGCTACCCACTCCAACGCAAAACGGATTGAAAAAAGATACATGGCAACAGGTAATGAATAATTTCCCAAGAGCATTAAGAGCGAATTTTTGTGATTAAGATAATATTTCTTATAGCTGTTCATAGGTAAGGTTACAGCATTTTTATGAAAAACGACCGATTGGGGTTCTGCCCAAATCTCGTATCCCATCAATTGAAAGCGCCAACACAAATCAATCTCTTCCATATGAGAAAAAAAGGTTTCATCAAATTCTCCTGCTGCTTGAAATAATTCCTTCTGAACAATGAATGCAGTTCCTGATGCCCAGAAGATTTGTTCAGGGTTATCATACTGTCCCTGATCTTCTTCCTGCTCAAGGAAAATACGACCACGGGCAAAAGGGAAACAGAACACATCCAAGTGTCCCCCCGAACCGCCGGCGTAATCAAATGTTTTCCTTTGGTAATAATTTAAAATCTTTGGTTGGACTGCTGCAATTTTCTTGTTCCTCATCATCCGGTCTACTAGGGGTTCAATCCATCCAGGTTCCATAATTGTATCATTATTTAAAAAAAGAATAAAACTTCCTTTTGTATGAGAAATTCCTCTGTTGCACCCACCAGCATAACCATAATTCTTATCATTTTGAATCAAAACAATATCCGGATGATTCTCTTTGATCCAAGCTGAACTATCATCTGTAGAGGCATTGTCTACTACAATAATTTCAAGGGAAGGATAAGTAGTTTGTTTCAGAGAATCCAGGCACTCCGACAGGACCTCAATACCATTCCAGTGGGGAATAATAACCGAAACAGCGGGATAAGATTTATGAGACAATGGGTTTGTATCAAATAAGATTATGAAGGAAATAAATTAGATCAAGACACTATTTTTGAACATCCTCTAACATCTTTTTTGCATTTATATCTCCAGGATTCCTTTCCAGCCAGGACGTGAGAACTAACTCTGCTTCACTTTTCATGTTCATTTCCTGATAAGTGAGAACCAGGGTGGAAACGATATCTCCATAGTTTTTCTGCCATTCATTCCACGTTTTTTGGTTTATCCCTGTCCGTTTCAGTCCAGAACTTTTTACAGCATTTTCAATTTCAAGATAGGAATCATATAAATCCTTAAATATCCTTTTGGCATTCTCATAATCCTCCAGGTCCTGGATATACGTTTGACCATATCGAATCCTGTCTTGGACGGATAGGTTTCTGCGGGACTCCAGATTGTCAAGAATGTGTCTGAGCCTCACTTTTTCACCAATCTCACTATATATTTGGCCTATCTGAAAATATAAATCTTTTGATTCGATCGCTATGGTTCTTTCAGGGAGATTCTTTTCCATCTGATCCAGGGTTTCCTTCACCCTCAACCTGAGCATTTCAACCTCCCCTGGGTCTGCATCCTCTTTGCGGTTTAATCTTTGATAATCAAAGAAATAGTGAACAGCCAACTGCATATAGGCACTTCGATAATTCTGGAGTAATCTTATGATTTGAGGATTGTAATAAACATTCTCATTTCCAAGATTTCTGAAAAGATATCCCGGTTGATAATCCTTTGACCAAAATGATTTATTTTGACCACTATCAACTTGCAGAAGTGATGACTGGGAGAAATTTGTTGACCATGTACTGTCACCCAATTCTGTCATCAAATAATCCTGCATTTTCCCCGGATTTATAGCATCCACTTTATGACTTTGAAGTCGAAAAGTCAATCCTTCCATATCCAAATATTTGTCTAAACCAATTTTATTTGTTGGCGATACAGTCACAGCAAAATATATTGGATATTTCCATTTTGTATCGTTGATGATTCGTAAAATCATCATATCTTGAACTTTCAGTGCTTGGTTTGCAAATGTCGGTTTCAATACCCATTCAATATATCCATCTTCATTTTGGGGGTCACTCTCAACAGCAATCTGTATTTTCTGAGTTTTCCAGGGTGTCAGACCTGATGTTAAACCTAGAATCTGGTCATCAGTCAAATTGATAAACCCTTCTCCTTTTGGGCGTGAATCCCGAAGTTGCCTGATATACCATGGTGTATTCAAAAGGCTCAGGTTGGCAACAGTTACATCCTTGCGCATACCTTCTACTTCCTGCAAATACCATAAGGGAAATGTATCATTGTCACCGTTCGTAAAAATAATACCATGAGGCTCACATGATTGAAGCATATTATAACTCATATCCCAAGCAACATAATTTCCGCTTCGATCATGTTCATGATAATTCGCACGTACCATGGCAAACGGAACAAGAACAACTTGCAATAAAATAACAACTATGCCCAGGCGATGTCCTATGTTCTCTGTTTTTATTTTTTTTATAATATTTTCGACGATTGCTGCTGCACCAACTCCAATCCAGACAGAAAAAGCAAAAAAACTCCCCACATAGGAATAGTCTCTTTCTCGAGGCTGTGGATTGTCTTGGTTTAGATAAATTATTACAGCAAGGCCTGTAAGAAAAAACAGAGTCATCACTGAGAATGCCTCTTTTTCATCCCTGTAGAAATGATAAATCATACCAGCCAACCCAAGGATAAACGCTAAAGGGAGGCCGAATTGTGACCAATCAACTCCATCCTGTCTATTATTTGCTCCAAATGCTGTTACTCCCGGTTCCGTTGAATTTCCTCTGCCTGCAAACTGCCATAGAAAATATCTCCAGTACATTTTTTTAACCTGGTAATTCCAGAAAAAATCCCACTGTTTCGAAACATTATAAAACATGTACTTCCGTTTTTGAGATACACTGTATTTCTGCCCATTAGCAGGGGCTCCTACAACCTCATGTTGCGCCGGTATTCCTTTATATCTTCTTGGGAATCGTCCCACCTGTCCATACTGTTCTCTCTCCATATATGAAACCGCAGCGGTAACAGTTTCAGGATCATTTTCATCAATAACAGGATCCTGTCCGGATCTAATAAAAATGATTGTGTAACTGGAATATCCAATCAAGATCAAAACCATCGAAGTAAAAACAATTGAAAGTAATTTCTGTTTATTCACAATAGACCAAACCATGATACCAAACACAATCAGAACTGCTACCACAACACCAAAAACTCCTATCTCGCTCGCCAGTTTTGGAAGTCCTTTAATGACTCCATTGTGGATAATAACAAACGTAACTCCCGTAATCCCAATCGTGATTAAAAATGATTTCCATTCAAAAGACTGCTTCCGGAAATAGATAATGAGAGCAATAAAAGGTAATGCCAACAGATTTAATAAATGTATTCCAATTGCAAGCCCAATCATATACGCGATGATAAGGATATATCGTTCATTACCTTGCTCTTCAGCTCTTTCTGACCAGTGAAGAATCAACCACACAACAATAGCGGTAAAAAAAGTGCTCATAGAATAAACTTCAGCTTCCACAGCATTAAACCAGTGACTATCCGTAAAAGCGAAAGTAAGTGCTCCTACCAAGGCTCCTCCAAAAGCAATAATCACATCCGAGTTCTCTTTGATGCCCCCGCGCCAGTGTGCTATTACCTTCACTATAATCAGATAAAGCAGCATGACTGCTAATGCACTGACAAAAACAGAAATCAAGTTCACGCGGAATGCAATATCTGGACTGAATGGGATCATGGAAAACACCCGTCCAATAATCAGAAAAAGGGGGCTTCCAGGCGGATGAGGTACGCCGAGAGTATGAGATGTAGCAATGAATTCGCCACAGTCCCAAAAAGAGACCGTAGGTGCCATCGTATTATAATATACAAGGAACGAAACAAGAAAAATGATTCCTGCTATTATACGGTTCAAACGGTTATTTCTTGAATTGATCATTAATGCTCTAGGTTAAATATTTATTATATAGTATTCACAAAATTATGAAGAACAAAAAATATGGTATTTTACAATACATTTCAGCTAATATTTGATGTCCAAAAGTCATATCACACTCTTTATTTTATCTTCAAAAACCTACGTTGAATCACACCTTATGTTCCATCAGAAATAAATATAATATCTTTGTCTGAATAAGGAGTGGAATATAGGCTAAATAAAATTGAAAGAGCGAAAACTTAATACAATCTTCTTCTAACTAGCTAATATTTACAAAATCGAGCATATGCTGGTATTTTTTCAGGAAATGACGGCGCAATTCAATAAAAGACCGATTCCGCAGATGCGGATCTTTTACAACCAGATCAAAAGCTGCTTTTCGTGCCGATTTAATGATAGGACCATCCATAACCAAATCAGCGATTTTATATTTAAAGAATCCGCTTTGCTTTATTCCAAAAAATTCGCCCGGCCCACGCAATTTTAAATCTTCATCCGAAATAACAAATCCATCATTTGTTCTTTCCATAATGTCCAACCTCTTTCTGCTATTTTCTGTAATAT
>TARA_B110001454_G_scaffold218083_1_pt1 | contig 12246 bp, 9 predicted proteins | sample TARA_B110001454 | Tara Oceans TARA_B110001454 (sample SAMEA4397004) | marine metagenome | biome: Polar Biome; feature: [MES] marine water layer (ENVO:01000295) within the mesopelagic zone...; material: water (ENVO:00002006), including particulate matter (ENVO:01000060) such as...... | reverse complement strand
TGGGATCGGAATACCCGTTCGTACACATTGATGAATTCGGTACGAAAGATTGGTATGAGACATCGAACGATGTCATAGATTTTCCGATATGGAATGATCCAAATTTTGGTGGGGCTGAAATTACTCATTCAATCGTTATTTCCTCAACGGGTGACTTGAATGTCTATCTACTTACTATCCAACTACGGACCACTGAACAAGAACTCGGCGATCGAGTGCAAGCCATCTGGGCCGTCGCACGAAATGACGAGGATTGGCTCATGTCTTGGCGTCAATTTCTTGGAGTCATCTAGAACATTTAGTACTTTCGTAGGCCTTGTTTCGGGTTATCCCGTATATTTCAGCAATTGAGGGATTACTGAATGGGATGGGTTATTTTAACTCCGAACGCAAGACCTACGAAAGCTAATGTCTGGCATTCGCCAGTGTACATAAGTTAACTGCTAAACAAATTAGTGTATGTTAAATACCTAGCATATCTTCGAATTTTCATGTAGATAAAGCCAATCTAGAAGCCACGTCGATGATTCCCTGAGTTCGTAGGCCTGCCACTAGGTGCAGCTCCGCCTCCGCCAGTTCCACCCATATCACCTATATTTCTAGAATCTGGGACAGCGTGATAGCAAAGAGGAAAATAAGGAAATCCATGAGAATTAGCTCCGCTGGAAAATAAATACCTAGGGGCTGCTTACTCTATGATTTGAGTAAGGCATCGCGTATGAAAGAAGGTAATGGAATGCGCAATTCTGATACGAGGGCCATATTAAGTAGTTTGAGTCTTGTGATTGTTGCTGCGTTGGTGGCCTTCGCGGCAAGCCGAGGAGAATCCGTCGGCGTTGCTATAGTCGGTGGCCTACCTTTGATCTTCCTTTGCATGATGATATCTTTTGTAATTCAGTGGTTAGTTTTTATCCCCTCCTATTTATACAAGACTGAAAAATACTTCGATCTGACTGGAGGACTGACATTTCTCTCTCTTACCGCAGTTATTCTTTTACTCACAGAAAACCGCACGATAATCTCCTATTTACTAGCTATTTTGATTGCTATTTGGGCGATTCGACTATCTTCATTTCTTTTTTTACGTATCAGAGAGGATGGTCATGATAAAAGATTCACTGAGGTAATTCCTGATAAGACAAAATTTTTATTCTATTGGACCTTCCAAGGTTTTTGGGCCTTCATTACTCCGGTCGTCGCATTCACTGCAATAGGGTCACAAAATATTAGCGGTGAAATTGAAATTATGACCTTGCTCGGTCTTGTCATTTGGCTGATTGGTTTCTGTATTGAAGTTATTGCTGATCGGCAAAAGCGAAAATTTCGAAAGACCACAGAAAATAAGAGCAGGTTCATTAGCAGCGGACTTTGGGCTTGGTCTCGGCATCCAAACTATTTCGGCGAAATCATACTTTGGATAGGTGTTCTGATAATCGCGCTGCCTACCCTGATCGGATGGCAATACGTCACGGTTTTATCGGTCCCCTACGTGATTATTATGCTTACCAAAGTCTCAGGTGTCATAAAACTTGAAAAAGCATCTGATCAGAAATGGGGTACCGATGAAGCCTATCAAAAATACAAAACAAACACGCCAACACTCATTCCAAGACGACCTCGCTGATTTCCAAGAAACTGGGATGTAGTCACCGCTAATGGAAAACACCTTGACTGCTATTGAGGCGCCCGATTACTCGAAAAAATGGAGATCTTTTTTTCCCATAGGATTATCACTTTTTACGACTGTTCTCAGTATGACAATGGTGTTTGTGGCACTTTCAGCTATTGCTGACGACTTCAGTGTTACTCTCAAGGCCGTTTCTTGGGTAGTAATAATCGAATCACTTGTCTTAAGTTCATTAATTATGCCGATGGGGCGAGTCGGTGATATTTTTGGCTGGAAACCAATACACGTCATTGGACTTGGTCTCTTTGCGTTAGGAGCGCTTTCAACTGCTTTTGCACCCTCATTCATAGCTCTCATTGGTGCGCGACTAATAATGTCTGTCGGCAATTCAATGATTCAATCTACTCAGACGGCTCTTGCAATCGCCTCGTTCCCACCTGAAGAGCAAGGGAAAGCAATTGGAAGCCAGAGTACTGCCGTTGCTATAGGTGGTTGCTGTGGTCCATTAGTCGCGGGATTTACTCTGCAAATTCTTCCTTGGGAAGCAATGTTCTTGCTTCTAGTGCCACTGAGTCTCATCACCATGGTGGCTGCACTTGTACTCATAGATAACTCTGTTCTAAAACATCGACAAACTAAGATTACTCGGACATTTGATTGGGGTGGAGCACTGCTTTCAGCGCCAGCGGTGATCATTCTTATAACCATAATTAATAATCCGTTCAATTTATCGTTTCTCTCCTTTCCATTTATAGGAGGATTAGCTTCCGTGGTTCTACTCTTTGCAGCATTCTGCTTTTGGGAATTACGTTCATCGTCACCCATGCTGGAACTACGCATTTTTCGTAATCGAACTTTCGCCACCTCAGTTGGTGCACGAGCCCTCGGCTTTATGGCTGCGACAAATATCCAATTACTACCTCCAATATTACTTATAAGCGTAAAAGGTTTATCAGCAGGATCTGCTGGTCTGATACTTGTGCTGAACTTCCTGGGTATGGCCATCGCGTCCACAACTGCAGGTAGGCTCTCTGATCGATTTCGCCCCAAACCCTTTGCGGTTTTTGGATTCAGTCTGCTAGTAATCAGTACCCTGGGGATGTCTTTCATCACCACTACTGGGTCACTCTGGTTTCTCATGGCAGCACTCGTAGTTCACGGTCTCGCGTTGGGCTTTTGGAATGTCCCAAATCAAGCTCTACTAATGGGCTCGCTTCCTCAATCAAGCTTGGGAATTGGGGGTGCATTCAGTAATCTCACTCGAAACGTGGGCAATGTGACGGGGCAAGCTGTTGTGACAGCAATCGTCGTAAGCGTCATGATGGCAAAGGGCTTTGACATACCTCTCAGTGAAATTGCAGATACTCAAGGCTCAGGCGATGCCTTCATCAATGGTTGGAAAATAGCGTTCTGGCTTGCTGCCGCATTGTCTGCAGCTGGATTAGTCACAACACTAATCACAAAGTCAACTTTGCCGACAAAGTTACCAGTTTTCCAGAATCCCGCTTCAATTCAACAGTCTGAAGCTGGAATTAAACAACCCACCGAATCCTCTTCACCAGCAGTAAAATCAAGCACAATGCTAATCGGAATACCTCTAGTAATCGCTTGGATATTTGTGCTCGACTGGTTCTGGAAAAAGAAAAATGACCAGAACGAATAATTACCAGCCTAGGAAAATAGTAATCTAAAAATCACATGACTTATTAACATTGTGCCTAATGCTGCAGGCACAGCTAGTCTGCCTCCTGTCGTCCGCATACGAAACCAGACTAATATCGCAATTAGTAGAGGTACAAATGTCATGAGATATGATTCGACCGGAGTAATCATCTGCAGCTCCTTTCGCAGAGTCTATGACATTTTTGCATGCCTGTATTGGTGAAGCTACTGCCAATCTATCTGTTACATCTTTTTAGCATTAAATTTATTAGAATCTTGGCACAAATTGGCACTGGCTATTAGAAAGGTCTCTATATGTTGTTCTTAGTTGTAAGCACACCTCACCCAACTCGCCCATCTGAGGTGAAGCAATATCGCAAACAGTATTGGGAATGGGCACAAAATCAGATGGACATTGGTAATGCGCAATCCATGTATGCTCGTGCGGGAAGAGGCGGCGTAGCAATTTTTGACGTCGACTCGAATGAAATGTTGCATGGGCTCCTGAACGAATGGGCAGAAATAATGCCGGCCGAATTCGAGGTCTACCCAATACTTGATCCCGATGCTATCAAATCTTATCTGAATTCTGACTAAGAAATCGGTACTTATAAATGTTGACCCGAGCTCAGTGATCGTGCCAACTTAATGGCCTCGACCATGCTGACCGACTGCGCTTGGTTTTTGCCTGCTATATCAAAAGCAGTTCCGTGATCCACGGAAGTTCTCAAGATGGGTATACCTAAATTAACAGTGATACTATTCTCAAAGCCGTACACCTTAATTGGGATATGACCCTGATCGTGATACATCACCAACACAACATCGTATCGACCATCGATTGCCTGATTAAATACGGTGTCTGCTGGTACTGGCCCAATCGCGTCTATTCCAGCCGCTCGCGCCGTTACTACTGCGGGTAATATCTCCTCTTCTTCCGTTTGGCCGATCAATCCCCCATCACTCGCATGAGGATTTAATGCAGCTACTCCAATCCGAGGCGCTGTAACTCCCCACCTAATGAAATACTCATGCGTAAGATTAATCGCTCGAAGAACGTTTTCTTTCGTAACATAATCACAAGCCTCTGACAAAGATAAATGTGTTGAAAGATGCATACATCGAAGAGAACCGCTGACGAGCATCGTGGCAACGTAATCAGCGCCCGTTAACCGTTGGAGCACCTCCTGGTGTCCCTTGTCAGAAAAACCGGCTAGGCGCCATGCTTCCTTATTCACGGGTGCTGTTGTAATTGCGTCAACTGAGCCCGCAAGTGCTAACTGAATCGCAGCCTCTACCCAAGCATGGGAGGCTCGCGCAGATTTTTCTGATAACACCCCCATCGGAAAATCTGTGTCTTGAATGTCATCTAACTCGAAAACATCAATAAAATCACTGGAACTATTGGCATCTGAAGGTGTTTTTATAGATCGCACACTTTGACTCAGCCCAACCTGCTCGATCGCTCGCTGAATGGGCTCAATCGCTCCGATTACAAATAATTTTGACTCTTCGTGTAAAACTGGGTCCGCAAAGGCCTTAACAACAACCTCGGGGCCAACTCCTGACGGGTCACCTAACGTAACTCCGGTGACTGTTCTCTCTGGCATACGATTACTCCAAGACTTATCTAAACTGCAGATTCTTCAGATTTATCGACGACCTCCTCGAAGGTCTTCGAATGGCCAGTTCCAGACTCATAGGCCTTCTCAAAATTTCTCACGTAGTTGATTAGTGTCGCACAGATGTCACAATCAAATTCTGCGTGAAGCAATTCACTGGAATCATAATTCAGCTCCCAAGTTAGATGATCACGTAGTCGGGTTACGCGTTGCCGCTCCAATCCTGAATCGATGGTATTCACTGTGACACTCTCCCTAATAGATCAACCTCCCAATAAGTTACTCCGTAGTAAGTCGGCAGGATAGGCTTTGAAATAGAGCATTCAAGCTACATCAATTTATCCCAAGAAATGCGATCCATGACAAAATCAGTTATTTCCACCCAAACAAGAAATTTAATCCCCTACTATCTAACAACGTTCGCTATGGCCTCTGCACTGGCTAGTGTCTTTGCCCTTGTCGCTGAATTCAAAAATGAATTGGGATTCTCCAGCTTTGAGATCGGAGTTATTATTTCTTGCGGCTACGCTGCTTCATTTGTTTCCAGCATAGTCCTCGCACCTCTTGCCGATCGTGGGCAAGCTCCACTATTACTTAGATTTGGGGTCTTGTTAGGTGCAGCCGCTCTGTTGATTCTCGGCGTTGGTAACGAGCTTTGGCAATTTATCCTCGGGCGAGCTGTACTCGGATTTGCTCTTGGAGCAGCCGCTCCGGCTGTCCGAAGAACCATTATTCTCAGCGACCCGGACAATTTCGGTCGAAATCTTGGAAGAATTGGTACCGCCGATGTAGCTGGTTTTGTAGTAGGACCAGTAATAGCCATCGTATTCAATCTCATTGGCAACTTTCATACACCCTTCCTTGCCATCGCTGTGGTTCTGATTTGTATACTGCCAACAATCTGGAGAGCGCAGGCCGACCAGGGAAGACGACGAGCACGTTATGAAAATCCGATATTGCTACTCAAGGAACGAAAGGTATTGGGCGCGCTCTGCATGGTTGCGGCTTATTGGGTGTTCATCGGCGCTTTCGAACCCGTATGGGTGATGGAACTCGATGCCCGTGGAGCTGAGCAATGGCAAATCGGCCTGGCACTCACCCTCATCTGTTTCCCTATAGCGTTTCTCGCACCGATTGGCGGCACAATGGCGCAAAAATACGGGTCACGATTATGGTCTATGGGACTAATCATTGGATGCTCTCTTATCGCCATCTCATTTGGTTTTGTCCCTGGGTTAATACCACTCATTGCAATAACATTTGTGGACGCCTGCTTTGAGGGCATGGGCTTCACAGCCACCCCGATGATGGTATCTGAGGCTGTATCGGAAGAACGACAGGCATCAGCACAGGGATTGCTAGTATCTGTCTCAGTCGCAGTAGCGGCGGTAGCAACCCTAGCCTTTACGTGGCTATACGGTGCAACCGATGACACTACAACGTGGCTTGCAATCGCAGCCACAATGCTGGTGTTCGGTGGACTAGGCTGGATCCTAAGTAGAACAGCCGATCCCGCTTGAATAAAGTGAGTCAGATTTAGTCTACTGGCTCATCCTCAGTTTGAAACAGTTTAATCAGTGCTAACGCTCCTATTATTAGAGATACAACAATCATCAGCAATCTCGCAAATGGTCTAGGAGATGAATGAATCTCTGATACGTATTTAGTGTCGGTCACTTGATCGTTTTTGTAGATTCGAGAAGTTGCCGAAAGCGGTTGTTCAGCAACAATCCGAACGGATCTCTGTTGGTTGATCGGAACCTGTTTCTCTCCAATCGGTTGTACGGTATTCTCCACTGGCAAAGAACGATCCTTTGTATTTATTCCACCGGCACTTGATTTCGTAAAAATAGTCAATACTAAACTGATTAAGGTGATTCCTGATACGAGTAAATAAGCCACTCGTGTACCACTCAGAAATGAGTCTCCTGCTGCCAAATCATTACCGATCTCATTCAGTGGGACATCAAACCCACTACTCAACATGACTCCGGCAACAACTGAAGCGGATAAAGCTTGCCCTGTGACATTTCCTAAATTTCGAGTCAGATTAGTAAACGCTCCAATTACCCCTAACTCTGAATCAGAAGCTGAGCCAATAATCACTGTGTTATTTGTGACGTTCCAAAGACCCATTGAAAGACCATTAAACAGTAAAATAAATCCAAGAAGCACTAACGACGTATCACGCCCCACAAAAATCATTGCAAACGTAGTTATAAGAGCCAAGAAAAATCCAGAAATAGCGAACGGTCTCGGTCCAATTCTGTCACTCATGCGACCAGAAATTTGGGCTCCTATAGCCATTCCTACAGATGTAAGAAGTAATATCGCGCCTGCAACTGCTTCATTGAGTTGTAACAGACTTATTAGGAATATCGGCACAATAAATCGGACTGCGGTCGCGCCACCAAAGCCGAAAAGTCTGGTTAACACAGCCAAAGTAAAATTACGACTCGCAAACATCCGTAGCTGTAGCATCGGTACTTTAATACGTAATTCCCAAATGACGAAAATAGTCATGAGAAGCAAAAAAGTTGCACTGGCAATCAACATTTCAATGGAAATCCAATTAAACCCAAACGGATTATTAATGACAACTACCAGAAGCACTATCGCCACAGCTGAAATAAATGCACCTACTCCATCAAATGGGTTCTTAATAGATTTCTGTGTTTCTGATTGATTATCTGCTTTGAGGAAAAATAAGGCTGCAAAAAAACAAATCACCACTGGTATTAGTAGAATGAGGAACATAGCCTCCCAGGGTAAAAACTGAACGACAAATCCTCCAAAAATCGGTCCCGATGCTCCTCCGATCGCCACTGCCGTAGTTTGACTACCAATAGCTTTACCGCGCTCCGTTTTGGGAAAAGCAGAAACCACTAATGCCGTCCCAACCGATTGCCCCATCGCATTACCAATTGAGGTAATGATTCGCGAAATAATTAATATACTGAATGTCGAAGCGACAGCTGTAAGCAGCGCTCCTGAACCGAAAAATATTAACCCCAGTAAATGGATTCTCTTTCGTCCAATAATGTCTCCAAGACGCCCCATCGGCATCATCAGAGCACTAATCACTAATGACTGGACTATTACCACCCAACTGACAGTGCTCAGTGTGACATTAAAGTCATCTGCTATTGCCCCAAGAGCCATAAATGTCATCGAAAAACTCATCACTGAAGTAAAAAGTGATAGCCCTACCGCAGCAAATACTCTCCACTTATATGGAAATCTGCCGCTTTCATCGTCGATCGTAGGTAGGATTGATTCAGATACCTTGTCAGAAGTATTGTCTGGGATAAGTCACCATATCTCTGAAGACCGATTTAGCAGTGAAATTCAGACAACTCTCTGACAAAAAAGGAATGAGCCTATACCCCTTATGTAAGAATAAATAGGCTCCCGATAGAGTAACCGCATATTAGTTTAAAGGTGACTGTGAGCGTGCAAATTAGAATACTGACACACTCTGCCCTTGTCCTAGCTTATTCGTAATATCTATCGGGACCCTCTCAGTCGCGGATCGAGTACATCTCTGATAGCATCGCCAAATAAATTGAATGCCACCACAGTCAATGAAAGAGCTGCGCCAGAGAATACGGTGAGCCATGGATGAATATCAATTGATGCCCGGCCTTCGTTCACCATACGACCCCAGGAAATAACACCTGAGGGCCCCACGCCTAAGAAAGAAAGAGTAGCCTCGAACAAAATATATGCCCCTATTCCGATCGTGAAACTAATAATTACGACGGATCCTATATTCGGCAAAACATGACGAAACATTACTCTTGAATCGCTTGCACCCAAAGCCGTTGCAGCTTCCACAAACGTACTTGCACGGATAGCAAGCACCGCTGATCTGATAAGTCTTGATGTGATTGGTAAACCAATCACACCCATGGTCATTATTACATTCCGTAAGGAAGCGTCAAATGTTTGTCCGATGAGAAGTAATAGTACAAGCGACGGCAGTGCTTGCAGAGTGTCTATAAGCCTTTGAACAAGTAAATCAAGCCAGCCCAAGTAGTACCCCGTCGCACCACCAATCACAATCCCTAAACCGACGGCAATAGTTGAAGCAATTAGCCCGACCATCAAAGAAGTACGTGTCCCGTAGATAATTCGTGCATAAATATCATGACCGGCTCGAGATGTGCCAAACCAGTGTTCAGAATCGGGATCAGTTAGCTGCGTCACAATAATAGGTGAGCCCGCGTTGGAATCTTTCGCCAAATCCATGATCGATGGATTGGTTTTATAATTCGGATTATCCGTCTGAAAAATAAAACTTGGATCGTATCGAGAAAATAATGGGGCGAATATAGCTAGCACGCAGACGGCAAGTATTATCGTAAGACCTATCGCGCCAAGCGGTTTTTTTCGGTAGAAAGAACCTAAACCACGAACAAGATTTCGGAAAGGTGCAACTAACGCACTCGTCTCTGCAACTGGATCAATAATCAATGGATCTGCGGACTGACTCATGCAAACCTCACTCTCGGGTCAAGGTAGCCATAAGATATATCAACGAGCAAATTCGTGAATACAATAAATGATGCAACCATCAACGTAATACCCTGCACCATGCTGTAATCACGAAGTGATACAGCTTCAACGAGCTCTCGTCCGATTCCTGGAATATTAAACATGCTCTCTAGTACAATCTGACCTGTAATCAGGCTTGCAAGAGTCAAACCAATCAAAGTTAATACAGGCAAAAACGCATTCTGTAAGGCATGGCGTAAAAGAATCGTCCGCTCCTGTAATCCTTTTGATCGAGCTGTACGAATGTAATCCTGACGCAATACTTCTAGCAACTCCGATCGTAAAACACGCATAATCGAAGCTGTCCCAGCTATTCCGCCGCAGGTCGCAGGTATGATGTACCACTGCAATGCCTTCCAAGGGTCCTCCCACATATGCGGCTGTGCTATAACTTCGAGACGCAATGGGCTTCCAAGATTAAGATTGAAAATAGTCACCAAAGCAGCTGTCCAAAACACAGGAAACGACAACGCAACTATAGCAAATCCGCGTAAAAGGTAGTCCTGCCACTTATCTTGATTCACTGCTGATATCACTCCAACAGGGAGAGAAATAGACAGCCCAATTATTAGAATTCCTATCCCTAGCTCCATGCTATAAGGGAAGGCTTGTATCAACTCACTGGTCACTGAGTTGCGAGTCTCAAAAGAAAAGCCAAAGTCTAGACGTAGTAAATCCGCCCAATAGCTCATGTATTGCTCTAAAACTGGCTTATCTAAACCTAACTCAGCTTTGGCAAGTTCCAGTCGCTCTGGGGTAAGACCTCCAATGTCCAAACCACCTCGTTGGATCACAAATGAGCCCGGTAGTAATCGAACCAAAACAAATATTAAACTGCCGACCAAATAAATTACGCCGACATTCAATATCACACGTCGAATAATATAGTTAAGCATATCGAATCAATTTGACTCCTACTTCAACCATTATTAACACATAGTAAAAAACAACACTATGCCTATAGAAGTGTTTCCCAGCCACCAATATGGTTAGGAAACACTTATTCTCGCTAGAGAGGAGTCGGTGCAGGCTGTGACGCACCTTCCCATGTTGGGTCATCAGTGTCGATCCACGCGTCGTGCGCCCAGAGGCTACCAGACAAGAAGCTCCATCCCTCTCCATCAGCAGGGTAAGTCATCTTTCTATAGTTCCAACTCAAAGCTGGCACCACATAGTTATACGCAATATGGCGACCAAATTGGCCGTTCTCTACAACAAAGTCCTGAACTCCACGAACCAATTCATAGGCCGTATCATAATCAAATTCTGCCAACGCTTTATCCAAAGGCGCATCAATTTTATCTGGCTCATTCACGCTCCAAATATTAGCCGCTGAGGTCGAATGAAATGCCGACTTCATATCAGCTCTCGCATCCGGAATCTCAATGTTTGGAATCCATGCAAAGAATGGATCAAATGTCTTAGCAAACCACGATGGAATAATCTCACCATAAGTTTTTGAAACGCCCTTGAATTGGCTCGTCGCAAAAGCAGTATTAAACATCTGAGATATAAGATCTGGTGTAATTGCCCAAGAGGCTCTATCAGACCACAGTTTCGCAATCGTCCATTCGATCTCTCCTTGGCCCGGTCCACCAGCGGCCTGCCATAACTTATTTGCCTCAATGAGATCTTTTTCACGCTCAGCACCTGACTGATATCCCGGGGTTGTCGCTAGATCGTCCTGAGGAATAGCCCATGCATCCTGAATCCAGGTAACCGGACCAGATGGTTTCGCCAGTCCACCATGCAGCTGCTGTATTATAAGTCGGCGATCAATAGCCATATCAATCGCACGAGTTATACGATTGTCATTCCAAAAAGGAAGGTTCGTATTCGTGTAAGCAGCAACTGTATTAGCCACTCCACTATATCGAACTTCAGTTTCGTCCGGTCTGTCCGCATTCATAGCAAGAGTCACCGTCGGATCAGGATCTGTGAATCCCATAACTTGCTTCTGCTCAAACGCTACTCGATAAGCAACTGGATCAGTGAAGTTCTGAATCCATACTTGACCGTCAAGATATGGCTTCTTCGCGTCATAGTAAGAAGGGTTTCTTACAGCAGAAACACGCTCGCCTGGGATCCACTCCGTCAACACAAACGGACCCGTGCCGATCACGTTACCTGCGTCAATCTCTGAATGCTTGCCCTCCACTGCAGTCATAAGCTCTGGCTGGTTCATATAGTTGAACTCGTTTGCCATGCCCTGAATAAAAGTGACGTCGACCGCTTTAAGGTTTAACTGGACCGTATAGTCATCTGGGGTATCAATGGTCTCGATTTGATTCCAATAACCGTTACGAGGGAATGATACCTCTGTATCGTCCTCAAGTGTGCCGCGCATCTGTCGATCAATATTCCAGCGAACATCCGTTGAGTTGAACTCGCGACCGGGCGCTGCCTTCGGGTGCTTTGCACCGGGTCCTTCATCGTGCCACTTCACACCTTTCCTAAGGTGCAAAACGAGCGTAGTTGGATCTGTCTGTTCCCAATTCTCAACCAAGTCTCCTACTACTTCGCCTTTATCAGGGCTTGTGAAGCGAAGAAGTTTATTCTGGAAATGAGATGTGATTTGAAGAACTGGGCTTGCAGCCGTGCGATGCGCATCAAACGACTCGTAGACTGTTGCCGACTGGCCAATACCAATCCCGCCTCGCTTTGGTCCTGTCTGCGCCGCTTGAGTCGCTGCTTGTGTCGCTGCCTGAGTCGCTGCTTGTGTAGCCGCAGAACTCGAGCTTGATGAACTTGACGAACTTGACGAACTTGACGAACTTG
>TARA_B110001454_G_C12722948_1_pt1 | contig 12249 bp, 12 predicted proteins | sample TARA_B110001454 | Tara Oceans TARA_B110001454 (sample SAMEA4397004) | marine metagenome | biome: Polar Biome; feature: [MES] marine water layer (ENVO:01000295) within the mesopelagic zone...; material: water (ENVO:00002006), including particulate matter (ENVO:01000060) such as...... | reverse complement strand
TGGTTTGATCAATCATTATTACAGAATTATCTTTCCATTCTATTGTTTTCAATGTCATGATATTTTTTTTCAAATTAGGAATTTATTATTTGTTTAGACAGAAAGTATCTATGAGACCTTAGTGTTTTATTAGATGTAGTTTTTAGGTGCAATATGGATATGCATGAAATTAAGAAATTTGATCCACAAAAAATGTATGAAGTTTATGATAAATGGGCAATATTAGCAAGAGATGCTTATGAGAAAGAATTTTCAAAAATACAATTTGGAGATATAGATCATGTAGTTTTAGCTGGAATGGGTGGCTCAGGTGCAATTGGAGATATTATAGAAGCTATATTATCACGCGAAAATTTTCATGTATCAACTGTTAAAGGATATCTGTTGCCAAAAACGGTCGATAGTAAAACATTAGTGATTGCAATAAGTATATCCGGCAATACTAAGGAAATATTATCAATATTAGATTACAAATCTAAATCAGATGCAAAGTTTGTTGCAATTTCATCAGGAGGAATTATGGAAAAAAAATGTATGGAAAATTCAATTCCACATTATAATATTCCAATGAATCATTCACCAAGAGCATCATTTGGAGTATTTTTGTATTCAATTCTTAACATACTTGGGGATGCATTACCAATACAAAAATCAGAGGTAATTGAATCACTTGAAAAAATGGATCAGTTACAAAGAAATATTAATTCAAAAAGACTTGATGAAGAAAATCAATCATTAAATTTAGCAAAAAAAATTAATTTGAACCCATTAATCTACTATCCTGATGGATTAAAAGCTGCAGCGATTAGGTTTAAAAATTCATTACAAGAAAATTCAAAAATTCATACTAGTATAGAAGATGTAATAGAAGCATCACATAATTCAATTTCAACCTGGGAAAATAATAATAATTTCAAACCGATTTTACTACAAGGTATAGATGATTATGTGAAAACAAAAGAAAGATGGAAAATTATTAAAGAATATTTTAAAAGTAAGAATATAGATTATGAAGAAGTATATTCAGTTGATGGAAATATAATTTCAAAACTCGTATGTTTGATTTACTTGTTAGATTACACCTCAATTTATCTTGCTATTTTATCTAAGATAGATCCATCCCCAGTAGATGCAATTGATTTTATTAAGAGTAAATTGTGATTTAATAAGTATAATTTATCAGTTAAATTTTATATGTTCGATTTTCAATATGAATAATGAAAATCACAATTGGTATTCCTGCATATAATGAAGAAAAACAATTGCCAAAAATTTTGCCGAAATTAATGGAAATTACAGATTCAATCATAGTTTGTGATGATGGCTCTACAGACAGAACATCCACCATTGCAAAAGAATTTGGTGCAAAAGTTGTAAAACATGAAAAAAATTGTGGGTATGGAGCTGCAATAAAATCTATCTTTAAGATGGCATCTGACATTAACAGTGATGTTTTAGTAACATTTGATGCAGATGGACAACATAGAATTGAAGACATTGACAAAGTACTTCAACCAATCAAAGATGGAGAATCAGATATTGTGATTGGATCAAGATTCTTGAATGATAATAATGAAGTTCCAAGATATAGAAAGTTTGGAATAAAAATAATTACACAAGTAACAAATGCATCAATGAAGAAAAATTTTACTGATTCACAAAGTGGATTTAGAGCATACAAAAAACAAGTTTTAGAAAATATTGTATTAACTGAACAAGGAATGGGGATATCTACTGAAATTCTAATAAAAGCAAGTGAAAAAAATTTTAGAATTACAGAAATACCAATAAAAATTCTTTATGAAGGGGACACATCAACACATAATCCAGTTTCACATGGGACCTCAGTATTAATTAGTACAATTAAATTTACATCGATCCAACATCCACTAAAATTCTATGGTATTCCATCTTTAATTTTAATTGGGATTGGTATTGTATTCACTTACTTTTCAGTTGAATATTATGCAGAAGTTGGAAGATTAAATACAAATTTAACACTTATTTCAGCAGGTGCTCTTTTGTTAGGTTCAATATTATTTATTTCTGCAATTTTACTTTATAGTATAATTACAGTAATTAGAGAAAATAAAAATTAATTTTTATATAAATTTCAAATTATTTAGTAAAATTATGTGTTAAATATTATTTTAAGCAAAAATTTTTCTTAATTTATTTTTTGCAGACAATTCAGATTTCCATATACACTTTTTTCCATTTCCTAAAATTTTTTCAAGATCACGAATATCTCGAACCATTCTACGTAAACCTTCAGGTTCTAATGAAGCAGCTTGATCTGAACCATACATAGTTCTATCCAAAGTTATGTGTCTTTCAATTGAAGTAGCACCTAAAACTATAGCTGGAATACAAATATTGTATGCACCTACTTCATGACCACTATATCCAACATTACACTTGAATGTTTTTTTGAGTGTAGGAATCATCATAAGATTAGCCTCCTCTAATGGCATAGGATAAGCACTATGAGAGTGCATTAATTCAAATGGACATTTGTATTTTTTAAATAACTTAACAACATGCTTAATTTCAGAAATCGTACTCATTCCAGTTGAAATGAATGTGTGCTTCTTTTCTTTAGCAATAATCTCTAAAAGTTTTTCATGAGTAAGCATTGCAGAAGCAACTTTGTTATATTTTGTTTTAAATTTCTGCATTTCAATTTGACTTTTTGTATCCCAACATGAAAGAAACCAAGTAATTTTTTTAGATTTACAATATTTGTCGATTACTTTATAATCAGATATAGAAAACTCCAAGCCATTTTTTTGCTCTCTAGTTGTGGTCCCCCAAGGACTTTCACGAGGAGAATCTAATGTTTCAGGATCGTATACTAGATCAACGGTTCGTTTTTGAAATTTTACTGCATCACAACCGGTATTTTTTGCTATATCGATTAGCTTTTTGGCAATTTTTAAATCACCATTATGATTAATTCCAATTTCTGCAGTTATTAGTACCATAATGTTAGATTCAAAAGTTTTTTTATAAACGTGACTTAGTAATACATAGTATTATTTTGAAAGATTTTTTTCAATTTGTTCACAAATAATATGAATAATAGTTCTATGAGCTTCTTGAATTCTAGGCGTATTATTTGATGATACGGGAATTATAACATCACTGTATTTTTTCATTTTAGACGTATTATTTCCAGTTAAGGAAATAATCTTTGCTCCAAGATGTTTAGATTTTAAAATTCCATTTAAAACATTTTTTGAATTACCGCTAGTTGAAATTGCAATCACAATATCACCATTTCTAACTAAACCTTCACATTGTCGTGAAAAAATATTTTCAAATCCAAAATCATTTCCTAAGGCAGTTAAAATTGAAGAATCAGCAGTAAGTGCAATTGCTGAAAAAGAATTTCTTTCTTTCAAATATCTTCCAATCAATTCACCAGCCATATGTTGTGAATCAGCAGCACTTCCACCATTACCAAAAATCACAATCTTTTTTTTATTTTTTAAGGCTTTAGTTATTAATGAAATTGAATTAATAAGAGATTTTTCAAGTTTTTTTGAATCAAGAATTATTTTTGCACTTTCATCAAATGTTTTTTTAATTTCTGAATCACTCATCATTATCACTATTTTTTGAATTAAGAACTAAATCAGCTAATTCTCTAAATGCACCATTTCCGCCAATATTTTTACAAACATAATCAGAAATTTTTTTTGTTTCCAATATTCCATCATTAGGAGTAACAGACAATCCAACTTTTTTTAATAATTCAACATCATTAATGTCATCACCAATAAATGCAATATTTTTTGGTTGAATTTTGTATATTTGAGTAATTTTTTTTAATAAAGAAGATTTATTCTGAATTCCATCATAAAGATGACTGATGGACATTTTTTTACTCCAGACTTTGACAATTTTTGTTTTTTCTTTTGTAATAACTAATGTAGGGATTTTATGTTTTCTTAACAGTGTAACTCCCATTCCATCTCTAGCATGGAATTTTTTCATGATATCGCCTTTATCGGTATAATACATACCTCCATCTGTTAAAACCCCATCAACATCAGTAATAACCAATTTAATCAGTGAACACTTTTTTTTAAGAGCCAAAGATGATAATTTCATACATCAAGGATTATTTTCTAGTATATTTAATATTCTAAGCAAAGAAAAGTATGAAGGAATTTATGATTAAAATTTAAATTTATGAAGACAGAGAGAACATTATGAAAGGAAATTTCAACATAAAAGAAGATGGAAAAACTATATCAAATTTAGATTCTAAATTAGATGAAAACAATAAATTAATTTTTAAAAAAAACGATGATGAAAAGGAAATTTCTGCTGAAGAATTTGAAGATTTCATTGTGAAATCAGGAGCAGCAGGTTCATTCATGATTTTTAGATCTGAAAAAAAAGAGACAGAGATGGGAATCGATGAACTCTAAAAATAATGTTTTAATTTAATTATAGCAAAATAATTTCTAAAACGATGAATGATGAAATTGAACAAGTAATGCAAAAAGTGTATTATGAAAAATTATATGATAATTGGGTTTCTAACTTTGCGTTAAACTTAAAAAATATTTGGGAAGAGGATTCAGGAAATAAATTAATTCCTAAAAATATATCTAAAGCATCAATTGTCATTGGTAAAGGTCCATCAATTAAAGAACATAATCACTTAGAACTTCTAGCAAAAAGTGAATTTAAAGGAAATATTATCTGTTGTGATGGTGCATTAATTTCTGCATTAAAATCAGGAATTACCCCAGAAAAATTTCCAAATTTTTACGTTGTATGTATAGAAGCTCGACAAGGATTGAAAAAATATTTTGATGATGATTTAGTTAGAAAGTTTGGTAAAGAAATTAAAGGAATTTTTTCAGTAGTTGCAGATCCAGAAGCTATAGATATTGCACGGAAAGCAGGTATCCAAATTCATTGGATGCATGCATTATTTGATTATGAAGAAGGTAAAAAATCATTTAATCAAATTTCTGCAATGATGGTACGTGCAAAAAATCATAACAATGGTTTACCAGGTCTACAAACTGGTGGCAATGTAGGTACTACATCGTGGTTTTTTGGATGGAGAATTTTAAAATCAGAAGTAGTTGCATTGATTGGAATAAATCATGGTTGGAATGAAAGTGATTCATGGGAAATAATCACGTCACATGGATTTGAAGTTGAACCACCAAAATTAGATCATAACAGTTCATCATTTAAGAAATTATTTCCAAAGATATACAATCCAGAATTTGATTGTAATTGCATTTTAGATCCAATTTTTCTATATTATAGTAAAGCGCTAAAAGAATTTATTTCAAGAACCCCACAGAATATTACTACAATTAATGCAACTGAAGGAGGAGTGATTTTTGGTGAAAGAATTCATTGTATGAAATTTTCTACATTTTTAGAAAAATACTAATTTTATCTTGGTTTACACTACTAAATTCATCATAAGATTAAATAAAACATAAAGTGAAAATCATTCATGAAGGTTCTCCTAATAGTTCCAGAAATTAGACTGGATAATGTTCCATATTTTTGGCCATTTTGGGCAGGAATTTTTGCATCAATTGTAGAACAAAAAGATCAGCAAGTTGCTATTCTCGATCTGAATTCATTGAGAACAAAATTTCCAAATTCTTCAGTTCCAAACGAGTTGATCATTAAAGAAATTCAATCAGAAAAATGGGATTTAGTTGGAATAGGTGGTTTAACAACCACATACAAAAGAATTAAGGAGTTAACACCTATTATTAGAAAAGCTGCACCAGAAGCAGTTTTGATTAGTGGTGGAGGATGGGCAACTTATAATCCACATGAGATTTTACAATTAGTTCCAGAAATAGATATGATTTGTATAGGTGAAGGTGAAGAAACATTTTCAGAAATTTGTGATAAAGTTATTGAAGGAAATAATGATTTCTCAGATGTTAAAGGTCTATGTTATAGAGATGAAGAAGAAATTAAATTTTCACATCCTAGAGCATTGATTCCAGATTTAGATACAGTTCCATATCCTGCATATCATCTATTTGAAACAGACATCTACTTCAAGTATTCATCGCTTCCACTTTCAGTAGAAGCAATAAATTCGAAACGCAGAGGTTCAATAGTTTGGGAGAGAGGATGTCCAAGAGGCTGTACATTTTGTTCCCATAATGGAATGTCAAGAATTGATCTCCAAAATATTTACGGAGAAGGAGATAGAAAGAAAGGCGAACAAACAGTCAGAATGGTTGATGAAGAAAATGATACTTTTCAGTTACCTGCTAGATGGCCTACCCCAGAATATGCTGTAAAAAATGTTGAAATGCTTTATGAGAAATATAATCTAGATTTCATTTCAATCTTAGATGAAAATATGACTAGTAATTTAAAATGGACGACAGAATTTTGTGAAAAATATAGAGAGGCAGGATTACATGAAGTCGTAAAATGGGGAACGTTGGGGGATGCACCAAGTGTTGCGGTTAAACCAGATTTAATTCCAACTATGATAGATGCAGGATGTTCATACATATCATTTGGTTTTGAATCAGCTTCAGACAAAGTGCTTAATCAAGATATTCAGAAAGGGCAAGTACAGGCTCATTTACAAAAAACAATTGATACCGTGAAAGCAACAAAATTGCGTCCAATTGCAACATTCATGATAGGAAATCCTAATGAGAACATTAATGATTTGTTAGAAACAGTAGATTTCTGGATAAGAAATAAGATAGAAGTTGATCCGTTTATTTGTACACCATATGTTGGAAGTCCATTATTTTTTGATAACAAAAAATTCATTTTAGAACAATATGATGAACGATTAAAAATAATTTATGAAAAACGTAAAGATGGGCAAGAAATTGATATAGAAAAAGAAAAAATTGACAGTTGGGAATTAGATGCATTAGACAAATTCATGACAGAGTGTGGAAATGCAACAGATTATACAGCTACAGTGAGTCAATGTTTTTCAATTCCAGAACTATTTGCTCTTAAGAGATTAATGTACAGACACGATACAAGGCGTATGATACAATTTGCACATAAAAGATTTAATGAATCAGGATTAGAACAATGGAATGTTAGTGATAAATGGCAGAAATATGACCCAAGATATATTGCTAAACAAGAGATATTTGAAAAAATAAAAATCTCAAAATAACATTGACAAAAAATAAAGAGTTAGAATCATTCTATCAGAATGTATTTTTAAAAGGTGAAAAAAAACATTTTACTCCATTTATTACAAAAGGAACTACATCTACAGAAACGCAAGAAGTAATTAAGGAAATAACATGGAAAGGGAAAAGAATTCTAGATGTAGGATGTGGTACAGGAAATTTTGCTAGAGAAGTTGCAAAAAAAGATGCAAAATATGTTCTAGGAATTGATTATGCAGATGAAGCAATAAAAATTGCTAAAAAAACAAATAAACGAAAAAATCTAAAATTCAAAAAATTAGATGTTATAAAACTAGACGAAAAATTTGACATAATTGTTTCAATTGGTACAATAGAACATATGGACAATCCAATAAAAATTATAAAAAAACTAAAAAGCTGTTTAAATAAAAATGGAAAAATAATTCTTACAACACCAAATTGGACTAATCCTAGAGGATATGTCCTCATGACATTATATTTTCTATTTAATGCTCCAATCACACTCGCAGATTTACATTATCTAACACCAAATGAACATTTGAAAATGGCAAAAAAAGTAAATATGAAATTAAAATGGAGAACCATTGAAGCGTCATGGGGTAATGGAAAAATTATGATAAAAGATTTTGAAAAAAGAATTCCAAATATTATGAAAGATATGGATAAAAAAATAGATAAAAAACAAATAAAAATATTTTTGAAATGGTTAAAGAATAATGTTTCAGATATGGATAATTCATTACCACAAAATGGTGCAATTGGATTGTATGTTTATTCAAAATAATGATAAAAATTAATTTTTATCATTATATGATTTTTTATTGTAAATGAGTTTTAGACAAATAAATCCTGCACTAATTGGTAACCATTCAACCAAAAGTCTGACTATAATAATTAATGTTAGAGCTATAGAAATATCAATTCCTCTATAAGCCATAAATCCTGCAAAGCTTCCTTCCACAACACCGATTCCAATTGGTAAAAATGATATAAATCCTAACATAATTGAATTAGTATACATTGTCCAAATGGTGAATAATTCAAAAATATTAATTCCAAATCCAATAAGAATAAAATAAACTGAAGTTGATATAAAAATCCAAAATAATGTTGAAAGAGATATTAAAACAAGAATAAATTTTCCCGTAATCAAATTTTTAACAACTTGTTGTGATTCAGAAATATTTTCTACAAATTTATTTAAAAATTTAATTTTTTGAAAAATTTTAGAAAATTTTTGAAATAGTTTTGTAGAAGATAATAAGAGGAATAATGAAATTACGATGACAGAAAACCCAATGGTTATGTATAATCCAAGATCAAAATAATATATCCCAAAAAGAGATGTGATAATTAGTCCAATTCCACTATAAACCTGTTCAACAATAATTATTGATACAGATTTAGAACGTGGAATGTTAAATTTTATTTTTAATAATTCAGATTTAATTAATTCACCAGCTTTTCCAGGAATTATAGATAAGGAAACACCACCCATGAAAATTAAAATGCTACTATTATTTGGAATATTTATCCCTGATTTTTTTAAAAGTAAATTCCATCTTAAAATTAATGAAAAAAAACCAGATGTAATTAAAACAAGAATAATTGGTAGATACTCAAGCTGAAAAGTTGAAAACTCATTAGAAATTGAATTTACATCTGAAATTATTAAAAACGATACATAAACTAACATCGATAACACCACAACAAGAATAACTTTTGAAAGAAGTTTCATAACAAATGAATTATTGAATTATATCTTAAATAGTAATGGATTAAATCATAACGATTATCTAATTTTGAATATTTTTCATATTTACGAGATAATTAGAAATTATAAGCGAGATAGCTGAGGCTGAATTTGCTATAACATATGCCATTGCAATTCCAATTATCTCAAACATCATACCAAGAATTATCATGCTTGGGAAGATTAAGATCAAACCAATTATTCTACTAATTAACACATGTCTGCTATTTTCCATTCCAAGTAACTTAGAAGTAATGATAAAAGTAATTGAAGTTGGAATTACAACAACACTCATTATTTGAATTGCAGTTATAGATTGAATATAATCAGGAAGAAATACAGGTACAACTATTGGTGCAAATATTATTCCAGAAATACTAATTACAATTGATATCATAATTGTAAATAATTTTATTTTTTTATTTGATTGCCCCGATGCATCATATGGTAATATGTATTTGAAAATTATGTTAGGGAAGAGTTGTAATACAGCCATTATTTGTAACGCAAGTGCATAATTACCTAAAATTGTGAAACTAAGTATAGAAGGAATAATTAATTTATCAATTTGACTTCTTACAATTTGAATAATATTAAAGAAATAATTATTTGTGATAAATCCAATATGTTCTTTAATTAATGTAAAATTTAGAGTATCTGTTTTTAATCCTCTGAAAATAGTAATTATGTAAACAGAATATGAAAGTGCAATTGCATAAAGTATTCCTTCTGGACCAAAAAAATAAAATGAGAAAATTCCAATTAATACGAATGAAAATTTTTGTAATAGCACATATTTTGAATATAATGTAAAAAGTTTTTTTCCAAGTATTTCACCAATTGCTAATGTATTTACAACATATCCAAGAACAAGTAATCCAACATCTAAGCGATAAAACCAAAAAATTAAAACTAATGAACCAGCAAATGCTGCTATTAAAGAAATAAAGTATAATGTAGATTGAATTTTTATTTTTTTAGCTATATACACAGTGATAGTATTTTGACCAGCAAAAAGAACAATTGATGAAACTATAGTTGCAATACCAATATAAAAAAATAATTCACCATATTTTTCAGGCTCCATAAGAGATGCAATAAAAAACCAAAAGATTGCAGTAACACCAGTACCAATTATGTCAGAAAAACCTATTGAGGATAATTCTTTTAGTTTATTCTTTTTATCCATGAAATTTTAACAAATCTCCATAGTCTTAATGTTATATACTTGAAAAAAATCATATCTAAATTTTACGTATGATGTGTTAGCAAGTTTGGTATTCATTGTACTTAATTCATTAATACTAACAAATTATTTTTTAAGTAGAAAATGGAAAATGGAAATATATCTAATCAATCTAAAGAAAATTATCACGTAAAAATCAATGATAGACTAAATAAATTAGAAATATTATTTCTAATTTCTGCAGGTATTATTGGATTTTTTATCAGATTTTACTATTTTCCAACAAATATTCCTTTTACTCATGATGCATTAGATTATTTTGCATATTCACTATTTATTTTTCAAAATGGGCATCTTCCTATTGATTGGCCAATAGCAAATAATGGATGGCCAGTATTAGTTTCAATTTTTTATTCTGTTAACAGTGATGGAAATTTTATGGATTATACTCACATTCAAAGAATTCTGAGTCTATCAATTTCTACTATGACTATTGTTCCAATGTACTTTTTAGCTAAAAGATTTTTTAATAATTTATTTTCAATTTTAGCTGCAACATTATTTATTTTTCATCCATTAATAATTAATAATTCATTATTAGGAATAACAGAACCATTATTTTTATTTTTAAGTATTTTAGCAATTTTCCTATTTTTATCAAAGCAGAAATATAATATTTTTATTTCATTTGCATTAATTGCTACAGTAGCAATTATCAGATATGAAGGATTATTATTATTTATTCCATTTTCAATAATATTTTTTATAAGATTTAAAATTAAGAAAAAAAGTATACTTCAGTATTTTATTGTAACATTGATTTTTCTTTCAATTGTAATACCAGTGGCTTATTTACGAATTGATACAACAGGAGAAGATGGATTCGTGAGTCATTATGGAGCAGGAATCATGTATGTCAGTGATGATCTTGTTCAAGGTACAGAAGATGATGAAAAATGGATTATAAAAGGTGAAAACAATATTCCAGTTTTTTTAGAGAATGGGTTTTTGGGTTTAGGTAAAAATTTTGGCTTATTGTTAATTCCATATTTTTTATTTTTAGTACCAATAAGTTTTATAACAATTTTAAAAAAATATAATTTTCAAAAAAATAATTATAAAATATCAACAATAATCTTAATTTCAATAGTTATGTTATTACCTGCATTATACGCATATGGTAGGAATATTCAAGATCCGAGGTTTATTTTTATTATACTACCAGCATTATGTCTATTAGCAATACCAATTCTTCAGATAGTGAAAGAAAAATTTAATCATGATAGATTATTTTTGGTTTGTTTTTTTATTTTGATTCTATTATGCTCATTTTTTATAATGGAAATTCAAAAAAATAACTATCAACATGAAAGAGAAATATATGAGATAATAAAAATTGCAGCAAGTAAAGCAAATGGAATAAATTTTCTTCAACCTGAAAGTAGATATTTCAAATCTGCTGAATTTGAAATAATATGGCCAAATATACCAAAAACAGATCAAAGCAATCCAAATCATATTTCACGAGATATCAAAAGAATATTTGCGGATAATTATGATACATTAGAAGATTTCATGTTAGCAGCAAAAAAGAATGGCATAACACACATGATGGTTGATGAAAAAGAAAATAGAGTGGATTTTCTTAAATCAATTTACAAAAATGAAGATGAATTCCCATTTTTAGAAAAAATTTATGATTCACATGAAAACAATTTTAGATATCATGTTAAAATATATTTTATAGATTTTAATCAATATGATAATTTTAAAAATTAATCAGATAATTGAATAATAGTCACATATCTATTTTTAAAAATATTATTTTTAATTTATCAATAAACAAAATCATGTTTTTGCATTAATTTACTTGATTCGTCTGTAGGTACACCAGTAATTGTCATAGACAACTTAGGTGCAATTCCAGAATTACATGTTGTATGATACATGTTTGGTGGCATTTGGATTATATCACCTTGTTTCCACTGGTGAAAAATTGAATTACCTGCGAGATAATAATGCCCCCATTTCCAATCTTCTAAAACTAATGAGTATCGAATTACATTAACATCTTCTGGAATATTGAATTTTTTTCTAATACCAACCAATGTATCTGTATGCCATGGCAAACATTGTCCCGGATATTG
>TARA_B110001454_G_scaffold213536_1_pt1 | contig 12285 bp, 9 predicted proteins | sample TARA_B110001454 | Tara Oceans TARA_B110001454 (sample SAMEA4397004) | marine metagenome | biome: Polar Biome; feature: [MES] marine water layer (ENVO:01000295) within the mesopelagic zone...; material: water (ENVO:00002006), including particulate matter (ENVO:01000060) such as...... | reverse complement strand
TTGTAATGCCTTGAGTACCTGTCGGTTGCTGATATTTTCGTAAGTGGCGATGAATCGTATTAGGTCGCGTTTGGTTAGGCCGAGATCCATACTGGAGTAATGCAGTCCAGACACGTCTCTCATCTTCCAGCGCGAAGGAGTTACGCTCTGTGGTGGCTGCGGTCGTTGCAGTTTTAGTATCCCTATGCAGATCGCTTTGAACCAGGCGGTTATCGTTGGTTTATGAATCTGCATTCGGTGCAGGTCGATAAGGAAGAGATTGCTATTTTCGGGCGTTAGTTCATGCGATTCTTTGGTTCGCTGCAGCAGGAAATGGCTGAGGTAGAAGTCCCGATGGTTGGCACCGCTCTTGTGTAGAACTCGAGTTGTTTGTGCTAGTTGTTCGATTAACCAGCGTTTAAAGCAAATTTTATCGGGTAGCTTGTTGGCATTACGCCCCCAAAAATTTTTATCTTTGAACAGATCTTCAAGACTTATAGCTTTTGGAATCTCATCTGTCACGATCAGCGATTGGCGTTTAGCAGGATTGTTTAATATCTTTCCAAAACGGCGTTCCCGGGTGCCATAACCCGCGATGTTGAGGGTATTCAGTCCAAGATTCTGGAGCAGTGTCAGGCGACGAAGGTGGTGGACACCTTTCCATTCATTTTCCGCACCGAATACGGGCAACCGGAGAGAGGTCAGGTTTTTCCCAATTTCTTTCCAACCCACACCATCATGAATTTTCAAGTAGTAACGTTCACCGTTGTGACTGAAGGAAACAGTTCGGCGACCCTCTTCACCTAGCTTGTTTCGAGCCTCTACGACGTTATGGGGACCACCAATTGCGTTCTTCCCAATATCCAAGAGCTCATCAAAATTCAATTGGCCAAGATCTTCGCGTAAGTAGACGTTGCGTATATCTTGGCTGTCAGATATGGAGTTTATTGGGGAGGTTTTTCTACGTTCGTAAGTCTCAATGGCGTCAACGGCTTTGGCTGGCATTTTGTAAAGGGTTGGATTCTTGCCGTAGCGTTGGCCATTTACAGACCATTGTTTCTGATAAGGAGAGGTTAGCATGCTCGCCAACTGGGAATTCAGCGCTTCCTGGTCGAACGGTGAATCCAACACGGTACCTGCCTCGGCGGCTTTTATATGGTCCGCATAACCGCACACATCCGTTGCTAAGACGGGGAGTCCTGCAGCAATAGCTTCAAGCAGAACCGTGCCTGTATTTTCGTTATGTGCCGGGTGCACCATCAGATCACCGGCGGCAAGCAGTTTGGGGATGTCTTCTCGTGATCGCCCGCCTAGGAAAAGGATTTGCTTAGATACCGACAGCCTATCGGCCTGTTTTCGGTATTGTTTTTCATCATCATCGTCACCAACAACAATCAGGCTAGTGTGTTCTTGGAGGTCTATCGGCAGACTGGCTAGAGCATTGATAGCCCGAACTAGCCCTTTAGTTCGAAAACCGGACCCAATGAACATCAGCAATAGATCGTTGATAGGTAGGTCGAGTTCTACGCGGAGCTTTTCTCTTTGGTGAACGCGATCTGTAATTGGTGAGAAACTTTTGTCGAGTGTCGGAGGAAGCAAGTGGAATCGCTCATTGGGAGTGAAATAATTCTCTTGGTACTCGCTTTTCTGCCGGTCTGATAGCGAAAGAATGAGCGTTTGGCTTTTCAGACCGAATACGGCTTCTTCAAAAGCATACCGGCCCTTATAGCGTGCCGACAGTTTGTAGATGGGTGGGTACAGAGTGCTTTTATCCCCGACGTAGCAGCTATCTGCTCCATAGTAAAGATCAAGACCGGGCATTTTGTTGAAGCCGACAACTACATCAAAGGTCTGTTTCTTGAGTTCTACCTCCAGTTTGTTATGGAATTGCTCGTTTTGGGCATGATTTGAGAATTTCAAGGAAAACTTTAGAGGCTCTAGAACCGTAAACGGGACTCCTTCCGGACGTTCTCCCCGCCACTCGGATACGAAAACGTGGGTATCGTGCCCCCGCTTCTTGCACTCCTCCAGAATTCGGAGAAAGTCGAGTGACAAACCGCTATAGGGCGAATACTTAAACAGACAGAATGCAATTTTCATGAGGAGAACGGCCCCTTTATCGATAGGCCATTGTGGATAGTGTAGCCGTCTTTACTGCCGATTTTTAGGGTCAATATCAACGCAAGTAGATAGCCGGCTATTGCAGCTGACGGCACTCCCAGTTGTAGGCCGTACGGCAGATTATCGCCAAGTCATCGTATTGTGGTGTCCAGTTTAAGACCTCCCGAATCGCACGGTTGTCGGCCACTAAATTGGCAGGGTCTCCCGCCCTGCGCCCAGCCTCTACGATGGATAAGCGCTCGCTGCTGACCTGCTCGACGGTATCAAGAACCTGACGGACACTGAAACCTCGACCATAGCCACAGTTCAAAACCTGTGATTCACCCCCTGACTGTAGGTGATCGAGCGCGCATAAATGGGCTGCTGCGAGGTCCTCGACATGAATGTAATCACGGACACAGGTGCCATCAGGGGTATCGTAATCGTGACCGAACATTGATATTGACGGGCGCTGCCCGGTTGCGGTTTCACACGCGACCTTGATTAAGTGGGTTGCTTCCGGAGTTGCCTGACCCAGAGTGCCGTCAAGACTGGCACCGGCAACGTTGAAATAGCGAAGTGCAACGTACTTGAGACCAGTGTTGCCTTGCCTACCACCAAGCGCCATATCACGCAGCGTCCATTCAGTGATTAACTTGGTTCGGCCATAGGGATTGATCGGTATCGTGGGATGGTGTTCGGCAACTGGGATCTGCTCTGGATCTCCGTAAACAGCGGCGCTGGAAGAAAAAATAAAGCACCCTACCCCTGATGTACAACATGCGCGGATCAGGTTTAATGATCCGACTACGTTGTTGCGATAGTACTTTGCTGGCTCAGCGATGGATTCAGGCACAACGATATGCCCGGCAAAGTGAATGACTGCATCGGTCCGCTGCTGGCGTAGGAGTGACGACATGGCGGTCTCATCGCCAGCATCAAGCTGGTGAAAGTCAGCCGTTGGTGGCACTGCCCAACGATGACCGCTGTACAGATTATCGACAACAGTCACCTGATGTCCCGCTGCCAGTAGTTGTCGGACAGTGTGCGAGCCAATGTATCCCGCACCACCGGTAACTAAAATTTTGAGGGGAGATGTCGCCAAATTTTTGGCTCAGACGATTGTAACAATGGGCATTATATCTGGGGATACCGTATTTTCTTGAATATTTAGCCTCAGATCTGTCCAATTTCAGCCAGCACGTCGGCAACGTGTTGTGGCAAGAGATCTTCGAGACATCGGGTATGTCCAAATCGACAGGACCGCTGGAAACAAGGCCAGCAGTCGGGCTCCAGAGACACACTTCGGGCATTGCGGCTCAGTGGTGGGGTGAATTCAGGGCTCGACGCGCCATAAACGGCTACCAGTGGTTTACCGACAGCAGCTGCAACATGCATCAGTCCAGAATCATTGCTAACAACTTGAGTCGCAGCGCTCAGCAGGTCAACGGCTTGGTCCAGACTGGTCCGTCCGCTCAGGTCTACACAGCGCCCATGAACGGCGTCATTGATAGCTAGGGCAAAAGGCGCGTCCCGGGAGTTACCCAGTAGCCAAACCCGCCAGCCTTCATTCAGTTTAAGTGACGCGAGTGCGGCAAAATGCCGGACTGGCCAGCGCTTTGCTGGGCCGTACTCTGCACCGGGACATAGCGCGAGTACCGGGGTGTCGTCGACTGGGACGGCGAGGTTGGCCAGGATGTCGGGCACAGATTCAGGCTTAGATTCTAGTTTGGGTCTCGGGGTATTTTCGATGAGCGGGGCATCTGCTGACAGCCCAAGTTGCACGAAACGCTGTACCTGCCGGGGTTGTTTCTCCTTGTTGAGCGTGCGCAAGTCATTGAGCAGTCCGTAACGGGGTTCTTTCCGGTAGCCAGTTCGGTGCGGAATACTAGCTATAAACGGTACCAGCGCCGATTTGATAGAACCCGGCAGGACAATGGCCTGATCAAATTGGCGGTGTCGCAGTTGTCGGCCCAGGCGAATACGGTCAGTGAGTTGCAGACGATGGTGTGCAAAAGGCGCTGCTATGACGTCATCGACTTCCGGCATACGGCTTAACAAGGGTAAGGTACTGTCGGGTGCTGTGACCATGATCCGGCACTGGGGCCGGGTCTGTTTCAATTTGATGAAAAGACTCTGCGCCATGATCATGTCACCGACCCAGGCCGGACCGACCACCAGAATATTAGAGGCGATTGTGGTCATGGTGGTACCAGATAAGGTGGACCCACCTCCCGGGGTTGGCCTGTCAGGAGCTGTCTTTAAGAATGAATCGCGTACCGCAATAAGGACACAAGGCATCGCCTCCCTTCTCGATAGGCAGATAAACACGCGGGTGTTGGCTCCATAGCGTCGTGTCTTCACGGGGGCAGAAAAGGGGCAGTTCGCTGTTTGCGATTTCTCGGGTTTGGACAGCGGTATGCTGATCGGCTGTTACCGTCTCGGTCTGGCCGATCGGGGGCTTTGTTGGAATTGGCATCTTGGCAGTGGTTGTTATATTGGGGTCAACCAGTCACGGTGCGCCTGGTGGCGACCTAGGACACAGTCAAAATACAATGATTGGAGTTTTTCAGTGACCGGACCGCGCTTACCCGAACCAATGGTGCGGTTATCGAGTTCCCGGACAGGTGTGACCTCAGCCGCTGTGCCGGTGAAAAATACTTCATCTGCGATATAGACCTCATCACGGGTGATCCGTTTTTCTACCAACTCGATACCGAGTTCTTTGATCAACGTAATTACCGTATCGCGGGTAATGCCTTCGAGTGCGGAGGTCAGATCAGGTGTGTAGATCTTGTTATCGCGCACAATGAAGATGTTTTCGCCAGTGCCTTCCATGACATACCCCTCAGCATCAAGCATCAGTGCTTCGTCTGCGCCGGCTGAGACAGCCTCCTGCAGTGCCAGAATCGAGTTGATGTAGTTACCACAAGCTTTGGCTCGGCACATGGTGATGTTGACATGGTGCCGCGTCAAGGACGATGTACGGACCTTGATGCCATTTTCCAATCCGTCATCACCGAGATAAGCACCCCACTCCCAGGTCGCGATCGCCACATGTGTTGTGAGCATGTCGGCACGAATTCCCATGCCCTCGGATCCGTAAAAAGCCAGTGGTCTGATATACGCAGCTTTAAGGCCGTTGGCCCGGATCACCTGTTTCTGTGCGTCATTGAGTGTGTCGGCATCATACGGCATATCCATACCGAGAATGTGTGCTGATTGAAAAAACCGATTCGTGTGATCGTGCAGACGAAAAATAGCTGTCCCCTGTTCGCCCTGATAGGCTCGCACGCCTTCAAACACACCCAGCCCGTAATGCAGCGAATGTGTTAGCACGTGTACTTTGGCCTCTCGCCACGGCACCATTTCGCCGTCCATCCAGATAGTGCCGTCGCGGTCTGAAAATGACATCAGGATTTCCCCAGTGTGTTGTGTTCTTTGAATCTGAACATCAAGCGCCCCTGTTTAGAGCACAAGTACGCCCCTGTCAACCAGTGATGTTCTGTCTAGAGTGGAATATTTTTGGTGTCCCGAAGCATCCAGCTAACCGCGAGCACAGCATCTCGCGCATAAGTCTCAAGACGAGATTGAATCTGCTCTGGGGTGATTTCGGGTCCCAATATACCGATTCCAACCGGTTTCATCGTTTCCAACTGAAGGTCGATAATTGATTTAATCACGGCCTGTGCCATAACGAGACCGTGCCCAGTTTCACCACGTTCAATAATGCCCAGTGTTACAGCACCGACAATAGCTGCTCGCTTTAACGCCTTTTTCAGTGCAAGCGGTTTTTCCATTGAGCCGGGGACCCAAATTGGCTCGTCCAGCTGTAGTCCTTCATGCATCGCAGTCTCGTGCGCTTGGGCCAGCATGATTTCTCCATAGGCTCGGTGAAATGAACCAATGATGACGGCGATGGTGGGTCCTTTGTGCATAACTGTAGAGCAGTGTGTGCAGGCTGAATCGAGAGGATAATTCTACCGCATGGTAGTCAGGGTACGGGTCGAATAAAGCGTTCGGAATGTTTTTGCTGTGATTCAGTCGACAGACAAATGTTGTTGCCAGAGTGATGTGATTCTGTTGCGTTCCGTGGCTAGCTGGTTCTGGTCGATCAATGGAGGCATCTCCTGGAGCTTGAGTCGGTTTTCTGTTGTCAAGTAGAGCGTAAGGATTTCCAATAGGGAAGACCCGGTGTCCGCATCAATCAGGCCTGCGTCGAGCAATGCCTTGATGATGGAATAATTGTCTCGATCAACCACGAGTTGAGGGTAATCTCGGGCCCAGTTCAGAACCCAGTACTGGACCAGGAATTCTATGTCGACCAACCCGCCTCGATCCAGTTTTAGATCGTACTGGCTTGTTGTGCTGCGGCAGTTAACGGCGATGGTTTGATCACGCATGTTGGCAATCGCCTGGGCGAGCGTGGTCGGTTGGCGAAACGTTAGCAGGATATCTTTTCGGATTGCTTCAAACCGCTCTTCCAATGGCGCATTTCCACAGATCATCCGGGCCCGAACGAGTGCTTGGTGCTCCCAGGTCCAGGCACTGTCCTGCAGATACCGTGCATAGGCATCCAATGGTGTAACTACCGTACCGGATCGCCCGTCGGGCCTAAGACGCAGATCGATCTCATAGAGATTTCCAGCCGGGGTTCGCACGGTAAGAATGTGGACCAGTCGTTGCACTAGCCGACTCAGTCGGTAGCGGCGATCTGCGGCGGCTGACGCACTTATCGAAGATGGCTGGTCATAGACGAATATAATATCCAGGTCGGAGTTGTATCCCAACTCACCACTGCCGAGCTTCCCATACGCAATAATTCCCAGTTCGGCTGTGTCTATGTCCAGTAGCGACGGTATCAGAGTTTTGTGTGCGCTATCTAACGCCTGTTCCATCAGGGCTTCGGCCAACGCAGACAGTGCGTGGGACACGTCGTGCACACTGAGTAGCCCGGCAATATCAGCGGCACTGACACGAAGGTTATAACCCCAGCGGAATTCACGGAGCAGGTCCATATCCCGTTCGAGATCGGTACTGTTGGCATTGCCCAGTTTTCTGGTGATCTCCTGCGTAATAGCTGACCGCTTTTCAACCTCAAAATTTGTGATCGGATCCAATAGTTCGTCCAGGATAACCGGATGTTGACCGATCCAGTTACTGATTGAACTTGATGCCGTTGTGAGTTGTACCAGCTGTCTAAGCGCGAGAGGATTTTCGGACAGCAGTGAGAGATAAGCGGAGCGTCGGCCGATTGTTTCGACGACCGATAACAGTCGGGTGAGCATGACTTCTGGTTCGTTGGACTGCACGCATTCCTCGAGGGCAAGCGGCAACAGTCGATCGAAGCGTTCACGGCCTTCACGCGAATAAGCCAGATAAAAACGGCTTGTGCGAACGTTTTCCAGCAACTGGATAATTTTGCCGGATTCCTTAAAGCCCGCTGCAGTCAACCTTTTGGCCGCTGCGTCGGTCGGCAGTTCACCTTGCCAGATATCGGCCAGATAGGTCGTATCTTTAGGGTCGAGGTCTGCAACAGGGGTGAATATGTCAACAAAAATCTGATGGATGCCTTCGGTTACTTGGCTGAGCCGAGAAAAAAGATGACTTTCAGAATCGAAGACCATGGCTGTGGCGATGCGTTGTTTCTCCACGGGGTCTTTTGGGATACGATGAGTCTGTTGATCGTCTAAGACCTGGAGACGGTGTTCGAGCCGACGTAGAAAATCGTAACCGGAGCGCAGTTGTTCAACACACTGGTGGTCTAGAATGTCCAACGATTCCAGAGCAGTTAGGGCGGACCAGATACTTGGTGTTTGGAGCACCTGATGACGACCACCGTGGATGATCTGATGGCTCTGCACGATAAACTCGATTTCTCGTATACCCCCTCGACCTAGCTTGATGTGGTCGGACATATCCTGGTGCTGAAGCTCTCGCTCAATCAGTGCTTTCATTGAACGGATCGCGTCAATGGCGCCGAAATCCAGGTACTTGCGATATATAAAGGGCCTGAGTGTTTTAAGTAACTGGGTACCGCCGAGTCGATCCCCGGCAACAGATCTAGCCTTGATCAAGGCGTAACGTTCCCAGTCCCGTCCGTGTGTCAGGTAATAGTGATCCATCGCGTCGTAAGACAGTACGAGCGGCCCGCTGTCGCCATTGGGACGTAACCGCATGTCGGTGCGGTAGACGATGCCATCTGCTGTGGGCTCCTCCAGGATAGCGATCAGCACCTGACCCAGTTTGATAAAGAATTCCTGATTGCTGATCTTGCTCGGACCCAGTGTTTCGCCTGGTTCAGCATAGGCAAATATAAGATCGACATCAGAAGACAGGTTCAGTTCCCTGCCGCCGAGCTTACCAAGCCCAAATACCGTCAATGCGACGGGGAGACCAGTGTCATCCCCTATAGGTTGTCCGTAGCGATCTGCAACTTCGCGGTGAGCGCAGGCCAGCGCTATTTCGATGATGGCATCGGCGAGTTCCGACAGTGTGGCGACTACTTCCTCCAGTGTTGCCCACCCAGCAAGGTCGCGCCATCCGATTCGTGCGACTTCCCGGTGTCTTAAGCGACGCAGTTCCGCAGCCAGCTCGGCACGATGAACAATTCGTCTCCCGATCTCTTGCACAATAGTTGTTAGCTCGCCTGGGTGCCTTGGTTGCTCGACACCCGACGGACCACAGAATATTTCAAGCAGTCCCGGTTCCTGAGACAGAACACGGGTGATAAAGTCACTGCAGGCGACGATTCGGGCCAATGCCTGTACGGCCTGTTGATTCGAATCATCTGGATTGACTTGGACCGCCGGGTTTTCAAGGTGGTCCAGTAGGGTTTCCAGGCGCGACAGTACTAAAGGCCGAAGAGTGGACGGCAGGCCAACAACACTATCTTTAACAATGTCTTTGGCCGTTGTCATTAGTTCCAAGGTATGGGCCTACACTTCGATAATGCGGATCTTTTTGAGGACTCAGAACTGTAGGCGATAGGCGTTAGGGTCAACAGACGGGACCCGTTCATCGATCATTTGCGCGATCATCTGCCCGGTGCCGGTTGCCATCGACATGCCCAGCATATTGTGACCGGCGGCAACATAGACATTGGACGCGATGGGACAACGATCGATACAGGGTAGCCCGTTTGGCGTCATCGAGCGCCATCCAACCCAGGTTTCCTCGATCATGTCGGCACAGGCTTCTTTAAGGCATTCATTGGCTCCGGTTCGAAGTAGTGTTACTCGACGTGGATCGATCCTCCGGTTGTAACCTGAAAATTCAAGTATCGATCCCAGTCGGTAACCACTCTTCCAGGGAGTTGCGACGATGCCGGAATCAACGAGGTTAAGGGGATAGTTTGGACAACGCTTGGGTCGGGGCATGGTCAGTGAGTACCCCTTGGCCGGTTGAATCGGTGGTGACCAGCCAAGCTGGTCGGAAAGCTGTGGGGTGAATGCGCCGGTCGCAAAAACAAAATGGTCTGCCACGATTTCGCCCCGTGTCGTGCGAGCAGCTATGGGTCGGCCATCGTTAAACACAAGTTCTTGTAACGTTGTATTTTCCAGTATTTTGACATCTCGTTCGACCAATGAATCTCGCCAACTTTGAAGCAGTCGATCTGGCCTGAGATGAGCGTCTCCAGGAAAATGCCAGGCGCCGGCCAACCCGGGGCGCAGCGCCGGTTCCAAGGCCGATATGTTTTCGCCAAGATAAGACCGTGCGGCAACACCGTATTCGGTCTGCAAGAGTTTGACTGTGCTAGAAAACGAGGCGAACGTCTGGGGCAGCTTACACACATAAAGTGTCCCCGTGGTTTCCCAGTCACAAGCCAGTCCGTATTCATTTATTAATTCGTCATAGAGTCGTCTAGATTGTTGTAACAGACTAAGTGCTGCGTGACCTGTCTTTATCATCTGATCTTCACGACAATTTCCGGCAAATCTGAATAGCCAGCGCCATAGATCGAAATCTACGCGGGGCGCTATAAAAAAAGGTGAACGTCGCCGAAATAACGAACCCAACGCCTGACCAATCACGCCAGGTTCTGCTAGGGGTAAAAGGTGGCTCGGACAGATCACGCCACAGTTGCCGTGCGATGCCTCACCACCGACTCGACCCCGGTCTATCAGTGAGACTGAATAACCCCCTGCCTCGAGGTAATGGGCACAGGCTGTGCCAATAACGCCTCCGCCTATCACTAGAACGTGTTTTGCGTGATGGCTCAACTGGTTATACCCATACAGAAAGGATCCTCTGGATCTAGAATCAAAGTAGATTCGGCATTGATATGTGCACTGCCTGTAATCTTAGGTATTACCCGGTCTTGGTGCCACTTCCCCTCGGCTTCGAAGACACTGCCGACGATACTTTGTTGGCGCCAGGTCGTTCCTGGCGCGAGTTTGCCATCGGCCATCAAGCAGGCCAGTTTGGCGCTGGTGCCCGTACCACAAGGGGATCGGTCGTAGGCACCACCCGGGCAGAGTACAAAATTGCGACTGTCCGCTGGATCATCTGCCGGACCAAACAGTTCGATATGGTCGATCTCTCCGCCATCGTCTCCAGTAATTCCATCGCGAATTAGCGCCGCGCGAATCTGGTTGGCGATTTCACTGAGGCGCGGGATATGGTCAACCGTGACATGTTGCTGTGGGTCTTGCGCGAGAAAGAACCAGTTCCCACCCCAGGCAATGTCACCATAAATGGTGTCGCCACCATCAAGCTTAAGTTTGACGCACTGTCTGTAACGATAGCTTGGAACGTTTGTGACAGTGACTCGGTTGTTTTCCTGCAGGCAGATGCTGACATCGCCTACCGATGTTTCAATCAGATGGTTACCGGGAGCGATTCGGCCCAGGTGATGTAACGTGACTGCCAGACCAATGGTGCCGTGACCGCACATGTTGAGCACACCTACATTGTTAAAAAAGACGATTCCGGCGGTTGTCTCCGTTCTGGTTGGTTCACACAGAATGCCGCCAACCCAAACGTCGCTGCCTCGGGGTTCGTTGACAATGGCAGATCGAAATTGGTCATACTCATTTTGGAATATTTTCCGCCGACTGGCCATGTCACCTTTACCGAGATCCGGCCCTCCGGAGATCACAATCCTTGTAGGCTCACCACCTGTGTGGGAGTCAATTACGTTTACGCGCTGTAATTTCATCTTCAGGGTCACCTGCTACTGAGGAGTTTCCGGCATGACGCACACCGATGGTATCGAATACACTGGATGGCAGCTGAGATGAGATTATGCGGTCAGGCTACCCACAGTGTCAGTACTGTTTCGATGGTACGCACATTTAGGATGACCACCCAGTGTAATGAAAGATTTGTTTGACCTCGGAGCAAAAAAACGCCAGTTCGGTGTGGTGGGACACCCGGTAGAACACAGTAAATCTCCACAGATCCACCGACTTTTTGCGCAGCAGTGTGGGCTCGAACTCGAATACATGGCGATTCAGCTTGATCGGGGAGGTTTCGTTCAGGGAGTACACAACCTGCAGGCAGGCGGTGTGTGCGGTCTCAACGTGACCCTTCCGTTCAAGGAAGAAGCAAGCCAGTTGTGTGATCATGTGAGTGATCGCGCTGAAATCGCTGCAGCGGTAAATACGCTTTGCTTTAGAGAAGAGGGTGATATTTATGGCGATAACACCGATGGTGTCGGCCTAGTAATAGATGTTGAGGAAAACCTGGGACTGAGATTGCGCGGTCGAAGACTACTGATTCTGGGTGCCGGTGGAGCAGCACGGGGTGTGCTTCAGCCTCTGCTGGAGGCCGGTCCCAAGCAACTAGTGATCGCAAATCGTACCCCGGAGAAAGCCCGCCAACTGGCGGTTGCGTTTGCAGGTTACGGCCCGGTCGAGGCAGTGGGGCTGGATCACCTTTCAGGTTGTCATTTTGACCTGGTGGTCAATGCCACTTCTGCGAGTCTTTCCGGCGAGATGCCGCCGCTGCCTGACGCGCTGTTTGCAGCTAATGCTCTGGCCTACGACATGATGTACGGTGATGAACCCACGGTATTTATGCAGTGGGCCAAGGATCACGGAGCGGAGCAAGTCAGCGATGGTTTGGGTATGCTGGTGGAACAGGCAGCAGCGTCGTTTTATCTCTGGAACGAAATCAAGCCCCAGACGGTAGAAGTCATCCGCTTGGTGCGACAGATGTAACGGCCACATTATTCAATGCCTAGTTAGAGTCTTTTCAATGAGC
>TARA_B110001454_G_scaffold54003_2_pt1 | contig 12317 bp, 9 predicted proteins | sample TARA_B110001454 | Tara Oceans TARA_B110001454 (sample SAMEA4397004) | marine metagenome | biome: Polar Biome; feature: [MES] marine water layer (ENVO:01000295) within the mesopelagic zone...; material: water (ENVO:00002006), including particulate matter (ENVO:01000060) such as...... | reverse complement strand
AAGATCAACGGCGCAGATGCCTCATTAATTGCTTTAACAATATTGGCCACCAGCAAACTTGGCATGATACTGGTCATAAAACTGCCGGCACTTAAAATAATCGCATCCGCCGACATAATTGAGTGAATAACCTCAGCCTCAGCATTAACTTCAGGATCAAGATATAAGTATTCAATCTCTTCGTCACTATCATCAATGACGATTTCACCGACCAAAACATTACCACCACCCTGCGGGGTTTTAACGGTTTTAGCCATCAAGGTTGTTGGCGTATCAGACATAGGAAAAAGATGACTATCAATGCGCAACATATCACGCATAACCTGAATAGCATCGGTTGGTCTTATCGATAATTGTTCTAACGCAAATAAAACAAGGTTTCCCAAGTTATGCCCATTCAAATCCCCTTGCGTTTGAAAGCGATAATCAAACAAGAGTTTTCCAACCGTAGGGGCTGAGCACATTTGCGTTAAACAATTTCGTAAATCACCCCAAGCAATTGTTTCTGCTTCTTCTCTTAAACGACCCGTAGAACCACCATCATCCGTGGTCGCAACAATACCGGCTAAATTTGGACCAGCCTCTTTCAACGAAGCTAATAACCTACCTAACCCATGCCCACCACCGATACATACAAGCTTTGCCGCTTCAACAGAGTGCATCCTGCTTTCCTATTAATTTTTATGTAGACAGTATATCAGCTTTTATCCTAGGCCAAAGAGTCCTATGATACGTACTTATCAGTAGTTGAATGAATCAGTCAACGCTGCAAAATTCAGCCATGACGAAAATCAGTTAATGAAATACAGCAAGGCCACGTTAAAACTCAATATAAATGTCCGCAAAGCCATCCAGTTAGCCACCCTGGAAGTTGACGGCCTTCAACGTATTGATTACAGCGTTGACTGGAGTAACTTTCCCAATAGCTTAAATATGAACGCTACCCTAGCCCAAGAGCCCTGCGCTAACAATACACTTTCAGCTGAAGAGACCGATGCAATCAATAAGATTATTCAACGGTGCTTTTTAAAATTTGGGATTAAATTTCGCGACATTAGAAAAAACATTTCACTTCAGATCAATCAAAACTGAGACCGAAGACATTAATATCCGACTTATAAACCACCTGTTTTGACCGCGGTAATTTCTGCTCAATCAAGTTCAAATACGTTGTCATCATGTGCGCATCTAGATTGCTTTCATCGAGCATTGTTTTGGCAAATGACGTTGCCCTTAGCATACTTTTAAAGCCACTTATTATTGAATAGTTTGGCCCAGCCAATAGAATCAGTTCTTCACCGCTGTGCCAATAAATATCAAGATCTCGTATTTGCAAAGGACTGATGGGAGGCACCAAAGGCACAATATCTTTCACCGTCACAACGCGTAATAATGGCAGGCTGTCAAACATTTCAGAGCCCGCAACATTCGTCACTTTAGGCTGGCCGAAGGTAATCACCTGCTGAACAACAAATCCATCTCGCTGAAGATGCAAAGCCACGATTTGAGCAATGGCACCCCCTAAGCTATGCCCTGTAATAATAATCGGAATGGTTTTATCTAAATGAGGTCTTAATTGAAGAAAAGCGGCCCGCGCAGCGTATGAAAAACCTTTATGCAATAAAATGCCTAACTCTGCATCAGCGCTTAACGAGACATCTAAATCAATTAATACCTCATTAATATTGGAAGTTCCTCTAAAGGCAATGGCTTGAACATCCTGTTTATTGGCCAAAAAATAGCTAATGCTAGAGTCATTTAAACGTGCCTGATGGCGTAAGTAGTAATGAGTGCCAGCAATAGGCCCAGCGCGGTTTTCCAGATCAATATACGAAGCGGCCGCCAGCAACCCACTTTCTTTTAGGCCTTCAAAACTGACATCCGCCCAAGATGAATGAGCTAAAAATACCCATAACAATAAAACAATACGCATGCATGTATTTCCAATCAATTAAAGACGGCCATCGCCATTGAGACTTTTTGCTCTGCGCTGACATCTGCTTTTTTGCCGGTCTTTTTTTCTTGCTCAACAACCCACTTAAGTCGAGGTTCAAGACCCGCTTGATTCGCCATCTGAATCGCCAATCCTGGGCGGGCATTCAATTCCAATAACAATGGGCCGTGGCAACGATCCAATACAATATCAACCCCAAGATAACCTAAGCCACTGACCTCATACGAACGACTCGCTAACAGCAATACTTGCTGCCAGTCAGGCACTATTAACTCTTTTAAAACTCGCCCTGTATCAGGATGCTTTTCGATAGGCAGATTATGCTGCACCGCACTCACCGCCTTGCCTGTTTTAATACTTAAGCCAACGCCAACCGCACCTTGATGCAAGTTTGCTTTACCGTCGGATGCATGGGTCGACAAACGCGTCATGGCCATCACAGGGTAACCTTTAAATAAAATCACCCGAATATCAGGCACACCTTCGTAAGAAAACCCTTGAAAGTCATCCGTGAATTGCACCATCTCTTCTATTAAAGCGTTATCGGGCTTGCCGCCTAAACTGAAGAGTCCACTCAAAATATTGGAGACGTGACGCTGTAAATCTTGATGGCTTATGCGGGTACCACTGGATTTAATAAAGCAGCCATCCTCGCGCCCTATTATTACCAATATTCCTTTGCCGCCACTGCCTTTAGCTGGCTTGATGACAAATTGATCGTAAAGCTCTAAAAATTCAATTAAACCTTTCGTATGCTGCTGAATTCGGCATACCCCTAATAATTTAGGCACCGCAATGCCATGGCGATGACATAATTTTTTAGTTTGTAGTTTATCGTCTACCGTTGGATACAGGTGTCGAGGGTTGTGCTGAGCAATGTAATAAACGTTGCGTTTATTCACCCCTACAATACCCAACGCACGCAATCGCTTTGGTGATGCAAAGCCCCACATATTAAAGTCTTTCCATCGGTTCAAAACGACGTAAATCGGATAAGCGATAGCCACTGTAACTGCCAATAGCAATAATGATGGCCAAGACAATCAGCAATATTTCTGGAAACAAAAAGATGGTATCGGCAATGGTTTCATTACTCATCAATACATAAGCAAGTGACGCCGTTAATAAGCTCCCGACACTTTGCACAAAAACCTCATGCCCACCCTCTTCATCCCAAAGAATCGACATGCGCTCAATCGTCCAAGAAAGAATAATCATCGGAAAGAAAGTGACTTTTAAGCCCCAGTCCCAGCCCATTTTAAAACTTAAAATACCAATAGCCGCATAGATGATGATCACAAATACCAGTACCGAAGCAATTCTAGGCACTAAGAGCAAATTCAACCGACTCAGGTAAGAGCGCATAAATAGACCTACCCCAACAACCAAAATAAACAGCGCAATGCCTAAAACCAAGCTGGTCTGTAAAAATGACAAGGCGATTAATACAGGCATAAAGGTGCCCGAGGTTTGAATTCCGACCAAATTACGCAGAATAACAACAACCAAAGCCCCTAAAGGAATCAGCAGCAATAACTTAAAAGTATTCTGCTCGGCAATCGGCAAGCTATAAATTGAAAAATCGACCAAAGGATTGCTATCACGCTGCGCAGATGAAAGTGCCGTCGTGAACGCTGAGCGCTGATCTTTCAATGTCGAGAAACTGATGTGAGAGTTTCGCCCACCAAATACATCCAATAAAGGCTCATCACCCCGCTGCATTAAAATAGCCCGATCTCGGTTAACAAAATCAATCTCGATCGCATCAAATAATAACCATTCATTATTCACATAAACTTCAATAAAATGATGAATACTTTGCTTACGGCGCTTATCTTCCAATAACACGCCCTGAGCAAGCCGTAGATCAAACCCTTCCAATATCAGCAACTGTGCTAAGACCCAATGGCGACCAAAACCCTGAGAGTATTCATTTAACAGAACGTAGGTATTTTTATCCGCAACGCGGTTTAATGCATGACCAATGGATTTTATACGGTCTTTAATTTCAACGGCGGGTTCAACAGATGCTAATAAAGCCTTACCCGCTTTCACGGCGGCGGCTTCCCATAACAAAGATGCATTAGTATGCGTAGGCTGTACTATTTGCGGTTGATTGCCCGAAAAATAGGTTTGAGAACGAAGATAAATAGTTTGCTTACCAACAGCATTTTCAGTTGACCACATACCATAATCGAGGCCAGACTGCTTAATTATCTCGAATTTGTAGCCTGGTGAGAGGACCTCGTTGAATAATTCTTTACGATTAAGATTCTCATCAGGCAGGTTGAGCATTAGCCTCACATTAGAAGCCGTTGCCTCAAAGGTTATCTTGGTCTCTAAATTCCAAAGGGTCTCCTGCTCGTCACTGATTAGCGGAAAACCTAAGACTAAATGTTTATAGGTAACCGCACCAACGCCCAAAAAAATTAATAACACAACTAAAAACTGAATCTGACGGGCAGATGACATAACAAAAATCCATTGATTTGAACCCACTATGTGGTCATCGAGGTACGATTATTTATCGAGCATTAAAAACTTATTATTAATATCAATCCTGATATCCCCATAAAGGAAGTTACGCCCTATCAGCACAGGAAATTCAAATTTAGAGCGGTCAGTTAAACTCACTTCTATTTTTCTCTTGATCGACCCCATCGCCAAAGTCATTTTAATCACAGGACGTCTTACATTCTTTGCACCATGGCGCTTAATTAAAACATTTCTCGCAATGGGCTTAGAAAATATATGGGCTTCGCCAGAGCTGCGCTGAAGCACTTTAAATTTAACCCATGCTTTTCCATCACGTTCAAAAGGTTCTATCTCAAAAGCACCCAGAGACGTTGTTTCCGCACCGGTATCGACTCTGGCCTTTTGACGAATACCTTCAGGCAATATATCAACGTATTCAATCTGGCCAATCGTTTGCACTTCCGTTTTTGGCTTTGGCTTTGTGACCTCAGCCACAGGTTTATTGACCTCAACCGCGGGTTTATCTATTTTACCCGTGGGTACATCATTTTGATGTTGAACCGTTTCATCACCCGTGAGAACAGGATCACTTTTAGCCTCATTCGTATCAACCTTTGGATCAGTAGGCGTCATCGCAGATCCAACCTCGATAGGCTCATCATTCGACTTTTCTAAGGTTGATAAATTCACACAGGCGGTTAAAAAAACTACTGCTATCGAAAGCATGATAAAACGATGCTTCACATTAAATCCTCGCCTATTAAAATAGTCGTCACCTTACTGTTGTTCCTTGTTTTTTTCAACCACCGCTCATTCTCACGTAGACTTGCTTATCATTAACCCTTAAAATCCGCCCTCGCCACTGAGTAGTTATTAAAATCATCAACAATTTCACTAATAACATCACCACTCAGTCGACATCAATACCGCTTATCGGTCACCGGACCTATCAATTATTATGATAAACGACCAGCAGCAAAAGCTTGGCTTATTCTTTGCGCTAAGTGCTTTCATTATGTGGGGCGTAGCGCCAATGTACTTCAAGCAGCTTGCCTACATCGATGCGAAAGAGATATTGCTTCATCGTGTACTTTGGTCTGTGCTGTTTCTGATTATCGTCACGATCATGAGCAAGCAAATATCAAAAGTCATCGCCGTATTCAAACAACCTAAATTGCTTTTAATGTTGCTCTTAAGCACCCTATTATTAGGCGCAAACTGGGGCCTATTTATCTGGTCTGTGAATAATGGTCATATGTTAGATGCCAGCTTAGGGTATTACATAAACCCATTAATCAATGTGCTGCTAGGCTATTTTTTCTTACAAGAACGCTTAAGAAGACGTCAAGGCCTTGCGGTTGCATTAGCACTGACGGGGGTCATTATTCAACTGATTGCTTTTGGATCAATCCCTACCATTGCGCTCATCCTTGCTTCCTGCTTCGCTATCTATGGGTTTATTCATAAAAAAAGCCAAGTCGAGTCCTTGCCAGGCTTAATGATCGAGTCCACGCTGTTACTGCCAGCGGCTTTGCTATATTGGTTCTTCATGCCGACTAGCACAACATCAAACATGTTTAATAATGACCTATCAACCAACGGCTTAATTATTGGTTTAGGCATTGTCACAACCTTACCCTTACTGTGCTTCACTGCTGCGACCAAACGACTGTTGTATTCAACCATTGGTTTCATTCAATACATTGGGCCAACCTTGATGTTTATATTAGCCGTGATGCTGTATGACGAAGCATTGGAATTAAAAGACATCATTACTTTTAGCTGTATCTGGGCAGGGTTGATACTGTTCACATGGGATTCAATTCGATACTCGATAAAAGAGAACGGTTTACAAAAGGCCATGTTAAAAAATAGCGTCTAAGAGCTAAAATCCAAGGGCTAAAGACCGCCATTAAAAATTCTTGCCCATGTAAAAGTAGAACGCATCCGAATGGCTATCCGTTCTACCATAACCAAGCGCAACAGGCCCCAAAGATGTCTCTGTCCCTATGTAGGCTGAACTCGATAATATCAAATCTTGATGAGTGATCTCCTGCTCCTGCTGCCACACATTACCGGCCTCGGTGCTCACCCCAAAATACAGCGGGTATTGTTCTAAATTTAAAAAACTTCGCCCCAAGTCGAACTGATAAATAGCGGCCGCAAAGGCTTTTTTAGAGCCCCCCAGGGCATTTCTTTGGTACCCAGAGAGATTAAGAAATCCTCCTAAATAAGAGATATAGACACTCTCATTATCGTTTTTAGTAAATGCTTCAGAATAAGAGGCTTTAGCCACAAAAGCATGATTACCAAATTTAACGGCACCTTTCCAATTAACATCAACAACCAACGACATAATTAAATCACCCTTATCATTTTTTGTAATAACAGGATGATCATCAACCTTTTCATGTCGTAAGAAAGAACTGAGACTAAAATACACACCTTCGGTAGGAAAACTAATACTGTCTAGGTCATCAAAACCGAATTTCAAATAACTGCCGTAAGAAAAGTAGTTAATCGTGCCATTAAGAAAAACAGGATCATTAAATTCACCCAAGTCGGTCGTCAATCCCACCTCAACAAAACCTGGTTGGGTATAGTTATAACCAATACCTTGAGACAGAGAATGAAATTGCTGATCAATAGGAATTAACGGTGAATCTTCGACATACAAATCCCACTCAAATGAATGGAATTGATAACGACTGCTACTGTAAAAATCTCTTTTGCTATCCAGGGGCAAATAAAACTCCGTTTTAAATGATCGCTGGGTTCCCATCTGCAACTCTGATCGCCACTCGCCGCCATTTTTGGTCAAATCCGTCATGGTATAGGCAATATCAAAATTTAAATCTGAGTTATTATCTAAGTCATCTTCCCAAACAAGACCAAATTGAAGAAAGTTAGGCCCCCAGGATTTATCCTCGACGACGACCTGTAAAACCTTCTCACCCTTTTCTTGTGTCGTGAAAGCATCAACACGTTGAAATTTGTCGATAGAAAATAAGCGATCAACCGCATCATTCACAATTTTAGAATCAATAGGTTCGCCCGGCATTAACCCTAATCGATCTAGAATTAAAGCATCAGATACAAAGCTTTTTTTATTTAATTGAATCCGAGAAATCGGTTTTTCTATCTGCAAGTCAAGTGAATCACGACGTATTTTAATGTTATCTAAGTAGGCTTGGTAAGCGTCACTCTCTAAGCTTAAAAAAGAAAGACGAGCAGACTGCTCATTCGCGGCGATCTCTCCTCGCACATACGCTTCATGCGCAAAACTCCAGTCTGTTGTCGATAAACCTGTTATATCCGGAGTGATCAAAAAATCACTCGTTGATAGCATTTGTTTTTGCACCACCACATTACTATTGGTTAAAAAATCGGATAACTGAGCAATGACTGAAAATGTACTGGTTAGCTCCTCCATCGATTGCAGGCCATTACCAATATCAACAGCAATAACAATATCCGCGCCCATAGAGCGCACCACATCAATAGGCAAATTTTTGGTGATGCCTCCATCAACCAATAACAGCCCATCTACAAATTCGGGCGCCAAGGCACCAGGAACACTTGATGACGCCCGTATAGCGGCCATTAAGCTGCCTTTATCCATGATAACGGCTTTATAATTCGCTAAATCTGTCGCCACCGCTCGAAAAGGAATCGGCAGTTCATCAAAGCTCTCAAAGTTAGGTAAAACCCCTAAACCTTCGCGCAATAATTTTGTAGCTACCTGTCCGTATATCAAACCACCGGGCATTTTTAACTGGCTATTTTCCAAGCCCATCTCTAAGGGAATATTAAACTGATCGTATTGCTGCTTAACTCGCCACGGCAAGTCTTCTCTGGGAATTCGATCGGAGTAGCCTTTTTCCCAATCGGTTTCCAACATGATTTTTTGTATTTCATCTACCGACAAACCCGCCGCATACAGCCCACCAACGACCGAGCCAATACTGGTACCTGCAATATAGTCGACAGGAATTTTATGCTGTTCTAATACCCTTAATACACCAACATGCGCAGCACCTTTAGCGCCCCCACCCCCCAAGGCTAAGCCGATCTTAGGCCGAGCATCTACGATATCGGAAAAAAGAAGTGCGCCAATCAATAACGAGTAACAAAAGAGGATGCGCTGAATATTCAAAGTAACGCTTCACTCTGCAATTTTAGTTTAATATAAAGCGCAGAATAAGCATCGTTAGCGGCGTATTTAATCTGTTGCTCGGTGAGCTGGTGATTGGACCAATTTGATTGCTGAGCAGATTTAGAAAGCCTAGCACCTAATACCATAGCAACCGCGGCTTTGGCGCCGACTTGCTGTTTTTGCTGCGAAATAGGAATTAATTTTTTAGCTAAATCGCATGTATTTACCAGCTCAATCTTATATTTATCCCGAAACAGTTTTTTATCATCCTTTAAACCAAACCCCACTTTTTCTATGTTAGCACTGCCCAATATTGCCAACGCACAATCTAAACCGGGCTGAAAATGGGTAGGAAATAAATACGCATGAGAGAGTGTACTGAGTTGTATTAAATGAGGCCCTTGTGAGACCTCCCCTTTAATAAAAACAGGTTTACTTTCACTATCAAAACCTAAAACATCCGCGCCTAAAAGTGCACCTTTTGCCGCATCTAAAGCCACCTCATTATCAACAATAGACACCGCTGATAAATCAAGCCCCAAAAACAAAGGGAGTTCTCTAATCGCTTCTTTGCTCAATCGCTGATAGCTCATTTATTACTCACTTTGCTTCGAGATAGTTTGTTTTAAAATAGCTTACTTTAAATAATAAAACGTCTTTATGACACTTCGATATTTGAATCTTTGTCAGGGGTCTTATTCCCCCCCAATAATGGCCCCAAGCTTTCTTCAGCGGTAGTATAACCAAGATTAATTATTTCCGATGCACGATCAAAGTCAAAGGTTCCACAAGCATTACGAGCAATCTGAACAGTATAGTCAGGCGGATAAGCCGCCAGTTTCAGTCTAGCAATTGTACCCTGCATTGCATCAAATGCTTGATTGGCAATATCGTACGCGCTTAAATCGATAACCGAATCGGTTATGAGTGACGATTGGAACTTGCTAATATAGTGACCAATTTTTTCATGAAATATAGACGACTTTTTCTCTACTGGCTCAATCTTTTTAGGTTTCTTAGCTTCAGCAGGTCCCCCTAAATTCACCGCGATGGTAATATCCGTATGATCACCAAACGTAGGCGCAATAGGCACTGGATTTAATACACCACCATCAATTAAATCGACACCATTTATGGCAAACGGAGTAAAGAACATCGGTAAGGATATGGAGGCACGAATAGCATCAAACAAACTGCCTGTTTGCAGCCATACTTCCTTTTCGTTCGAAATATCCGCCGCAATGGCGGTATAAGAAATAGGCAACTCTTCAATTTTTTGATCGCCGACTAAGTTCACCAAGGTATCAATGATTTTGTCACCTTTGACGAGCCCATTTTTACGCCAAGAAATATCTAATAAAGAAATAATATCCAAACGTTTAACAGCACGTACCCACTGCTCAAACTCATCTAACTTACCCGCTGCATAAATACCACCAACCACAGCCCCCATAGAACAACCAGATATGGATTTTATTATATAACCATTTTCTTCTAACCAACGGATAATGCCAATATGGGCTAACCCGCGCGCGCCTCCAGATCCTAAAACCAGCGAGACTTCATTTTTTTCGTCAGACATTTGTACAACCTTTAACCACTTCTTGAATCAACAAAAACAACTCTAACCCTACCACATGAGCAAGTGATAACATCTGCCGTCTAATACTTTAACCTTAACTGCAGGCCCTTAATGTTACGCGTTTTATCCTTGTTCACAATACTATTACTATGCTTCCCCTCACATTCAGAAACAACCGTTTTTACAGAAAAAACCCTTAGCTTTGCAAAAGCGAAAAGACTTCTGGCTGATATCTACGAGGATAATCAAACCACTTTTTATTGCGGCTGCAACTATTCCAAGCAAGGCAAAAAACTTATACCTGATTTACCAAGCTGCGGCTATCAAGTCCGCAAACAAATCAAACGCGCTTCTCGAATAGAATGGGAACATGTCGTGCCCGCTTGGAATTTTGGCCACCAAATGCAGTGCTGGCAAAAAGGGGGTCGCAAAGCCTGTAAAAGAGATGAAAAATTCAAGAAGATGGAGGGTGACATGCATAATTTAGTACCCAGCATCGGTGAAGTGAATGGCGACCGTTCGAACTATCGTTTTAGTGATTGGAATGGAAGTCCAACGCAATACGGACAATGCGACATCATTGTCGACTTTAAAGGGCGTAAAGTTCAGCCGCCAATGCAGAGCAAAGGCCAGATTGCCCGTATCTATTTATACATGGCCGATCAATATTCATTAACACTATCGAAACAAGATACCCGGTTGTTCAATGCTTGGAATAAGCAGTATCCGACAACGCCTTGGGAGTGTAAAAAAAATCAACGAGTAAAAGCGCAGCAAGGCAATCTAAATCCTTTTATTACAGGCTGTTAGCTTTGGCAAAACCCTACAAAAATAGGCAGTATAAATACACCAAGTCCGATGAGCATACCTAGCAATCAGGCTTGGATACCGCTAAAATCGCCCCTCAAAATTACACGTTGTACAAAGTTGTGAATCAAATGAGTAGAAAGATTGAATTATTAGCCCCAGGCGGTGATGTTGAAGCCATTAAAGCCGCTATTGTTGCAGGTGCAAATGCTGTTTATTGTGGTCTCGATACCTTCAATGCTCGTAACAGAGCCTCTAATCTCTCTTTTGATGATCTAACGGGTATTCTACGCCTAGCGCATAAATACGATTGTGAGGTATTTTTAACCCTTAATGTCGTCATTCTTGAACAAGAACTGCCTACCATGTTCAAACTACTGAACAAACTGGTGAATAGCGGTATTGATGGCATCATCGTGCAAGATCTAGGCATGTTCAATCTGGTGAAAAAGTACTTCCCAACATTAGACATACACGCCTCGACGCAGTTGACGACACATAACGAAGGGCAATTGCATTTTTTAAACAAAATCGGCGCCTCTCGAGTCAATCTGTCACGTGAACTTAATTTAGGCGAAATTAAGTCCATGACTAAGCTGTCTCATGATTTAGGGATTTTGACTGAAGTATTTGTACACGGCGCTTTATGTATTGCCTTCTCTGGCCAGTGCTATTCAAGCTCCGTAAGTGTCGGTAATTCTGGCAACCGCGGGCGCTGCAGCCAAGCGTGTCGTGAAGAATACGAAGTTACCGCAACGGGGAATAAATACCCGCTCAACTTAAAAGATAACTCAGCCTACTTTGATTTACCGGAATTGGTCGAGGCTGGCGTTGATTCATTAAAAATCGAAGGTCGAATCAAAGGTGCTCACTACGTTTACACCGTTGTCGATACATGGCGCAAAGGCATCAATGAATTTATCGCCACAGGAAAACTCCTGCCGGACGAGTCGAACCTTCATAAAGTATTCAACCGCGACTTCACCAACTCGTTTTTGCAAGGCAACTTAACCAAGGATATGTTCATCGACAATCCTCGTGATTACAGTGTGCAACACGCGGTCAATAACGCGATAAACAAAAGTAGCGATACAATTTCAGTAGTTCAGATCCAAGAAGCAAAAGATGAACTGTACATTGATAAGAATGCACTCGGTGCCGAGTTAAGAGATAAAATTGAACATTTGAGCACGGCAAAACTGGCGCTTAAAATTGAATTCTCGGGGTCCGTTGGTACACCACTCAGCATCAAAGCGATTGTCGGCGCTGATACTCAATCTGAAAACAAGGATGCGTCAAAGAACAACGCTGAAGACGCTAAGATAATCACCCTTCAATCAGAA
>TARA_B110001454_G_scaffold46789_1_pt1 | contig 12358 bp, 11 predicted proteins | sample TARA_B110001454 | Tara Oceans TARA_B110001454 (sample SAMEA4397004) | marine metagenome | biome: Polar Biome; feature: [MES] marine water layer (ENVO:01000295) within the mesopelagic zone...; material: water (ENVO:00002006), including particulate matter (ENVO:01000060) such as...... | reverse complement strand
TTATTATCCACGTATAGATAACTCTTTAATTAGTTTAACATATGAATTTGAATCATTACGAACTAAATATTTTAATAATTTCTTTCGATTTGAGACCAATTGCACTAAACCTCTTCTAGTGTGTTTATCTTTTTTATGTATTTTTACGTGTTCTGTTAATTCTGAGATTCTATGGGATAGGATTGCCACCTGCACCTCAGTAGAGCCAGTGTCCTTTTTATTTCCCCCAAATTTTTTAATAATTTTTTCTTTATCTTCTTTAGTTATAGGCATTTTACCCTCTTAATTCATACTTGTCTTTTAATTCAAGACATTTACTTTTATCTTTAAATAGTTGTTTTGTTAATTCGTTTGCAGACGAAAATTTTACTTCACTCCTAATTCTTTCCAGAAATTCAATCCAAACAATATGATTATACAAGTCTTCCGAATAATCATTTAAAAGATGAACTTCCAAAACTAAGTCGTCTTCTTCAAAGGTTGGTCTAGTCCCAAAATTACACATTCCATAGTGAGTAAGTCCATTAATAATACACCTAGTAAAATAAACGCCTTTTTTAGGGAGAAGTTGTTTTTTTTCAATGGGCAGTAAATTAGCAGTGGGGAACTTTAGTCCTCGACCTCGTCCTGCCCCATGTACAACTTTTGCATTAAAGCCAAATATTGAACCCAATTCATAATTAGCCCGCCTGATATAACCGTTTGTAATTAATTTTCTAATATTAGTACTTGAAATAATAACGTTACCATCAGCAATTGGATTTACAATCTCAATGCCTATCTTATTTGCATCACAATAATTAGTAAGAAATGCAGAGTCACCACTTCTATTGTGTCCAAAGAAATGATTACTTCCAGCCACTATATATTTTGGGTTTAAGTATTTTACAATTATTTCATCCATAAACTGTTTAGCATTTATTTTCATAAGGTTATCATTGAACTCTAAAATAATCAACTTATCAATATTTAAAGTTTTAAAAATTTCGATTTTTTTATCGATGCTCATGATTAGCTTAATATTTTTAAAACCTTTTTTAATAACATGACTAGGATGTGGATCAAATGTAATTACAATCGATATCGATCTCATAGAATCAGCAATAGTTTGCACACGATTTATGATCTGAAAGTGCCCCCTATGTAATCCATCATAAGAACCCATGGTTATAACACTATTAGATAAAGGTAAAAAATTTTCTATTGTTCTGTAGATTTCCATTTGTTCTGAAATAATTCTATTGATAAAGAATCATCTATTAGATGGTCCCCAACTTTGGTTCGAGTGAGCTCAGTTAAATATCCAACAGTGCCTAATCTCTCAGCAATGTCTTTACCAAGAACTCTTACATAAGTTCCTTTTGAACATTCAACGCTAAATTTTATGCTGTTTCTATTAAAATCTATAAGACCTATATCACTTATAAAAATATCAATATCTTCCCTATCTACCTCTTTACCCATCCTGGCTAACTTATAAAGCCTGATCCCGTTATGTTTTTTTGCGGAAAACATTGGAGGCATTTGTTTCTGCTTGCCCATAAAACTGTGTAATGTAGACTCTATATTTTTTGACTCCATCATCGGGATTGGCATCTCGCGAACTACTTCACCCTCAGTGTCTAATGTATTAGTGACTTTGCCCAATTCTATTTCAGCTTCATAGGTTTTATCAGAGTTTGTTATACTAGATAGTGATTTCGTGTCTTTTCCTGTGCCAATTATTAATACCCCTGATGCAAATGGGTCAAGCGTTCCACCATGCCCAACTTTTTTATGTTTTGTAATATTTTTAATTTTTTTTACAACATCAAAGGAAGACCAATCAACCGGCTTATTAATATTAATTATCACGAATATCTAGTTTGTTCATTAGTTTAGAAACATGCTCCGTATATTCAAATGTATTATCAAAATAGAACTTTAGATCTGGTGTATATTTCATTCCTAATTGAGGCCCCATATATTTTTTAAATGGTTTTCTATGTTTATTGATTTCTATATCTGTTAGTTTTTTAGACATAGTCTGATTAATTATGCTATAAAATACTTTTGCTATTCTTAAGTCTCTGGATACATCGACTTTGGTGATGGTAACAAAACCAAGATGATTTAAATCTATATTTTTATGAAGAATACCGCCGAGAATATCAAGTATTTGATTATTTACTCTATCTATGCGATCATAAGGTCTGTTGTGATTCAAACTAAATACTTAATCCAACGTTCTTTTTATTTCCTTTATCTCGAAAACTTCAATCACATCACCCTCTTTATATTTTTTGGCACTATCTATACCAATTCCACATTCGAGACCTTCTTTGACTTCTTTAGAATCATCTTTAAACCTTTTTAAAGATTCTATTTTGCCTTCACAAATAATTTCATTGTCCCTAATCAGTCTTGCTTTCGCATTTCTAAGAATGATGCCTTCAGTAACTTTAGACCCAGCAATGAATCCGAGATTAGGTATTTTAAATTGTTCTTGAACAATTGCCTTACCAACTATATTCTCTACTTTATCTGGCTCTAATAACCCTTCGAGTGCAAGTTTAATTTCATCTACGACATTATATATAACAGAATAGATACGGATATCTACACCGCCCTGACTAGCTTGTAATTTCGCATTTGAAGATACCTGGACATTAAATCCAACTATTATAGCTTTTGATGCCTCAGCAAGTAAAACATCGGACTCCGTAACCATACCAACAGCTTTATGAATAACTTTAATCTCAACTTCATCATTATTTAGTTTAACTAAATTTTCAGAAAGAGCGTCAATTGATCCATCAACATCTCCTTTTATGATTACTGGTAAATTTTTAATCGACCCCACCTTGATAAGAGCAGACATTTCGTTAAGTGAAAAATTTATTCTCTTTTGCTCAATTTCTCTTCTAGTTCTCTGTCTATCATTTGATATCCTTTTAAGGTCTTTTTCATTTTCAATAACAGCAAGAACATCTCCAGCTTTAGGAACTATTTCAAAACCTTGTAATTGTACAGCATCCGAAGGTTCAGCGATTTTTAAACGCTTTCCTGTTTCATTCATTATACTTCTTACTTTTCCTGAATAATCGTTACATATGAACGGATCACCAATTTTTAGAGTCCCTTTTTGAATAAGAATAGTACCAATGGGACCTAAACCCTTGTCCAACTTAGAATCAATCACAGTCCCAATAGCAAAACAATCTTTATTTGATTTAAGATCGAGTATCTCCGTCTCTAATAGTAGACAATCAAGTAGATCATTTACACCATCACCATTAAGTGCGCTTATTTCAACTGCCTGTACTTTACCACCCCAGCTCTCTACAAGGACATCATTTTCAGATAATTCTCTTTTCACTTTATCTGGATCAGCACCAGGTTTATCAATTTTATTTATGGCAACAATTATTGGGACTCTAGCTGCTTTCGCATGACTGATTGCCTCTTTTGTTTGAGGCATGACTGCATCATCAGCAGCCACAATTAAAATGACTATATCTGTAACTAATGCACCTCTAGCTCTCATAGCAGTAAAAGCCTCATGTCCTGGAGTATCTAAAAAGGTGATATATTTATCATCTTTAACATTTACCCTGTAAGCACCAATGTGTTGAGTAATTCCTCCTGACTCACCTGCTGCGACCTTTGTATTTTTAATGTAATCAAGTAAACTTGTTTTTCCATGATCAACATGACCCATCACAGTCACAACTGGCGATCTAGGTACAGCCTTCTTTTTATCTTCGTCAGTTTCTTCAAAAGTGAATAGATCTTCAGAAATATCCTTTATTTTTTCGGCGTTATAATCAAAATGATTCGCAATAAGCTCGATAACATCCCAATCAAGACGCTGGTTTATAGTCGCCAAGGTTCCAAGTTCAAGGCAAAATTCGATTATACCGCTAGATGGAACCTTAAAGATCTTTGATAACTCATCAACGCTTGAAAATTCTGGTATTTTTATAACTTTTACTATTTCTTCATCGACTGCTACTGTTTCATCTTTGGATCTAGATTTCTTATATGTTTTTTTCTTTTTCTTAGCTCCAATAGCTGCCAATGTGGCTTTTACTTTTGTCTCTACGCTTGTTGGAACATTTTCTTTTTTATCCTTGTCGCTCTTTATCTGTTTTCCCGCACCGTGCTTTCCTATTTCAGATTGAATATTTGACAGGTTAATCTTTCGAAGTTTTTGTTTTTTTGGAGTAGGAAATTTTTTCTTTATTGCTTTAACACTTTTACTACTACTATTAGGTTTTTCTTCCCTACTAACAGACATATCGGTAATGCCTTCATCTGTGTTTTGCTTTTTCTTCTCATTCTCTATTTTTTCTGTTTTTTCAATTTTCCTTTGTTCTTGCAGGCTGAGTAGCTGAAGTTTTTTTTGAGATTCTTGTTTCTCTTTTAACCTTGTATCATGAATCTCTTTTCTCACCTGTTCTTTTCTAAATCTATCAACAAGTTTTTTATCTTTTGCAAATTCAGACATAATAAGATGATGAACATCATCCTCTACTGGAGACATGTGGCTTTTTATATCCACTCCTTTTTCATTGAGAAAAGATAGTATATCAGTGTGAGATATATTTAATTCTTTTGCTATTTGAAATATTCTAATCATTGCCATGTCTTTTCTAATTTAATAATTATATAAAATTACTCTTCCTCATCATTCTCTAATGAGATATCATCGTCTTCTTCCTCAATAATGGGTATTTCTCTCTCAATAAATTTTTGAACTGAAGAGTAGATATTTTCTATTTTCGATGAAGTAACCCCACTAATCTCTAACAATGATTCTTCATCTGCATCCATTAGGTCGGATACAGTTTTAATGTTTGAGTCGAATAAAGAATTTGCTATATCCTCATCAATTCCATCAATTTTAGTCAGATTAGTATTTTGATCATCTTGCAACCTTTTATATTGATTTATTCCATATGCGTCTATTCTATATCCTGTTACTCTAGAAGCAAGATTAATATTCATTCCACTTCTTCCGATTGCTGAGTCAAGATTCTCATCTTCAAAAATAGCAATACAGTATTCTTTTTCTTCGTCTATATATAGGTTTATTGGCTTTGATGGAGAGAGTGCTCTTGTAATCAATATTTCTGGCTGTTCACTGTGATTAACAATATCAATTTTTTCGTTATTGAGCTCCCTAACCACAGCCTGAATTCTACTTCCCCTCATACCGACACAAGCTCCAACAGGATCAATTCTTCTGTCATTAGATTGAACGATAATTTTAGCGCGTTCTCCAGGATGCCTAGCAATCGATGTTATGTCAATAATGCCATCTTCAATCTCTGGAACTTCCATCTCAAATAGCTTATTTAAAAAATAGTTATCACTTCTACTTACAACAATGTCTGGGCCTTTTGACGTGATTTCTACAGATTTTATAACACTACGTACGGTGTCTCCTCGTCTATACCTTTCGGATTGTATTTGCTCATTTTTTGGTAGCCTTAATTCTGCTTGATCTATATTAATAAATACATTATCTCTTTGAACCTGATGAACAATCCCTATTACAATATCACCAATTCGATTTGCATAATCTTCATAAATATAGTTTCTCTCAACATCTCTTAGTTTCTGAGAAAAAAAGTGTTTAGCAGTATTTATTATTCTTCTTCCAAAAACCCTTAAATCAATAACCTCAACAAATACATCACCAACCACAAGGCCTTCAGCTGCCTCAGGCTCCTTCTCTTTAGCTTCATCAATCGTAATCTCTACTTTGTAATCATCTACTTCTTCAACAATTGTCTTTTCTGCATATATTTCAATCTCTCCCTTATCAAGATTAACAATACAACTACAATTAGATGAGTCTCCATATTCTCTTTCAATTATATGTAAGAATAATTCTTCTAAAATTGTGGCTAGCTCAGATCTTTCTACATTCTTCTCTCTGGCGATCTCAGAAAACACTTCTATCAATTCTCTATTAACCAAAACTCCTCCTAAACACTAATCAAATGAAATTTTAACTTTAGCACTAATAATGTCATTATAGTTGATGTTATTTTTATCAGTATCTTTTTCAACAGATATACCATCATCATCAACATATGACAATAAAAACGTCTCTTTAACTGTACTATCTTTATTAAGATATTCTAATTCTATTTTTCTACCTATATTTTTTTTAAACTGAAAAATTTTTTCTAGATTTGAATCTAACCCCGGAGTTCCAACCTCGATCCTTATACCCTGAGGAAAATTCGATATTATTTCTTCATTATTTTTTATTTGTTTTGCTAAGATAGCCGTTTTATCGACTGATATACCATCAGCAGAATCAATAATAACTCGAACAAAGCCTGACCTCGCATCATATTTTATCGATATTAATTCAATATCTGGCGAAATGTGTGTTTCAATAATTTGTCTTAAGTTATCCATAGTCTATAAAACAAAAGTGGGCCTTTCAACCCACTTTTCATCATCTAAAATTATGAACTTTGTTCTTTTATTACAATAGAACAATTAATAATCTACATCATACCCATTAACTCCTCACTGCGTTGTTTTATATGGTTTGGTAGACTCTCATCTGATAAAATATTATTAAGAATATTTAGTGCGATTTCTAACTTTCCCTGCTCTTTTAATATAGAAACTTTTAATAGTTTAAAGTCATTTATAATATTTGCATTCAAGTTCAATCTTATTCCCTTATCCAGAAGCTTTAATGCATTATCATACTCACTATTATTCAATGCAATACTTGATAATATTTTAATGGCACCAGGAACAAGAACATTCGGCTCTGCATCGTTGAGATATTTGTTTAAATATTCTTCTGATTTATTTAGATCTTTTTCGTCAAAGTAGATTTTTCCTAAATAATAGTTTGCTACATTACTACTGTTCGTACCTGAATAGTCTGATACTATGTTTTCAAATTGAAATTTTGCATTATCGTAGTCTGCATTATCAAAGGCAACCAAAGCCACTCCTAAAGCAGAGTTTGAGTCAATATCTTTCTGTTCCTGTTTATTTAGAAGGATATTTATAAGAAAAATTCCACCTATCACACCTATAGCAATATTTAAATATATTTTCTTATTTTGTTCAAAATTATATTCAATCTTATCTATAGTTTCAAGAAATGGATCTCTTTTTATTTCTTTACGAGTAATTTTTCTTTTTGGTTTTAACATATTTTATTTTAATTCCTAATTATTGTTTATTGTACCCTCGGCAGGAATCGAACCTGCATCTAATGCTTAGGAGGCACTTGTTCTATCCATTGAACTACGAAGGTATACAGTTTAATTCTCGTCGATAAAGCCACCAAATATAGACTATTTATTTTTTAATTAAAATAATCTTAATAGTATTATATAATGTAAAATACTTTGATGTTAATCTAAATATTCTGGTTTTAGACCTCTCCTCATTAGGCTATCAACTTCTTTTATCGGGTTACTGTTTTCATATAAAACTCGATAAACCGAATCGCAAATAGGCATTTCTATATCAAGTTTAGACTTAAGGTTATATATTGAGTGTGCTGTCTTAACACCTTCTGCCACCATGTGACTCTGAGCCATTATTTTGGATAAATCTTCTCCTTGTCCAACTAATTCACCTAGTCTTCTATTTCTACTGTGAATACTATCACATGTAACGATTAAGTCCCCTATTCCTGTAAGCCCAAAAAATGTTTGTGATTCAGCACCAAAACCTTTTCCTAGTCTGGATATTTCATTTATACCTCTGGTAATAAGTGCGGATTTTGTATTATCACCGTATCCAGCGCCATCACAAAATCCAGCTGCAATTGCGATTACATTTTTTGCTGACCCACCAATCTCAACTCCCTTGATATCCGTATTTGTATAAACTCTAAATTTTTTAGTAGAGAATAAATCTTGAACAAAATTTGCAGTCGATACATCCTCAGACGCTGAAACAACTGCTGTTGGATTACCATCTACAACTTCTTCAGCATGACTAGGTCCCGATAAAGTAGCAATATTCACGTCCATTTTTAACACGTCCACTATTACTTCGCTCATCGTCATCAAACTATTATTCTCGATACCTTTTGCGATATTAATGATATTTGTTGATTTTTTGATATTCGATTCTACTCTAGATAGTACCTCGCGTACATGTTGCGATGGTACGGCGATAACAATTGTGTCAATATTTTGAATAGAATTTTCAATATTAGAAAAAAAGTTAACAGAATCCGGGAATATCACTGATGGCAGTAGATAATGTTTACGTGATTTGGTCATTTCCTCAATTACCTGACTATCACGATGCCAGAAGTTTACTGAAATACCTTTTTCTGCTAATATAGAACTAAGAGCTGCGCCCCAGGATCCACAGCCTAAAAAAGTAACTTTATCGGACATCAATTATCTATTCGTCATACATATCATTAATAATAGTTACCCAATTATCATTAATCTGCTTTCTTCTAATTTTCAGGGTAGGAGTCAGCTCTCCTTCATCTATTGAGAAGTCACGGGGTAAAATAGAAAATTTCTTTATCTGTTCTGGATTTGAAAAGTTTAAGTTAAGTCTATCTATTTCTTTGGATATCTCCTCATATACTTCTTTACTATCCGTATAATCAGACAGATCTTTGCCGCTATGGATTATCATTTGGATCTGCTCAGCTGGATCTTTTGGTATCTTCGTAGGTTCTATTCCAATTTTATCTCTTAGTATTACACTCATATCAAGAGTAATTAACGCACTGCAATATTTACGCCCATCTCCGACTAAAAAGCACTGAGAAACAACGGGAATAGATTTCATGGTCTCTTCAATGACTAAAGGAGCAACATTTTTACCACTGGAGCTAACATATATCTCTTTTTTTCGCCCAGTAATGCTCAGATATCCTTCTGAATCAATTTCTCCTACGTCTCCAGTATATAGCCAATCATCAATCAATGTTTCTGCGGTGGCTGCAGGGTTCTTGTAATACCCTTTCATTACATTATCACCTTTAATCAATATCTCCCCATCTTTAGCAATTTTTATATCAAAAAATGGCATACATTTTCCTACTGATCCAATTTTATTATTGCCATGATAATTTATAGTTATTCCAGCAGTGTTTTCTGTCATGCCATATCCTTCAAAGAGAGGTATCCCTATTTTCTGAAATAGTTTAAGTATATCAGGATTAATCGGAGCTGCGCCAGAAATTGCAAAACGAGCGTTACTAAATCCGGCTGCTTCTTTTAATTTTTTCTTGAATATCGAAGACAAGCCAGGAATCAATAGCCCAATCCTAAGAATGGCCTTTGAGTCAATAGCAGATTTCAGATTAGAATAAATTTTTTCATATATTCTAGGAACACTTATAAAAAGATGTGGCTGTATTTCTTTAGCATAGTCAACAGTGTTCAAAGGGTTATCAACAACAGACATATGCATAGCTCTTTTAACCCAATAATGGTTGTCAACTAATTGTCCGAATACATGAGCTAGAGGTAACCAAGAAACGTATCTCTCACCTTGGTCGAACTTTAAAACTTCTGAAACTGAATCAAGCTCGATCTCAAAATTCTTGTGCGTAAGCTCAACACCCTTTGGGTTCCCAGTGGTACCAGAAGTATAAATAAGCGAGGAAGTATGTTCACCTTTAATAGTTTTCATTAACTCCATGACTTCTTTTTCATCAATGGATTTACCTTTATCGATAAATTGATCCCAAGAAATTATTTTTTCATGATCAATTTTTTCTACATCAGACCCCATCAAAACCACCGTTTTGACTAAGTCTAGATTATCAATAACAGACATAAGTCTGTGTATTGGCATCTTTTCTTTTTCGTCATTATCATTTGGATTATTTCCTACAAATATAATCCTAGAGTCAGAATTACCAACTACCCACTCAACCTCTGGCGCAGAGGACGTATGATAAACCGCAACAGAAACGCTGCCGATCATCTGCAGTGCACTATAACACCCAAACCACTCTTTTCGATTATAACTATATATCGAACCTTTTTCTCCAGGCTTCAGGCCATATGCAATAAGTGATTTAGAAATTTTCATAACACAGTCATAATATTCAGACCAGGTTTGAGTCTTCCAGATACCGCCATTTTTAACCGACAAGGCTGGTTCATTAGGATAATTTTTTTTATTATTTAATAATAATTCAGGTGTGTAGCTCATATTAGTTTCTCCTTTTTGATATGAATTATCTTTCACTTTCACAGGTTCATTAGAAAAATATATCACTGCAATTTAATGTTAAATAATTATTATACCAATTATCTACCTATAGACTTGACTAATGGATAAATAATAAAATAACTTATATGCTGTATGAAGATGATTTGCCGGGGTGGCGGAATTGGTAGACGCGCCTGACTCAAAATCTGGTGGGTGTAAGCCCGTGGGGGTTCGAGTCCCTCCCTCGGTACTATCTTCAGTTAAATATATTTATGATTATTGTCAATTTTTTCTTGACTCATAAAAAATAATCATATACCTTATAACAATAAAGGTGCTGGTTTGGTACCTTTGGTATGTGGAAGGGGTAGACGTTCACTGTGTTCCGAGGTCATTGTGAAGTCTGCCCCATTTTTTTTATACTTACTTGTTAAATACTCTAAATTCAATTATAAATGAATATACAATATATATATAATGTTATTTATTAATTTATTAATTTATTAATCAGTCATAAATCAGTATGAAAAAGATATTAAATTGAGAATTAAATCCTATTGAATCTATTACTTTAAGTAAAACATTTTTAAAGGATACTAATTGAAATTTTGAGGGGATAAATAATTATTTAACACACTGTCAATGTCCTGCCAATAATGTCCTTTTCTTTTTAGTTTATTGATCAATTTTCGTTTTAATCTTTCATCATCAGCAATAACCGATGCTTTATATCTGAGTAAAACCTTCTTTATTATCTCTTCGATTTCTATTTCTGAGTAAATGGCAGAAGATATTTTCTGAATTAATTCTTCTGAATCCAAAAACTGTTTAAGTTTATACTTTAAAGCGATAGGACCAAGGCTATTTCGGTTAATCTGCTCCCTTGAATAGGCTAACCCAAACTTTTCATCATCAAGCCAACCTTTTTTTTCAAAGTCGCTTATTGTTTCGAGAACCATATCATTCTTGTAACCCTTTTTTACTAGCTTTTGATACAGCTCTTTTTTACTTCTCATTCTATAACTCAAAAACACCAATGCCGATTCTCTTATACCAGAAAAACTTTCACTCAATAAAATTTTATCGAGATCAGCTTTATATATTTCTTTATTTAGGTACAAAGATTTATCTATTAAAACGTCTTCGGAAACCTCAAACGTGTTATTATTACTGAGCGTAATAACATATCTATTCTTTTTTTTTTCTTTTAGGGAAATAGAAAGTATTTTATACTTCCTCGACACCATCTATACCCATAAATGATCTGACTTTTTTAATTATCTCATTATAGATCTCATCGTTATCAGCAAGGTACTGTTTTGCGTTTTCTCTACCTTGTCCAATTTTCATATCTCCGTATGCAAACCACGCACCTGTTTTTTCTATTATATCACCTTTTAAGGCTAAGTCAACAATATCACCCTCTTTTGAGATACCTTTTCCATACATAATATCAAACTCTGTACTTTTAAATGGAGGAGCAACTTTGTTTTTTACTACTTTTACTCTTGTTCGATTTCCTACTATATCGGAACCATCTTTCAGGCTAGTGATTCTACGAATTTCCAATCTAATGGATGAATAAAACTTCAATGCTCTGCCACCTGGTGTTGTTTCAGGATTACCAAATATTACCCCTATTTTTTCTCGTATTTGATTTACAAATAATACCGTTGTATTAGACTTACTTACAGTTCCTGTTAATTTTCTTAATGCTTGAGACATTAGTCTAGCCTGCAAGCCCATATGTGAGTCTCCCATTTCGCCCTCAAGCTCTGCCCTTGGAACCAATGCAGCAACAGAATCAATAACAATTATATCTATGGCTCCACTTCTGACTAATGTTTCCGTTATTTCTAGAGATTGCTCTCCTGAGTCAGGCTGAGATACAAGTAACTCATCTAGGTTAACCCCCAAATTTTTGGCATACTCTGGATCCATAGCGTGCTCAGCATCTATAAAAGCTGCATATCCGCCTACCTTCTGTGCTTCTGCAACGACATGAAGGGCTAGCGTTGTTTTACCAGATGACTCTGGGCCAAACACTTCTACTATTCTACCCTTCGGAATGCCACCAACCCCAAGAGCTACATCTAGCGATAAACATCCTGTTGATATTACATTATCGCTAATACTTATATGGTCAGATCCCATTCGCATGATAGACCCTTTTCCAAATTGACGATCA
>TARA_B110001454_G_scaffold28373_2_pt1 | contig 12361 bp, 10 predicted proteins | sample TARA_B110001454 | Tara Oceans TARA_B110001454 (sample SAMEA4397004) | marine metagenome | biome: Polar Biome; feature: [MES] marine water layer (ENVO:01000295) within the mesopelagic zone...; material: water (ENVO:00002006), including particulate matter (ENVO:01000060) such as...... | reverse complement strand
TCCGCTAGGGATTGTTCAAAATGAAAGGTTGTTTTCGCCATAGTGCACCCGTTTTTCTACTTTAAGCCATGTCTCTGTCGCGCAACACTAACCGAGCAATCCGTTCTAATCAAGTAACGAATCTTCTCACATTCTTATGCTGAGAATTACGGCAGAATAAAAATCTTTGTCTACACTTTTTATAGACACAGTAATAAACATTAGATTTTATCAATATTTCAAGGAGCAGCAGTGGATCTCGCATCTCTGGTTGGTATCTTAGGAGCCTTCGGCCTCGTGGTCATGGCAATGGTTCTAGGCGGCGACATTATGATGTTCGTCAACGTGCCATCCTTGCTCATCGTAGTCGGGGGGAGCTTATTCGTCGTCTTGATGAAGTTCGAAATCGGCGCATTTTTTGGCTCTTTCGGCATCATGGCTAAAGCCTTCATGTTTAAAGTCAGTAAGCCTGAAGAAATTATCGAAGAGACTGTTGAACTTGCAGGCTTAGCCCGTAAAGGCGGCTTGTTATCGCTTGAAGGCAAAGAAGTAAGTAATGATTTTCTTGCTAAAGGCATACAGCTACTCGTTGATGGACACGACCCTGAAGTGGTTAAAGCTTTACTCGGCAAAGACATGAAATTAGCACAAGAGCGACATAAGTACGGCGCTACCTTCTTCACTCACATGGGCGATGTCGGCCCCGCGATGGGAATGATTGGTACGTTAATTGGTCTTGTAGCCATGCTGGCAAACATGGATGACCCTAAATCCATTGGCCCTGCGATGGCGGTTGCCCTATTAACGACACTTTATGGTGCCATGATGGCCACCATGATCATGATTCCTATGGCCGATAAATTGGTCTTGCGCGCCGAGCAAGAAGGATTGATTCAATCGATGATTGTTGATGCCTTAATTGCGATTCAAGGTGGTCAAAATCCTAGAGTTATTGAAGCGATGCTGCAAAATTATGTCAAAGAGAAACAACGTGCGGTAGCGGAGTAATCAAGGATGAGTGATGAGGAAGAAGAAGTCTGTGAATGCCCTGCGGGTATTCCGGCATGGGTAATGACGTTTGCCGATTTAATGTCGTTATTGATGTGTTTCTTCGTTTTATTATTATCATTTGCCGAAATGGATGCGATGAAGTTCAAGCGTTTAGCCGGTGAACTGCGCATGGCTTTTGGGGTACAAACTCAAATCAACGCTGACGACCCACCAAAAGGCACCAGCGTGATTGCAAAGCACTTTAGCCCTTCTATACCCGAGCCAACGCCCATTAATGAAATTCGGCAAAAAACCAGCGATCTCACTAAAAGCAGTTTAGAAGTTCTCTGCCAAGACGAAATGACGCAGCAGCAAGAGCGCCAAGGCGACGAAGGCCAAAAGACACGAGAGGTTGTTGTCCCTAAAGAAGCACAAGCGGAGAAGAAAGCAGAAGAAACCGCGGTTGAAATTGCGGCTGATTTAGAAGCAGAAATTTCCAGTGGCAAAATTGAAGTTGAAACCCAAGGTAAAAAAATCATCATCCGTATTCGTGAAAATGGCGCGTTTCGTTCCGGCTCCGATTACATCGAAGATCGCTTCTTACCTGTCATTGACAAAATACGAGAGGTTTTGGTCGATATTCCCGGTCGGATCTCTGTGGAAGGTCATACCGATAACATTCCAATTGCAGGTAATCGCTTTCGTTCAAACTGGGGTTTATCGTCTGCTAGAGCCGTTGCGTTTGCGCAAGAATTGTTTATCGCTCCCGAAATGGGCCAAGAGCGATTCCAGGTTGTCGGCCATGGCGATGTTAGGCCTTTGGTTGAAAATACAAATGCAGAAGCAAGGGCTCGAAATCGTCGCGTAGAACTGATTATTTTACAGACCACAGAGAATGACGATGATGACAAACCCTTAATGGAAACACCTGAAGAAAACGTTAAAGATGCTCTGAACGCAAAGCCGGAAGACTTTGAGCTCGATAGCAATGATATTTTTTAAACATTAATAAGAATAATTAAAGAAGGATTGATAATGTCTGATGAGCGCCGCCGATTTTTTCGTATTGACGATGAGGCTGAAGTCAGTTTTAAAACCATTAGCGATGATGAATATCAGGCGTGGGTGCAAGGTCAGCGCGATGAAGAAAGCGAGAATTTTGCAAAAATAGAGAGCGAAATTGGTATTGCTATCTCGAATTTAAAAAGTCAGCACCCGCAACTTGCTAAAATTTGCGAGCTACTGAATCAAAAAATAAATTTAACCACCAGCAATAACCCCAAAGCCCATAATTTTGTCGATGACGGAGAACTAAAACCGATAAACTTAAGCGCTTGTGGTATCGCCTTTCAAAGTGATGAAAGTCTAGATGAAAATCAGAGCATTTTATTGCAGTTAAAGCTTAAGCCATCAAATGTTGCCATCGTCACGACGGGCAAGGTTGTTGATGCTGGCACGGGTAATCAAAACAATATCATTCGTATCGATTTTCAAAATTTAGGTGAAAATAATCAAGATTTATTGATGCAGCACCTATTTCATGTTCAAGGCCGGGCCTTAAAAAAGCAGCGCTCCACTGAATAAAACAGCAAAATGGTTCTAAGGAGCCATTTTGTCATTACGTTTTATTAACTAACCGTTCAACTTCTGTTTCAAATTGAGCCAAGTTTTACTATTTCATTGCAATGTCATAATTCGTCAGTAATCTAGAAAAACTATTTTAGCCATACTAATTTCGTATACCTATTAGTGGGAGCTAAAAATAACGATAATATACCCTCAAACAAGCGGTCACATGATGAATAAAACACTCACTATGGCGCTGAGCGCTGGCTTAATGCTAGGCAGCGTTCAATCTCAAGCTTTTACCCAGCCGACTCACAAGCGCATTGTTGAAGATGCGGTTGCGTACATGGCAGCACACCCTGAAACGACTAATTTCGCCAAATTATCGGCGACCGCACAGGCCGCAGGTTATAGCCTTGAACAGTTTGCTACTGCACTTGGGCAAGGTGCTCGCGATGTTGATGATTTCCAAGATACGTTTATTTGTGGTGCCGTAACCGGTGATTGTGTTGACGCTCCTGTTTTTGGTGTTGGTAGTTTTGTAGCTACGTATACGGCGTGGTGGCACTTCCAAAATCACTCTCGTGGTGGTGATGTTCACGGCAATGATCTTGCGGGTTACAACTACAGCCAAATTCCAGTAAAAGGGGTTGAAGACCGTCTTTTAGGTACGTGGTTAGTCGGAGATCACCTTGATGATGGCAAAGGTGGCATGACTGGCTGGTGCTTCTGGCGCTGGTGCAATGAAGATTCTGAATATAATTCCTATGGCATTACGGCCCAAAATTACAGTGTGGGCAGTTACAATAGCAAGTCACACTACGAAGATTTTGAAAAAGCCGCTTTTCAGCCTATCGATAATCTAGGGCAATACTGGTACAACGAGTTCATTAAAACGCCGACCGTGCAAACACTAGGTTTTGCTCTGCATACAACCGACTTATTGCAGCCACACCATACCTGGACAACGTCAGCCAATAATCACGGAGGTTGGGAGTCTTGGGTTGAAGATAACTACGATGCAAAAGACATGAACAATGATGCCGCCGTAACAGAGGCGATGAACAGCTTTACCCCCATCGCAGCAGGTCAAAATGATATTCGCCCATTATTAACGGAAGGTGGCGCAATCTCTTATGGCCAAGGTGGTATTGTATTAAGTAGCACCAGCGATGCTGATCGCTCTGAAGTCGCCGCAACGGTTATCCCACACGCCATTGCTATGGTGGTTCACGTACTGAATCATGCTGCTGAACGTTTCTAAGCTCTTTTCTTAGCAGTTATCAACTGCGTATTTATCGGCGGCCATTTTGGCCGCCTATTCTCACCTTGGTCAGCTCATGAAAAAAATCATTGTTATTTTTTGCTCTATTTTCTTTTTTTATTCTCATCTTACTCAAGCAAACGTTTTATACGACATTAAAGACCCCAAGCTTGCGGCGACAATGGACAACTTAATATTAAGCGCAGATACGGTAGAAATGTTTTGGCATGCTTATAATCATCCCAGTCGTCCTATTACCCCTCCTCAAGCCATGCAGCGTATCATTGACGATGCATTATTAGCTCAGCATGCTCGCCAAACATTGCCTAGCCATATTCTTAATACAACGAACAGCGTCGGCTTTGCCAATGATGTGATGTTAGAGGACCGAGCGACTGCCTTGATTCGTAAAACGTATCAAAAGGCTCTGGTTGAAAAAATACAGTCGCTACCAAAAGGACTCGAAAGTTTGTTCAGTTTCAATCATGACATCACAACAGAAAAATTAGCCGAGTTAATGACGTTAAAAGCAGCGCTAATGATTAACGCAAATCCAAAGCAAGAAGCGGCTGCAAAAAGAACCGTGGTTGCGACACTCAATCTTTCTGCAGCAGACTTAACATCAGACATCAAAGAATTAACCTTGTGGGATATTTATCATCGCCAAAATGTACAAGGCCGCCTCGCCATACATAACGCGGATTTAAACTATTTAAAAAGCCAAGTTAAACAGCGCATTGGTTCGCTCATGGTTTTAGCTTGGGCAGAAAAAAATATTTCAGCACAAGATTTCGCCGCCATACAGCAAATACTTTTAAACGAACAACACAAAACTCGATTATTAGAAAGCATGGGGCTGCACGCCGATGTTCACGATGACAATCCTGCATTACGTGAGAAAGCAAAAAGTATCAGTGAAGAAAAAATCAAACAATATTATCAAGATAACCAAGATGAGTTCGAAGTTGTTGAGCGTGTGAAAGCTCGACACATTCGCGTTGCTAGCCAAGCATTAGCCGACCAAGTGGTTGCTGAACTAAAAGCAGGCTTGGATTTCTCTGCCGCAATAAAAAAATACTCCATTGCTGAAGATAAAAACGCTTCCGTACCTGGCAGCTTAGGTTGGTTACAGCGCAGTGATAAAAAACGCAGCTGGTTACACGCCGTTGCTTTCATGCAACAAGCAGGAACGGTATCAGCCCCGTTTAGAAGCCCTCAAAACCAAGGCGAGATTGTTTATGAAATTATTTTTGCGGATGAACGTATTGATGGCCATTTAAGCTATAGCGACCCCACTGTACACTACGAAGCCAGTCGTGATATCGCATTAAAAGAATTGCGCGAAGAGTTTATTGCTTTGCAATCACAGTTGCGTGCAAATGCCACTATCCATCTCAATAAAGCCGCCTTACGATAGAGTGAGCCACGTTAACAGAGTTGAAATATGCGTTATTTGATTGCCATCACCCTATTGGGAATTTTTGTCTTTGTCTGGCAGCCCAAACCTCAACTGTTATTTTGGCAACAGGCTTCGTCACCTTTAGAATCTGCATCCACGGTCAACGACGATCGTGAAAGCCGCTCACAAAAAAATGCCAATCAATCCTCAGTAGCAAAGCAAGAGATAGCTCCGCTCAACGTTCAATCGGATGAAATAACGGAATACTTTATTCCTAATGCAGAGGCCGTTGCCTCTATGCGCCAAGCTCGTATAGAAGGAGACCCACGAACTCCTACGCTCGGTGAATATCATGAGCGTGAAACTCCAACCACAGAAGAACTAGGCGATCATGAACAATATTTAGAATATGAACGTCGCCAGCAAAAACGTGTCTATCGCGCTTATGTAGAAGCCAGCAAAATAAAAACGGCGCGATTGCGCGAGATGATCGAAAAAGGAAAAGCTGAAGGTATTAGTGCGCAAGAAATAGAATTTGCTGAAAAGAAAATTCTTGGAATTGAAAGCATGGCGGCAACCTTGCAACAAGATTATCCCGATATCATGGAAGATAGTTATCAGCCACCAGCAGATTGGTTAATCGAAAATCCCGATAAAAATGACAATTCTATTAAATCTGATAATTCTGGGGGGGATATTGACCAATAAATAGCCTTCTGCCCTCTTGCGGATATCCCTATTTAAATCAATACAGGTATACTATCGGGTATGAATATTAAAAAATGCTTGGAGCATACCCCATAGTGAGTAAAGCCCGTAATAAGAAACCTCAAGATCCACACGCCGCCCGCGAAGCTAAGAATTATGAAAATCCGGTTCCAAGCCGCGAGTTTATTCTTGAAACCTTAGTTGCCTTAGCCACTCCTTCTACCTATGAAGAAGTTTGCGCGGCGCTGCATGTTGATGACGAGGATCGTACAGAAGGTGTACGTCGTCGGTTAATTGCTATGGCTCGAGATGCTCAAATCGACAGCAACCGCGGTCGTCAAACTTATTTCCCGCTTGATCCTAAAAAGATCGCCACAGGTATATTACAAGGCCATAAAGATGGCTACGGTTTTTTGCTGCGTGAAGAAGGCGAAGACGTTTACATTTCCAATAATCAGATGCGTAAAGCGTTTCATGGTGACAAAGCTATGGTCCGCATTACTGGGACTGATCGTCGTGGCCGCTTAGAAGGTCAAATCGCAAAGGTCCTTGAGCATAATACAACACAAATTGTTGGTCGTTATTTTGAGCAATCCGGTGGTTTTGGTGTTGTTCGACCTGATAGCAAACGCGTTAGCCATGAAATTGTGATTGCCGAAAAAGATCGCAATGGTGCTAAGCACGATCAGTTTGTGAACGTTGACATTATTCAACAACCTCGTCCAGGTGAAATGATTACTGGTCGAGTAACTGAAGTTTTAGGCAACAACCTAGCGCCCGGTATGGAAATCGAAGTGGCGATTCGCAGCCACGATATTCCAAATACTTGGACGAAAGAACTCTTAGAAGAACTAAAATCAATCCCTGAAGAAGTGGTCGAAAAAGACAAGAAGAAGCGTATCGATTTACGCGACCTTCCGTTTGTGACCATTGATGGTGAAGACGCGCGCGACTTTGATGATGCGGTTTATGTTGAGAAAAACAAACGCACTAACGGTTGGCGCTTATTCGTAGCCATTGCTGATGTCTCTCATTACGTACAAGTTGACAGCGAATTAGACAAAGAAGCGACCAAGCGCGCAACCTCTGTTTATTTCCCTGAAAACGTTGTGCCTATGCTCCCAGAAGCCATTTCCAATGGTTTATGCTCACTGAATCCTGAAGTTGACCGCTTAGTAATGGTCTGCGAAGCAACGATCAGTGAAAAAGGCAAGATGTCGGGCTACAAGTTTTACGAAGCCGTTATTCACAGCCATGCACGCTTAACCTACAACCTTGTATGGGAAATGCTGCAAAAGCCGATGACGGACGAAGGCAAGCAATGGCGTAAACAATACCGCCCTGTTGTTCCTCATTTAGAAACTATGTACGGTCTGTACAAACTGCTACGTAAAGGTCGTACTAAACGTGGCGCTATCGATTTTGAAACCGTAGAAACAAAAATCGAATTTGATAGTCAGCGTAAAATTAGCCAAATTGTTCCAACGTCACGCAACGATGCTCACATGATCATCGAAGAGTGCATGTTGATGGCGAACGTATGTGCCGCTGACTTTTTAAGCCGTTATAAAGTGCCTGCGTTATTCCGTGTGCATAATGGCCCAAGTGATCAAAAGCTCGATAATCTAAGAGAATTTTTAGGTGAAATGGGATTGAGTATGGCAAGTGGTGATCCATCACCCAGCCACTACCAAGAACTGCTAAAACAAATAGCAGGCCGTCCTGATGCTCAGCTTATTCAAACCGTTATGTTGCGCTCTTTAAGCCAAGCCGTTTATCAGCCAGAAAATGAAGGTCACTTTGGTTTAGCGTTTGATGCCTACGCGCATTTTACCTCGCCAATTCGTCGTTACCCGGATTTATTAGTTCATCGTGCTATTCGTTCTGTTATTCGTAGCACGCGCGAATGCAAACACGTTCGTCGTGTTGAAGGGGCTGGTCGCTTAGCGAAGAAAGTGATCTTCCCTTACGATACTCCTGCAATGGCGGCGCTAGGCGAGCATTGTTCGATGGCTGAACGCCGTGCTGATGATGCTACTCGTGATGTGGTCGATTTCTTGAAATGCGAATACATGGAACAGCATGTAGGTGATGTATTTGAAGGTACGATCACTGCAGTAACGGGCTTTGGTTTATTCGTTTCGCTGAACGATGTTTTTGTTGAAGGTTTGGTGCATATTTCCAACCTTAATAATGACTTCTACCAGTTTGATCAGGTTAAGCATCGCTTAGTGGGCGAACGCACGCGCAAAACGTTCCGCTTAGGCGATAAGCTTTGGATTCAGGTGATGGGCGTTTCGCTGGACGATCGTAAGATCGACTTTGGCCTAGCGACTAATCCTAATGATGACAGCGCTGTAGACTCTAGCGATCAGTCTATTCATAAAAACACACCTAGCCATAAACCTAGTAAGCGTACGGCAGTAGGAGATGATTCTGCTACTGAAGGCGGCGACAAGAAAAAACGTCGTGGCCCTCGCCGTAACAATCGTAAAAAGACGACGAATACCGATGTGGCTAAAAAGACAACTGAGGGCAATAATTCTTCAGAGACGCCAAGCAAAACCGATAGCCCAGCGAAAAAGAAAAAACGCCCTAAGTCTAAGCGCCAAAAATTAAATGGTGCTCAGGCTAAATCGAAGAGCCAAAGTGCTGATGCGAGTAAAACCCGCAAGCCTAAGAAACCTGGCTCGGCGAAAAAGAAAGTTAAAAAATCAAATGCCAAAGCGCATAACGACTAGTTTGCTCTTTTTTATTAAAAGTAAGATGCACTGGTTAATTAGGAAATAGAATGAAACTTGAGATCGTTTACGGCATTCATGCCGTAATGACACTATTACAACGCAGCCCAGACCAAGTAACTGAACTGTGGGTAATGAAAAGCCGTGACGATAAGCGCATGCAAGACATTATCGAACTGGCCGAAGCGCAAGAAATTCCAATCATGGAAACCAATAAAGGCTTATTGAATCAAAAAGCCGATGGTAACCATCAAGGTGTTATCGCGATGCGTTATCCGCAACGTGGTTATAGCGAAAAGAATTTAGAAGAAGAGCTGGATAAGATTGATGGCACGCCATTAATTCTTGTTTTAGACGGTGTAACCGACCCGCATAATTTGGGTGCCTGCTTACGTACTGCAGATGCCGCGGGTGTTCATATGGTGATTGCACCTAAAGATAACTCTGCACCATTAAATTCTGTGGCGAGTAAAATTGCATGTGGCGCTGCGGAAGCTATTCCGTACATTCAGGTAACCAATCTTTCACGCACGCTAAAAGATTTACAGCAACGTGGTATTTGGATTACCGGCACTGCAGGCGAAGCGACACAGTCTGTTTATCAAGCTGACCTAAAAGGACCAACAGCGTTGGTTATGGGCGCAGAAGGTAAAGGTATGCGTCGATTAACTCGCGAACATTGTGATTATTTAATTAATATTCCAATGGCGGGTGAAGTAAGTTCATTAAACGTATCGGTAGCAACAGGCGTATGTTTATTTGAGATTGTGCGTCAGCGCTTAGGCGCCTAGTACATTAGACGTTAACTAGCTGCGGTGAAGGTAGTGGGTTAATTTTTCAGGACATCTGAGGCATGGAGCGTAGCGGCGTGAATACCTGCAACGACTGGCCGAAGTGAGTCTCCATGGACGGATTTACGACGCTCCGTAAAAAATTCAACCCACTACATTGAACGGAAGCAGTCATTAACGATTAAAAGGAAATGTAATGGATTGGTGGCAAGATTTAATTCAGCAAAATTATGACTGGCTATGGGAAGCGGGTTTAACCTGCTTAATCACGCTGGTTGTTTCTTTGACGTGGCATTATGCTCATAAAAAACTCGGTATTCTTATTACCAGAAGTAAAAATCGCTGGGATGATATCGTCTTAAATTCTTTTGGCGCACCGATCAACTGGCTAATTATCATCATTGGTGCCTCTTGGTTTGCCGATATCACCGCGCGTCACTTCTCAGCAGAAATTATCGACAGCATTCCTGTTGCGCGTCAGCTTGCCCTTCTAATTATTATTGCCTGGGGTACTTGGCGCCTTATTAACGGCATTGAAGAAAAGCAATTAGATAAAGGAAGTGACCCAACAACCGTGCAGCTGGTTGGTAAAATCACCAAGCTCACTGTCATTATTTTAATCATCATGCCTATTTTTCAAATTTTAGGCATCTCAATTTCCGGCATGCTGGCATTTGGTGGTATGGGTGGTTTAATCGTCGGTATGGCGGCCAAAGATCTATTATCTAACTTCTTTGGCTCAATCATGATTTATTTAGATAAACCATTTATTGTTGGTGAATGGATTCGCTCACCCGATAGAAGCATTGAAGGTACTGTCGAAAAGATTGGCTTTCGCTTAACCATTATTCGCACTTTTGATAAACGCCCTCTTTACGTGCCAAATTCTGTATTTACCAATATTTCAGTTGAAAACCCATCACGCATGAGCAATCGACGCATTAAAGAAACCATTGGTGTGCGCTATAAAGATTCAAAAAAATTACCCATGATTTTGGATGACGTGCGCACGATGCTAGTTGATCATGATGACATTGATAATAACCAAACGCTGATTGTGAATTTTAATACTTTTGGCCCTTCAAGCTTAGATTTCTTTATCTACACCTTTACCAAGACAACGAACTGGATTGAATTTCATCATATTAAACAAGATGTCATGTTAAAAATATTAAACATTATTCATGAGCATGATGCTGATTGCGCTTTCCCATCGCGTACATTGCATGTCGAATCGATGCCAGAACTGATGCAAGCCAGCGAACGCTAAGAGCAAATCTTCTAAAAAAATAGCGTCTACTCAATTAAAGATAGGCATAAAAAAACCGTAATTTCGATCCTCGAAATTACGGTTTTATGTTTCTAATACTGCTTATCTTTAGTGCCTTTTGCCCTGACCTCAATCCTCATATCCTTCAGCGCATCCGTATATGTAGAATATATCAGGGTTCAAGGCTTGACCATGCGACACGGTGTCGCAGGTTATTCAAGTTCCGCCTTACTTTTATCTAAAAATTCTTGAACCGTCATCGAAGGGCCTATGTTAGCGCCATTACTCACAGTTACTCCGCCTTTCCCATCAAAAGCGACAGTCACTTCATAAGGTGTTGAGCCTGAATTGGTATGAGTCAGTGTTATTGTCCCATCAACCTTTTCCTGATTACTTGGAATCACCAAGCCGGCCCAATCAAACTGCGTATCTGAGCCTAACGCTTTTGACGCTATCTTCGTCGATAGCGTATAAGTCGTCTTGTAGCGAAGTGACTCATTGATCACATTGCTATCGTCATTATGATCTACACAACCGAAATCACTATTAATAGCCGTTAAATTTAAATCGGTGAATTCTGTATATGGAAAGCGAGGGCCAAGAGAAGATTGAGGAAAAGAATCCTGCAATGCAGCAACAAGGTCCGTTTTCATGGCCTCTTGTACAACAATCGAAGTACCGGTGCCTACTTTTACTACTCCATCTACCGTTTTATCAGCTACGGTGCATTCAGAAAGATCAACAGGAGATGTTAAACGATCGGCAGAAGTATCGTACGTTGTCTCTAAATTATATTCATGACCAATAAAAAAGGCGAAACTTTCACTTTGATATAAAAAGTCGGTCACCGTCTCTTTTACGATTTTATTATCAGCGTCTAAAATGAACTTGCCCTTTTCATCTTGCTTGCTCACTTCCGCTACGGCAGAAATCGTAGTGGTACTCATAAACTGATCATCGACCGAAGTATCGTCTTTAACAATCACCCTTAATGGGCCATCAAAATAAGCACCGCTTGATATGCCATCTTGGCAGCTGTAAAAAATAGCGCGTTGTTCGCTTATTATAATTGATGCATCTGGGTTTGGTTCTTTTTCACCATTATCTGTATTGATAGCAGTGCAAGGTACGTCGCCATTACTCGCATTTTGGCATTGCTTCTCTAACAAATCTGCATCGATGGAGCCGCTAATATTACAACTACGATTGCGCGAGCCATTAACAATATTGATAAAAGTGCTGAACACAGCCGACTTCCCAGAATACAAGGTAGCCAACATGCTATGGCGCGCAATGGCGCGATAAGCGTGAGATGCCATTTCAACCTGATTAGTTTGATCCCAATCCACCTCACCAATTGCTTTATCAACTTCTACTGGATCAATAACTGGGGCAGGGGAAAAAGTAGAAGATGAATCATTTCCCGTACAGGCTGCTAAGCCGCCGATTAAAGCGATGGCGATGCTCTGTTTTACTGGGGTCGATAAGGCATTCAATTGCATAAATAGGTCCAGAATGTATTTTTTTATTTGCGCGTAGTGTAATGGACTCTCACATAATGGCAAAGCCGCAATAGTGACAAAACGCCAATTAGTCATTACAGCAGAGGAATGTGCTTTTAATACGTGAATAGCAGCAACTTAATACCCTAGA
>TARA_B110001454_G_scaffold12235_1_pt1 | contig 12403 bp, 26 predicted proteins | sample TARA_B110001454 | Tara Oceans TARA_B110001454 (sample SAMEA4397004) | marine metagenome | biome: Polar Biome; feature: [MES] marine water layer (ENVO:01000295) within the mesopelagic zone...; material: water (ENVO:00002006), including particulate matter (ENVO:01000060) such as...... | reverse complement strand
CAAGCATGGTCGCCCCAAGGCCGACTGCTTGGACTATTGCAGTGAGGAAAAGACCGTCGGTCGAAAGATGGGGGTCCCCAAGGACAAGCGTATGTACCTATGTATGTTCTGCCCGGTACAGGAGTACTACCAGTATAAGATCCGTGGGTCGAAGGGGCTTTATAGCACTAAGCACGATACAGTAAATCGCAACCGCCCCGTCACCCCGGGGAGCAAATCAGACCTTGGCAAGAAACTGTGGACGCCGGGGTCCTAGGTGATAATCGTGACCATGGACACCTTGGCTCTACCCGCAAACAACCCGGTGTTTGGTTCCACTAAGGCCAACGTGGCAGAGAGGGCCCCCAGCATTGAGGGCCGACGCCTGTGGAACCTGTTGTTTGCCCAATACAGCGGAAGTATTATCTTGCTTGTCGATAAGCGAGATGACCAAGAGCATGTAACGCACTGGTTGAAGGTGGAGGGCTTTAAGCCGAGCATGATTGACTACGCCCTCGACAACGAACCCCGGTCCAAGGTTCAGGCCGCTGCCCGCATCCGTAACGCCTTTGGCAACCTGCATTGGTTCGTTGACATCGACCCGCACTCCGCTCAGTTGGCTATCGAAGAAGGACTGCCCACACTCGTCACCGTCGCACCGTCTGTGCCCCGGGCCGAGTGGCGCACAGACAAGGAGCAGGAGAACCGCCCATGGGCGTCACTTGTGTCAGAGATTGAGCGCCAGAAGTTGATGAGGGCCGAGGCCAACTGGGGAGAGAAAGAGTGAAGGTTTACTTTGGTGGAGCCGAGAAGGGTTCCTATCTTTCTATCCTTCTGTCAGCGGGGGTGGATTCTTTCGGGGTGAACCTCACCCAGTTATCCATCCCCAAGCGCAAGGACTTGATACTCCGTGAAAAGTTCAGTGGCGGGTCCGTGCTCGTTTACACCTCTGAATCCGACGAGGACCTCCACAGGTTTGACTCATTCGTACGCCAGCACGAAGAGGACCTAGAGGTAGTCATCTGTCCTCCTAACTACGACGGTGAGTGGCTGGGGTCCAAGCAGGTCCCCATCTGGAATGACAAGGAGGACTTGGAGAGGCTGGCGTGGCTGTGTCAGAAACATGGCAAGGTCGCTTTAAGTGATCGTGCGATAACAGGTAAGACCCTTCCCCGCATCAACCAACTCCACCAGAGGTGGGGCACCAAGATGATCGCCCTGACTTCCAAGATTGACTCCATCGAGGCTGGACCATGGGATGCCGTGGTGGTCGGCTCATGGACCTCTGTGATCCGGTACGGCGAGACTCAGGTGTGGGACGGCCACGCCATGCGTAGGTACCCGGCCCAGCAGAAGGAGAGCGCACGCAAGAAGCACAGGTCTGACATTCTCAGACTGGGTGTGGACTTCAAAGAAGTAATGGATGACTCTGTGTCTGCGATAGGTCTCCTGTCCGTTCGCTCGTGGCTGGCATGGTTGGGCGGCGATTCTTCGGGCTATGACCCTCGTCAGGTGGAGGACGCCGACAGTGATGAACGGTCAGATGATAGTGGAATAGTTACTATAGGGGGTGATAACCATGATGGGGATAACAAGGTTCCTTACCCCCCCGATATTGCTATCGGTACTGTTCTAAAGCGGCACGAAGACGAGAAGGTGTTGCTACCGGGTATAGGCATAGAACAGATCACCTCGTTAGGTGAACAAATACAGGATGAGCAGGGAGAATACATTGAGATTGCTCCAGACGTAGTTACTACGCTGACAAGTGTCGGATCACTGCTAAGGCAGTGTGATAGTTGCTATTTGGCTGCTCGCTGTCCCGCTTTCAAGGAACATTCCGAGTGTGGGTACAAGTTGCCCGTGGAGATACGAACCAAGGACCAACTAAACGCAGCCATGCGGGTGATGATCGAGATACAAGCGAGCCGAGTTCTGTTCGCTCGCTTTGCTGAAGAACTGGAAGGGCAGGGGCTGGACCCAGCCCTGTCAGCCGAGATGGATCGTCTGTTCTCTCTCATAGACAAGATGAAAACAGTCAATGAGTCTAGAGAAATGCTTTCAATATCCATGGAATCTAGAGGCACTAGCGGAGTTCTATCCCGGTTGTTTGGTGCTAAGGCCGGGGAGACTGCTAGGCAACTGCCCGGTGGTGGCTATGACGCCGAGCAGACAGACCGTCTGCTGGGTGACTTCACCGACGCAGAGGTACTAGATTGATAGTAGTTCTACCCACTGTTTGATGTTCAATCTGCTGTGCGTTTGGGTCGGCTTTATTATGGGTGTACTGGGTGGAAGCCTGTTTATTTGTTGGTGGAACTGGTTGATACGCGATGACGAATGACATGATTCTTGTTTACGACGATGACGACGATGACAACCCGACGATAGTTGACTCATCAGGAACAGAATACGGATTCTGTAATGTCGGAACAAAGATCGTGCCCCTCTCTGAGTTGGGCTGGGACGGAGTGTGTAGAGAATGTGCAGAGTGCGATGACGGAGACACCAACGTGGATAACAGAGGCTCCCTGTAGAGGTAAGGCCCAGTTCATGTGGTACCCACCCATGGAGTCCAAAGACCCCAACCTGTGGTACGAGATGGGGCGAGCGGTATGTGCGACCTGTCCCGTGTGGGAAGCGTGCTTGGAGGCAGGTGCCGATGAGCGGTGGGGCATGTTCGGTGGGATAACCCCCAAGGAGAGGAAGAGACCCTCCGAGTCCCACGGCAAGTGGATCGACTACCGACGTGGCTGCCGCTGTGGGCGGTGCTGGATCGCTCACGAGGAACAGATGCTGGAGGAACCTATCGACCTCGACCTGCTGCCTGACAAGACGACCCCCGAGTACGCCGACCCCAGCGAGCATCTGTTCAACCTCCTGTGAGTGGTATTATTGTGGTATGCGCCTTTCCCGTAAGTCACGCTCTGCTCCGCTAGGCCCCCAGTGGGAGTCTGGTGGGGTGGAGGACTTCGGACCCGGGAAGGCCACGGAACTACTTGGACCGCTGGGGATGGAAGAGCCTCCCCCCGGACTCGTCAACAACTACCGAGACATGATCGGTGCCCTCCCCACCCGCAGTCGCCGGGCAGCAGTCGCCGGGGTGTCGGCCCTGTCGGTTGTCGCTGGCGCAGCCGGTCTGGCAACCGGTGCCATGGGCGCTGGTCCAGCCGCCACCGCCGTCGTCGGTGGGCAGTTACTCCCCATGGCAGCGTACGAGTTAGAACAGCGCATCAGAAAACAGTAGACCAATGACTCTGGCGTACATCGTTGGACTAGTGACTCTGGTGACCATCATGCTGTGGTACTTCTTCGTCACGACGAGATGACTTGCAAACAATAGTCGGACGCTTTATGCTGTCGGTATGGCAACAAACATAGAGTTCGACTTCACACCGCTCTTCGACCTCATCTGGGAGGAGTTCGGTGACGGCCTGACCGACGGATGCCCCTGCACCGAACTGGCCGAGTCCCTCTGGACTGACGAGGGCTACCACCCGTGGGACGGCCTCCTCTACGGCTACGAGTTGGAGACCCACTGCACCTACGCCCAGACCTTGGAGACACCAGCCGAGTACGAGACAAGGGGCAGGCTCTGGGTCACCGATGGCGAGGGCAGGGAACTGGCCGAGGTGGATGCGGGAGAGTTCCAGTGAAGAACTACCTGATCCATCTCTGGTTGGACTTCAGAATCTGGTTGGACGAGCGTCTGCACGATGGTTTGCCCACCGCATGGAAGGACATCCGTCGGTGAGCAAGCCGTGGTGGTGGGGACGCAGGTGGTGGTGGCCGATGTTCTACTGGTGGTACGACCAGCAGGCACCGTTCGGTGTGTGCCTCGACTGCGAGGCCACCGGGCTCACGTCCCTGAAGTTCGCCCGCATCATGCCCGGACGTGTAGAGGGGCATCCACTAACCGGGGCTGGCACTTGTGTAGAGTGCGCCTCTCACGACAGAGACGGAGTAAACAGATGACTCAGACTGATGACTGGACACGCTGGCAGGAACACACTGAGAGGGACCGGGACGAGGAGGACAGGACTCTCACGACAGTGACGGTGACCGTCTCCCACCCATCCGATTGGGAACTCGATGACATCGCAGACGAACTGTTTGAGTGGAGTGAGGGTCTGGAGGACACTCGCCTCATCATCCACTCCGTCATCGGGGAGCAGGGTCCAGCCGGGGGAGTCATCACCGACGATGACGACGACATCATGCTGGTAGAGTCTCAGGCCGAGTCGCTGGAAGAGTTTCAGGCTGAGATGTCAGCACTCAGGGAATACGCAGAGACGCTTTATGAGAAGGAGCAGAACTAATGGGCCACCACCGGGCACGAGTCGCACATCGAGGGCGTGAGTACCACCTTGGCTACTTCGACACCCCGTTCGAGTCCAAACTCGCCAAGGCGGTGGCGACCAAGTTGCTGCGCCATCTGGAGCGGATCAAGCCTCACCCCCAGCCCCCCTCTCTGGAGATCATCACAAAGTTGTCGAACATGGGAGCCTTCGACAGTGACCCTGAGATCATGCTCCACGCTGCTCGCGCTCTGTTCTTCCGATACAAGATGGTGAAGGGCATGAAGCATGTGAAGGGCTACGGCGATCTCGATGAGGTACTAGAGGCCGGTGTCGACGCCGCCGCCTTCAGGTTCTAGACCATCCACCACCTGTCACACAGAGTGTGATTGAATAAAGTTTCAACCAACAGTCCAAAGGAGGACTGCTATGAGCAAGGAAACCATGGAATGGCTGAATCAGAACTGTCTGATCGGCTACACCAACAAGCGGGGCACTGCGTGGCACTACAAGGAGTCGTCGCAGGGCGACGAGCCGAACCACTACCCGGAGGCCATTCCGGTCGAGGATGTGGAGAGGCGTCTGTTCTACTGGGACGCACGCTCCTACCCCGTGACCATCACCGTGCCCTGTGATGTGGCCGACCCCGACATGGACGGGATGGACGTACAGGGCAACCCAATCAAGCACGTCCGGCTGGCCGACTACCAAGCCATAGGACGGGACGACACCGACGAGGTGTTCAAGGTGTTCAAGTCGGGCTACCAGATCCACCAGTACCGTGAGTGGCTGCTGGGGTCCGTCGCCAACCTGATTGACGACAACCTCGCCATCGGCTCCGCTGGGCTGCTCCAGAACGGTGGGTCAGCGTGGGTGAGCATCGAGTTGCCTGACAACATCGAGACCCCCTCAGGGTTCACCATCCGGCCCTCGCTGGTCGCAGCGACCTCCCACAATGGGACGCTGGCGACCTCGTTCAAACTCACCAGCGTGGCCGTCGTCTGCGACAACACTCTCCACTGGGGACTGAGCGGACAGGGCCAGATGTTCAAGGCCCGCCACAGCAAGCACTCTGGGTTCAAACTCCAGACTGCCCGGGAGGCACTCGACCTAGTCCATGTGGCTGGCGACGATGTGGTCAAGGCCATCGACATGCTGTCGAACGTGACCATCAGTGACCTCCAGTTTGAGCGCATCGTGAACAAGTTGGTTCCGCTGCCCTCGCTGGCAACCTCCAACCAAGCGGGCGTGACCCGGGCGTCGAACAAGCAGGACCGTCTCCGGGCGCTCTGGGCCACCGACGAGCGGGTGCTGCCGTGGAAGAACACGGCACTGGGTGTGGTGCAGGCCACCAACACCTTCAATCACCACTTTCTTGGCACCGACAAGAAGCGTGCGGAGCGCAACATGCTCAACGCCCTGAACGGTCGGACCCAGAAGGACGACATGGATGTCATCGAGATCATGCGGGACATGGTCGGGTCGGACGTTCTCGTCGGCTGATGCCAGCGGGTTGGGCTGGGGCTTGCCAAGCGGCCCCCAGCCTTTCCCGGTGACCTCAGGGACACCACAACTGAGAGGATGGAAAGTGTCAGCACTAACTGAGTGCCCGAAGTGCGGAGAGCAGGTCCAGTGGAGCGGAGACGCTTCTGAGATCAACGAGGACGATGTCATCGTGGACGCCTACTGCACCGCCGACAATGGATGCAATGCCAACTGGGCAGAGGTCTACTCCCACGTTGCCAGCCAGACATGAGCGTCTCTCTGGCTAACTGCCCCAAGAACGGCTGTGACCTGTCCGACTCCAACTTCGACTTCGGAGACTGGGACGAGGAATCGGTCAACTGCACCGTCACCTGCGAGCATTGCGGTGCAGAGTGGATCGAGGTCTACCGGCATGACTACACCGACACCGACAATCTGGACTGGGAGGACAGCAAATGAACGAACCGCTCTTCCAGCCTTGGGAAACCAAACCCGATATGTGCGAGTTGCATCGGTGCGAGAACCCGTATGTTGAAGGCACGGGCGACATTGACGAGGGCCATTGGGTCTGCGGGCGAGATGACTGTGAAGCGAACATAATCTCTACTGACAGTGAAGAAAGTATTGCAATGCCCCCCCAAATGTTTCCTGTTAGTAGTGATTCTGACCGTGAGTGGTTCTGGATTGAGTTGGCTGAGTTGAACGCCGACGCTGTGACCTTCGATGGTTTCTGCGATTGCGTGGTCGGTTACGCCTCCCAGTTCAACAGCGACCCGGTGGTGGTCTACGACCATGAACTGATGCTGGAGCAGTTGATGAAGCGTGACGACATGACATACGAGGACGCATACGAGTATCTAAGTTTCAATGTAGAGGGGCTGTGGGCTGGCGAGTTCACTCCCATGATTATGAGGAGGGCCTGATGGCACTGAGTGAAGAAGCACGAGAGTTCAACGAGAAGCAGAAACGACTCCAAGAGTATTATCAAACGGAGGGCAGACACCTCTCTCGTGTCGAGGACGAGTTGCACAAGTTGAACATCAGCCTTGGCTTCCTCATCGACACCATTATGAAATGGATCGAGGACGAGGACCGTCGCCGGAAGGAAGATCGCAAACGTTCTACCTACGGCATATGGGACTCACAGCAGAACCGCACCCAGCGTGACAGGCCCGACGACTACGGCTACAACTACGACTACTTGGCGAACACCAAGCCGTACCGTGCCCCGGTGTGGCCGAAGGGCCAGCCCGGGTCGAACCGTGGCTCACCGCGACGATCTGGCGGACCACGAAACGAGCCAGTCCCTCCGTCCGACCGTGACCCCTTCGATGAGGGTACCGAGGATGGAAAGGCAAGTAACTAAATGCGAGAGTTCACGACGCTCCACCCCGACGTAGAGCAAACGATCACAATGGCCGAGTGGCACAGGCACCGTGATGCGGAGTACCAACGAGTGCAGAAGAAGAAGAAGAAGAAACAGACGAAAGGCGAACAATGAATATAGATACACCAGTGGAGAAGATCGAGGAAAGCATCCTGTCAGTGGGTGACCGTGTGACGGTTGACAACTCTGTCTGGAAGTCCACCCACGGCAAGGTCGTCAGGCTGCACCACACCGGGGAGGTGGTTGTTAGACACGCCGATGGCGGCAATGAACACCACCACTCCCCGCAGGACATCAAGAAAAGAAGGTGACGCCCGATGCCTGAATACACCGTGCTGTTCCACTCCGAGGCCACGTTCACCGTTCAGGTGGTGGCCGAGAGTGCCGATGAGGCCGAGGAGTTCTGTGAGTACGGGCTGCACCACGACAACGTGGACGCCAGCACCGTTGATTGCACGGACATCTACGGTGGATGCAATGACGTGATCTGCCATGGGTGAGGTGCTACGGTGCCCGACATGACAGACACCAAAGACACCAAAGACACCATCGGGTACAAGACATACGAGACAGCCATGGGGCTGGTCACCGTCTACACGGTTGACGAGCCGGGGGCGAAGGGCCACAAGGCTGGCACCACAAAGATGGAATACAAAGATCCTCCCCCCCGCCCGATCCCACTGAAGAAGAAGTACCGGAAGTAGGAGAAACAAATGAGCGGAATGAACACAACCGAATACCTAGCCTCTCAGGTGGCAGGTCTCGACCGGGCAGCCAAGACAGCCAAGGACAGGCTGGACGAGGCCAAGGAGAAGTTGATGGCCCACATGGATGAGGTCGACATCAAGAGAGTAGAAACTCCTAGTGGTCGAGCAGTGATGACCCTCATCAACGGAGAGCGTCTGAACATCGACTGGGAAACCCTCAACGAAACCGATTCAGAAATCGGTTCCAAAGTCCGTGTCCGAAAAGCGGACCTTGAACTGTTCAGGGCAGGAGTCGCTACCGGAATGATCTCCATGGAACTTGCTGACTCAGTTTCCAAGGTCAGCACCTACCGTCAGGTGAAAGTCACTCGTAAGTGACTGTTCTCTCAGTCTTAGATCATTCGGTCTTTATGGGCGGCTTTATGGTGACTCTTTATTAGTTCGCTTTATAGGCGCTTTATACACACACACACACACACACACACATGCGCGGGCGCAGGCGGGCGGGCGTCGAGCCCGGGATCGAACAGACGTTCGATGCTCGAACACCTGTTCGGGTTTCCTGAGAGTGGAGAACCTCCACCCCGGTGCAACACCGAACACCTGTTCGACTCAGACTGCCTCGATGGGGAACACCTGTTCGATTCTGGGCCCGGGGGGCTCGATTGCTCCCCCGTACAGCCACGCTGCTGGCCTCCCAGCACCAGTCTGGGGGGTACACCCCAGAATGAGTGTCGAGGCCCTCAGAATGGCTGTGTGGCTGTCTGAGAGGCACTGGGGGTGTGACCCCCCACTGGAGCCCCCAGTGGCTGCCGTACCTCGCAAAGAGTTCCAACGGGGAACAGGTGTTCGATGCTCCCAGCCCCCCGTACAGGCCCGCTACGGGCCCGGGGGGTCGTTCTGGTGTCCTAGCCCACCTTGTGCCCAGCAGGCCCTGAGGAGGGCTCTACGGGGCTGTGAAGACACCCCCGGGGGATCGCCCACCCAACAGGAGTGGATGAACCGTGGCGCTCGACCCCGGGGGCCCGACCAGCAGGGCGAAGGGAGAGACTCCCTGTGGCCGGTGGTCGTGATCGTCCCTGCCCCGGGCTCGCACCGGGGGGCCTGCTGGTCAGGGGTGAGCCCTAGAAGGGCTCGTCGCTGGTGTTCTGTGGGATGGCGACCATTGGGGTCTCCTCCCAGTCGAGGATGTTGACCTCTCTCCAGCCATCGTTGGAGTTGACGTAGTCCATGACGCAGATGGCGCTGCCATCGGTCGAGGTCGAGTAGTCCTCGACGTGGACGAGCATGGTCACTCGGACGAGGGCCATCAGACCGCCCCCACCGTGAAGTGGACTGTCCCGTCCTCCTGCGGGTGGGCGACCATGGCATCGGCCACAGCCTGTGCCCGTCGCTCGATGTCATCCCGCAACTGGTCGAGGTCGAGGGGCATCGTCTCCGGCAGGAGGACCTTGATCCTCGTCGCCATGGTGCCGTCCCACTCGACCGTGAGGCCCATGGACTCGATGACCTCGACGGCCCTCTTGGACCACACGCCGTCAGCCAGCGTGTCGTGCTCGCAGGTCGGCGGGCCGTGAGTCAGGAACGTGTACCCCGACTCTGGTATCCGGTCGTTGTCCTGACTGTGGAAGCCGATGTACGGCTTCTCGTCGTCGGTGTCGAACGTCAGGCAGGTCTGGCAGCACAGGTGGTTCATTCGTGCCCACCAGCCATCCTTCCTGAGTTGCCGGAATGCGGCGGCGAGCAGTGCCCGCCCTTCGTGTGCGTGTGACATGGGGGTCTCCCTTGGTTGTTGGTTGTGTGCATGTCGTCCCTGCCCGGGGCGTGAGCCCGGGTGCCAGCGGTCTGGTCAGGGGGGTAGATGGATCAGGTGATGACCTCGACGCCCAGTGCGTCGAAGAGGCTGTGGAGTTGGACCTGCCAGACGGCATCGGACATGGCGTACTGCCAGACCACACGCTTGGACAGCACCTCGATCAGAGCCTCGACCTCGTCGTTGCTCAGGCTGATGTGGATGGCCTCGCAGTTGACCTCAGCCACGAAACACCTCCGGTCGCAGGTCGAGGTCGACCAGAGCCGGGAAGTCTTCGTGCAGGGTCGGATGGGTGTCGAGAAGGTCGAGGAGTTGCTCGGCCTCCCTGCTGCCCAGCAACACACGTCTGGTGTCCTGCCACTCATGGGCGACTCGACGCCAGAACTCAGCCTCCTCTGTGGCCTTGTCCTCGACCCTCAGGCACCAGACGTACCCCAGCAGGGCACTGGCGACCATCAGGCAGAGGACAGCGAGGCTGAAGGTCGTGTAGGTCAGCCACACGATGCACCTCCCGGTGCTGGCACGAAGCCTCCCGGTGCGTACATCACCGGGACCACGGTGAAGCCCAGAGCCTCGATGACCTGAAGGTCTGTGGTGCTGAGGGTCAGGTTGCCTGTGAGGGTGCAGAACCTCGCTGCCGTGGGATTCATCGGGTAGCAGAGCGGGCGTCCGAAGACATCCCGGTACTGGACCTCGACCCTGTGTCCGGTGACGGCGCTCATGCCTGAGCCTCCGCCCGGTACTTGGCAGCCTCGGCCAGAACGGCCAGTGCCAGTTCGTCGGCCATGCCGACCGGTACCCAGACGGTCACGTTCGACCCGAAGGCACCTGAGAAGGTGACGGCCATGGTCCCGGTCTGGCAGGAGAAGGTCTCGATGCCACCCTCGCCAGTGGTGTGGATGTCGACGTTCACGAAGTCCCGACCGTCCCCACGGGGATGCTCGAACTCGGTCAACTGCCCGGTGCTGTGTGTCGCCTTCCACCGGACCTTGTGGACGACCACGTCCATCGGATCTGTCTCGTACAGAGGGGTCGTCTCGACCCCGGTAATGCTCTCGACAACCATGTTGGTTGCTCCCTTGTTCAGCCACCGGCTGGTGCCGGTGATCGTCCCTGCCCCAGTCACGAACTGGGGTGGCGGGCTGTCCCGCTCAGGGGTCGAGGTGATATCAACACCTCCAGGCCGATTGTTATCGGGTGGTCAGACGCCCTCGACGTTGGCCTGCACGGTCCACGTCGTCCCGACGAGGGTCGCCCTGACAGCGGCCTCGACAGCGGCGAGGAACTCCTCGGACGAGTAGAGGCCAGCGGGCTGGACAACGAGTGCGTCCTCCATGGCCTCCTCGACGGCAGCCTCGACGCGAGCCCCGACCTCGGACTCCAACTTGGTGTCGATCAGGTACTCGGTGTCGGTGGCATCGAGCAGGTCGTAGTTCGACGGGTCGAAGTCGTCGTTGGTCAGGAGGCCGTAGTCGTCGGGGTCGAACGAGGACGAGGTCAGGATCGAGGAGTCGTTGCTCATGTATGACTCGACGGCCTCCTCGACCACCTCGTCCAGTCCCTCGATGTCGGCGGGGTCGAGGGCGGCGATGTCGTTCGCCCGGTTGTACCTGCGGACGACCTCTTCGATGTGGTCGTCCAGTCCCTCGATGGCCTCGACAACAGCGGCACCGCCGTTGTCGTCCAGTCCCAAGTAGGGACGGATCGCTTCGGCCAGTGCCCGAAGCAGGTTGGTGATGGATTCCATGGGTATTGCTCCCTTGCTATGCCCTCGACGGGGTGTCGAGGATCGTCCCTGCCCCGGGCGTGAGCCGGGGTGGCAGGCGGGCCTGCTCAGGGGGTATTCGTCAGTAGGACGAGTAGAGGTCGATGAGGGCGTCGGCCACCGATTCCTCGATGAGCATCGCCCCGACCTCTCCGTCGATCACCTCACTGCTGATGCCGTGCTTGGCAGATATGAGGTGGTACATGCGCTCGGTCACACTCTCGGCACCGTCGAGGTCAGGGAAGACGATGTGGCTGACCACGTCCCTCTCCTGACCGATCCTGTGGCACCGGTCCTCGCACTGGGTGAGGCTCGCTGCATTCCAGCCCAGTTGGACGTGGACCGTGTGACGCCCAGCCGTGAGGTTCAGACCGACGCCCGCCGCAGTGGCGTTGCCGATCAGGACCAAGCACTGGTCGTCAGTCTGGAAGGCGTCGACAGCGGCCTGCTTGGCAGCGTCGGTCATCCCTCCCTGCACGACCACAGAGCCCTCGATGGCCTTGTGGAGTGCAGCCACCACCGAACGGTGCTGGGTGAAGACCACGACCTTCTCAGGGGCCTCTCCGGGCAACTGACGGGAGGTGAGCGACTCGACGTACTCGACTGTCGAGTCGACCACGCCCAGCCCAGCCAACTCCCGAAGCACGCCCAGTTGGACGAGGGCCTCGGCCTTGGCTGCTGAGGTGAGTCGAGCCCGGGAGTACCCACGGTTGTCCCGCAGGTACTCGATCAGGTTCGTCTCGCAGTGCCGGTACTCAGCCCGGTGCTTGGCACTCATGTCGAGTGCCATGACGAGCCTGCCGTGGTCCGGCAGGTCGTGCAGCACGTCCTCCTTGATTGTCCGAATCATGCACTTGTCGAGCAGCCTCTGGTTCAGGAAACTGAGTTGGCTGAGGTCGATTCCGCGAGCGCCCCACCGATTCCCCTTGATCTTGGGGCAGTAGGTGTCGAGGTAGTTCCTCACCCCTC
>TARA_B110001454_G_scaffold58562_1_pt1 | contig 12419 bp, 10 predicted proteins | sample TARA_B110001454 | Tara Oceans TARA_B110001454 (sample SAMEA4397004) | marine metagenome | biome: Polar Biome; feature: [MES] marine water layer (ENVO:01000295) within the mesopelagic zone...; material: water (ENVO:00002006), including particulate matter (ENVO:01000060) such as...... | reverse complement strand
AAAACTCGTTGCCATGGTTGTTGACAATTATAACCAGATTCCTGAATGCCTTCTCTAAGGGTAGATCTTGACGGTAAAAATGCAGTATAATTTGTATCTAGATCTGGTGGTTGAAAATCTTGTATGACAAAAAAATCTACTTTGTCAATCCATTTTTCAATAAATTTATCTTCTTCATGCTCATTAAATTTTGTCTTACAAAAATTAACTCCTACCATTGGCAACTCAAACTTTTCTTGTTTTTTGATTTCAAGGAACCTTTCTATATTTTTCATAGTCACATCATATTTTGCACCCAATCTGACTTTTTCATAAGTTTCTTTAGTTGCGGCATCCAAACTAAATCGGAGTCGAGTAATTCCAGATTTTAAAATTTTTCTTGCACGTTCTTCAGATAGGATTGTTCCATTTGTATTTAACATGATATCAATAAAGCCATGATCTGCTGCAAACCTTATATAATTTTCAAGATTTTGATCAAGAAATGGTTCATTTGTTCCCTGTGGTTCCATAGATGGACAGCCATATTTTTCCCCTTCAAGAATTATTTTTTGATATAGTTCCCAATCCATTTTTTCAGAAGAAATGTATTTTGTATAAGCCTCAGGTTGACCAATTGGACAGGATGGACACAGTAAGTTACAAATCTGATTAGTTTCTAATTGTAAAAATAAAGGAAAATCAGTTTCTAATTCAAATCTATTCACTGCATCCCACTTTTCTCTATATGTTTCAAATTTTTTACCGATAATTGACGCCAGTTTAGAATTAATGTCTCCTTCAGACGCAAACCATCGTACTTTTGAATCAGTTGCGTACATTTTAGCAGGCATAGATATGCACATTAAAACAGATTATAAAAAACCTACTACATTCTTTTTCTTAATTTTAGATTTCTCTTAATTCTCTCTTAATGGGATATGCGCTCCAGCCTTCTTCTGATGAATATTTCTCCAAATAAATCTGAACAGCTCTCCTTTCAACATCTTTCTCTATGAATCTAACACCATGTCCAGCGTGAGGTCCATCATGAAAGATCATTGCGCTGTTATCTAGGTTATATGGTTCAAAGATCATTTTAGATTCATCCTCTTCAGGTGTTACGTATGTTCCTCCAGGATCACCTTTTTTCCAGTTTTTATTAAAATAAAACATTAGAATCAACGTGTTAGGTCCAACATTATGAATGTGAGGCAGTTGGTATCCTCCACGTGTTAAAAGCATAAACGTGACAAATTTTGTTTTGTTAACGGGAACTCCAGAAAACTTTCGGACGTTAGATAGGAATTCATCAGAAAATAAATAATGATAAAACTCATTCCAAGATTTACTGAAATTTGGATCTTCTACATCACTTGCAAAATGATCGTCTTTATTTCCTGTCCACCATTTTCTATGGGCTGATTTATCATTTGAGGATTCAACAAACCAGCTATCATCTTTTTTTGGATAAGTTTCATATAATTTTTCATAGAAATCTCTCACAAAGAATTCCTCAAGAAATGCCCATTTTGTTGGTTTTCTCTCTTGGAAAGTTTTGGAATTAAGAAAAACATTGTCCCAATTGACCATTTGTGAGTTTTTAGTAGTCATTTCAGTTAGATTCTTGTAACTTAAGATTACGTTCAGTGATTTTAAGTATGATTGCAATTAGATATCGTTTATACAATTTTTTAATCAATGGTGATAGGAATTTTGCTTTAAGTGACAGCTTTAATTCAACGTCAAATTCAATTTGACTTCCTTGTTCATTTTTACTGCATATTGTTTTAACTGTACTATTTTTTGCGGGTCCTTCAAGTATTTGCGTGAATAATTCTTTGTCTGATATTATCTTGTGACATGATTTCTGAATAAATGGTCGCTTGATTAAAGTAGAAAACACAATAGTTTCTTCAGTAAAGATTTCATCATTCTGTCGCTCTAATATTTTAACTTCTTTTATTTGATCTGGGAAAAAACTTTGATACGATTCAAAATCAGTTATGAAACCCATCAACTTTTCAGGTTCAAGTGTAGAATTCATTGTAAATTGTAAATTTGCCATACGAATCACTATATTGTTACCATAATTTATTTCTCAGTGTTCTGCATTTTCTTTATAAATTCATCTGCCAACATATCAAATGATGATTCGTGTTTTTTGATAAACTGTTTAGCCTTTCCCTCATCAATTTCAACGTTTAATAGATTTCCTTCATTAAAAAAATAATTGTGGTAATCTACTTCAAATCCAAACAAGTCAAAATCAATAGAGTTTTCCTCAAGTAAATTCAAAAATTTATCAACATCAGATGCATGAACTTCAGTACGTAGTGAAGATCTAATAGCACTAGGTAATTCCTCAATGGATTGTAATCTGTACACAGAGGGTAAAACAGAATAAAAAAAATCTGAGAAAATTATTGCTGGTTTTTTATGTATTGCAGCTTCTAGCCCAGCTGCTCCATGGATTGTGATTACTAGTGAGCATTTTTTCAAAATATCCTCTGATTTAATTGAATAGTGAAGAAGCTGAACATTAGGAATTGATAAAATTTCTTCATAAAAAGAGATGTCTCTCCATTCTCTCGTTACCTGACTTGGATGCTCCTTCACAAATAATCTATACCCAATAGGCAAAGATTTTGCAATGTGTTTTATAGTTTCAATTTGATTTGTGTTAAATGGAGAAGCAATAAGCAGCTCTCGTTCAGGCATTTGATGTAATGGAAAATATACAAAAGGTGTACTATCATCTATAACTTTTAAAAAGTTCTTGTCCATGTAGTCATGACGATTTTTTTTCTTTATTCTAGTAGCAACATAATTTGATAGAGCCTTCCTCTTAGTATGACCATAGTAACCATAATTATTTTCTATAATTGTATTTGGTGAGAAAACAAAATCTAAACCTGCATTAATTTTCGGTGTTTGTGATTTTCTAAGTGTGTCTGTTGTATCACCAAATTGTTTTCTAAGTTCAAATTTCTTCCAATATTTCTGAAGTGCGTTAAAATCTCTATTTGTTGATTGTAATTCTTTTATGGTTCTCTTGTCATCAAGAATATTTGGTTCCTCTGTTATCATGCATCTGTTAGCAAGAACTGATGCGCTAAAAATTAGTGGTTTTACATTTGATGCTTTACACATTTGGTGAAAAATTTCGTGATGGTGAAATACACTTTTGTATGATATAAGAAATTTAGGTTTAAGATCTAGGATTTTTTCAAACATTTTACACTCATCTTCTAAAATAGAAAGAATTTCTTCTCTAGAAAATTTGTAGAATTCGTTGTATTCATTGAATAATCTCTCATTCAAAGCAAGTAGCCAAAGGTTGATGTTATATTTCTCCTCAAAAGAAGTAAGAAAATCAGTATCCACCTTTTTTCGTGGTTTAGATATACCGTCATGAAAAAACCAAATTTTCTTAAAATCAACTAATTTTTGTTTTTGATAAAACAGTTTTTGTCTCTCTGGAACATCAATGATTGCGTAAAATTCACTATTAATTTTTTTTTGTAATGAATTAGCTAAAAAGAGGGAAAGAAAATTTCCTGATTCCCAGAAAATTATTTTTTCGGTTAACATATCTAATTAACTCGTTTATCTCAATAATCTTATACGTTTCTAGTAAATCATTACATCATAAGACATGTTCTCGTGAAAAATCTTGCTGGATAGTATTTTGACTATTTAATATCATCAATAATCAAAATCTTACTTATCTAAATTAGTTAATTACAAACACTGATCAGTAATTGTTCAAAAACTTCGAAATTTAAGTTTGTGATGCTTCTCAAAATTTTATTTATTATTCTACTAATTAGATCGTGTTGTAAACATGTGTTTATTTCCGCATCATCCAAATTTGTATTATCAAATATTGTATGAACTGGATATACATCCAATAAACTTACATTAGACAAATTGGCATCAGTAAAATCAACATAATCTAATCTTGATGATTGAAGATCAACATTTTTTAAATTTGATTTTTTAAATTCTGAATAATAATTTTCCGTTTCAATAAAACTTGAGTTTTCCAAATTAGCGTTATTCAGTTTTGTTTTCCATAATGTAGCACCATCAAATTTAGAATTTTTTAATGCTGAATTATCAAATTTTGTAAAAAATAAGAATGCATTCTCTAAATCCACAAATTCCAAATCGGCAGTACTAAGATCTGCTCTTTCTAAATTAGCGTTTGTGAATCGTAGATTATTTGATTTTATATTTTTAAAAAATGATTTTTCTAGATTACTGTTAATAAAACTTACATCTGTTAGAGTAGTTTTTTGAAAATCAGAAGAAGCTAAACTGGCTTTATCAAAATTCACATTCTTCAATTCCGCATTTTGAAAAAACGTTGAATCTAAATTCGCACCTGAGAAATTAACATTTGATAGTTTTGCATTATAAAAATTTGAATTTACTAAATTTGCATCCTGAAAATCAACATCCGTTAAATTGGAGTTACTAAAATCTGTAAATCTAAAATCTTTATTTGAAAAATTTTTACCAACGAATTCTTCATCTGAAAAAACACACCCTGAAAAAATTTTTGAATTTAAGAAATCATGACAGTCTGATTCAACAACATCTTGGATATGTTCTTCCAAATCCGTTGGTGTTAATACTGGTGAAATTCGAAAAATTTTCCCATCTCCTATCGTTACAATGTAAATTGAACCATCTGGGCCTTCTTTGATATCGGTGATTCCTGCAAAACCTGTGCCAAAAATTATTTCGCTTGGGTTATCTTCGTTGTCTAAAACTAGATCTTTCAGCTGATCATTATCAAATCTAAAACCATCTCTGTTCTCATTTAACTCAAATTTATACAATAGTCCGCCAAGAAAACTTCCTACTAAAACAGAATTTTCGTGCTCTGGAAATAATGGAGATTGAATAAAATGTATGCTTGTCACTCCAACAGCTCTTTCCCAACTGAATTCAGGATCTGAGTATTGGTATCCATCAATCATTGGTATCTCATTATCATTTATTGGCCCTTGAATTTTGTTCCATCCACTGTTGAAGTTTTTTTCTATCAAATTTATCTCGTCAAACGTATCAACACCATTTTCTGTATCCCAAAGTTTTCCTGTTATTGGATCAATATCTAATCCAAACGTATTACGTATTCCAATTGCATAGACTTCATTTGGTGCATTTAGAGATGTTATTGAACCTATGTAGTTATTTTCTTCTGTTAGAAAGTTTTCCCTTTGTTGCATGTCCATACTTTGACCATGTCCTAAGTCACCAATTGTAGCAAATACTATACCATTTTCATCCTTAATCATTACACCCGCATTATGTATACCAATTCCTTTATGAAATGATAATAGCTCAATCGGGTCAATCAGCTTTTTTCCATTCCAACTATATTTTGTAAACCAATTTGATGTTGAGTCATCATTCGTATCCCTTGTGGTATAATGTAAAAAAACATCATTGCCATCAACTAACATTCCGATTAGACCCTCCTCGGTTGCCTCACTCACTTTTAATTCTAATATTGGGTTAGGGTTTAGAATACCATCATTAATTATTCTTACAGTACCATCTTTTTCAATCACTAACATTTGCCCATCAATAAAATCAATTAATACTGGTTTATCTAATCCTGAAACATATTCCTCAACAATTAGATCTAAATCTTTCATAACGATGCTGTTAGTTTTTTCCTCTTCAGCATATGTTAAGATATTATTACTACCAAAATTAAGCAATATTACTGAAAATACAATTAAAAATCCTAGAGTAAATGGATTCATTTTATCATGATCTTGTTGCATAAATAGTTCCAGATATTCTGTTTGAAATCCTGCTATTATCTAAGTGTCGAAAAATTGAACACTTGAACCCATTTCTTTTCAAAAGATCCAATAAATCATCTAGTTTAAATTTTTTATTTTTTATCGTATATTCCAATTTAATTCTATCAATATCTCTTAAATCATCATCTGTAAGATAGAATTCACATTCCTTACAATCCATTTTAAGTAAATCAATATGATTAATATCAAATTTTTTTCTAGCGGTTTCTAATTTGTAACCATCTACTAACTCATGTTTAAAATTTTTACTTTGGTTATTAGAAACAAAAGATGCACCTATAGTTCCAGTTTTATCATCGTTTGACACGTAAAATTTTAGTTTCTCATCTTTGCCAATTGCAGCATTAATAGGAATGATTTTTTCAGATAGAGATGGATTCAGACTTAAATTTTTTTTAAAAAATTCAAAATGTTTTTGTAAAGGCTCAAATGCATACACTTTTGCACCCATACTGGCAAAATATAATGGAGTATCACCGCATTCGGCACCAACATCTACTACAATTTTGTTATCCCAATTAATTTTAGGGTTTATTGAATGAATATCCCTAACAAAGGTCTCAATTATTGTATTCCCAGGATGAATTGAATCTATAAAAAATTTAATTCCATTTGATGTAATAATTATTTTTTTATCGTTTTCAGAGGTTATTGTATAAGTTTGCTTTCGAATGTCTGATAATTTTATATCATTAACAAAATTTGCACAATGTCTACTCCCCTCATGAAGTAATTCTAATAGATTAGCGTCTTCAAAAGATAATTCGTTCAATGCAATTCTAAATTTGCTATTTTCATCAAGTGTAATTTCTAGATTACCTGATGAATCCAATGAATAAGAAATTGAGTAATTCAGGCAAGCAAGTAAGGATCGAAGTGAATTAAACCTAGTTCTAGGAATTTCGATGGTAACATTTTTTATTCTAATTTTATATTCAGATTTCCCAAATAAAATAGAGTATAAGAGTGAAATTTTATTCTCAACTACGGAAATAAAAGGTAGTACAAAATATACTAATCCTAAATTATCTTTAAATGTCAAATTTGCCTCTTCCCACATAATTGTAATTTATCATTGCTAAAGTAATTGCATGTACAGTATTGGCTAAAACAAATGCAATTGTAACACCGATAATATCGTAAAGCAGTCCAAGAAATACAGTCCCAACTAATATCACACATAATTGAACAGAATTTGCGATTATTAAAAATCTACTTTTTTCAAGCGCCAAAATTTTTGCAAAGAGTATTACAGATATAGTACTTGGAATTACACTAAAAGATGCAATTTGTATTGGAATAATAGATTCACTAAATTTTGCAAAGAAATTTTCAATAAAATAGGGAGAAAAGAAGAATCCCATTAGTGCAATTAAAATGGAAACCATGATTAAGATTTTTTTTAACTGGGCATTTTTTTCACCGCTGACATCCTTGGGCAAAAGATATTTGTATGAAATAGAAGATAAAATCATCATAATTGTAAAAAATTGAAGTGTTAATGCAAAGTTACCTAATACTGTAAAACCTAGTATTGGAGCAACAATAATTTTATCAATATCCCTTCGAAAAACCGAAATGATGTAGACGGCACTATTATTAATTATGAATTCTTTTTTTGGTTTTAATAATGAAAAATCAATTTTAAAACGTCGTAATTCTTTATAAAAAATAGGAATTAATGAAAAGTTTGCTAATGTGATTCCTATTAAAATCCCATTTATCCCTAATGAAAAGGACAAACCTATTCCAATTGCAAATTGAAGTATTCTTTGTGTTAGTAAAAATTTTGAATATCTAGTATACAGTTTTTTTCCAACTAAAAGAGTTATAGATGTTTCAATGACGATAAATGAAAAAATAAGAAAAATTATTTCAAATCTTTGAACTATGATAAAAGCGATTAGTGAACCTATAACAGTAAAAACCAATGTAAGAAGTAACAATGTTGGAACAAGTTTCTCATATTTTGTAGAATACACCATCAATGCTTGTGGTGATCCTACGACACAACATATTCCCAATGATGCTATCGCTATTAAATAACTCATCTCACCATATTCCTCAACTAACAATAATGATGCTACTACCAACCAGAATACTGCTGAAATAGCACTGCCGATAATATCAGCTGATCCAATTAATGCTAATCCTTTGTGGGCAAATAATTTATTTTTAAAATTTGACCCATTTTCATCTTTTCCGTTTTCATTCATATTTTTTCAAATTTTTCCTGTATTGATAGTTATATTTGTTAATTTTTAATCACATTTGAAACAATGATTACAAAATCTATAAGGGATACTAAGAAATAATTCCACAAGCCGCTAAAAATTACTATCTTTTACACGTAAGGTTTTTTAGAAAACAAAAAAGAAGATTTTAGACTTTGAAGGTGTATTAATGGGCATAAAAGATCTTGTTGAATTAAGGGCTGTTTCGAATGATGATTTAGAATTTCTATACAATATGCTAAAAGAGAGAGATGAAACTATGACGATATTTCATAAAACAATGCCTACATTTGAAGAGCATGTAAAATTTGTAATGTCGAAACCATACGATGCATGGTATGTCATAGAAATAAAATCAAAACCAATAGGCCATATCTATATTAATAATTTTCAAGATAAGCATTTGAAAAATCAGGTAGGATGGTGGATCAAAAAAGAATATCAAGGAGTTGGATTTGTTGTTCCAGCTTTTACAAAATTAAAACAACTGCATGAAAGATCTAAATATGTTGCAACAATAAATCCAAAAAATAAGCCAGCGATATATTTGATTGAAAAATTAGGTTTTAAATTAACAATTACATATCCTAACTATCTTTTATACGAACTTGATAATCAGTCTGACATCAATTCATAACTTAGGTCTATCTGAGTAAATCCATTATTGATAAAAAAGTTCTGTAATTTTTTGTTCAATGGACTAACATTTGCCAAATAACGTTTTCTGGGATTTTTTTTTATCAATAATTTAATTGCGTAATTTGCAAGTTTATCATGAAATGAGTCATCTACAAACCAAATTCCGATTTCATTTTGTTTTGATAAATAAAGCGAACCGACTTTTGAGGCATCATATAATATTACATACCATTTTGAATAAGGCTTCGAAGAGATAAACGATACATGCTGATGGTAAGATGGCATCTTTTTATGAGAAATATTTGCTCGCGGATCGCGTTCCTTCAGTAGATTATATAAAAACCGATAATCCGATTTGGAAACGGGTTTTAATTTAGTTAGTGACTCGTGTTTAGACAATTTATCACTTTTGATACTTCTTAAAGAATAAATCTTGTGAATGAATTCTAGTGTTAATGAGAATAAAGATTATAGCGGAGATTGGTTCTAATTGGGAAGGAAGTGTAACTAAGGCTAAAAAAATTGTTTATGAATGCAAACAGGTTGGAGCAGATGCTGTTAAATTTCAGATATGGAGGGCTAAAGATCTTTACAATGTCTCACATCCAAATTGGAAAAATATTAAAAAATCTGAACTAACATTTGATAAGGCTCGTAAAATTAAAGAGTATTCTGATAAACATGGAATAGAATTCTTTGCTAGTGCTTTTTATCCAGAAGCTGTTGATTTCTTGGAATCATTGAATGTTAAAAAATATAAAATTGCGTCTAGAACATGTTTATTTAAAGACCCATTTTCACGCGAAACACTAACAAAAAAATCATTGACAAGAAAGCCAGTAATTATTAGTATGGGAATGGGAGGTAATAAAGAAAAAATTAAAAAGTTATTTGCAAAAAACAACATCACATTTTGTTATTGTATTTCTGAGTATCCAACACCATTCGAAAAAATAAATTGGAAAAAAGTAATTGGTTATGATGGATTTTCTGATCATACTCTAGGTATAATCGCTCCAATTATTTTTTCCATATTAAAAAAACAAAACAATGCAAAAAATATAATCATCGAAAAGCATGTAAAATTAAAGAATTCGAAAGGACCTGATGCTTCATCATCAATTAATATAGATGAATTGAAACAACTTGTACGTCATATTAGAAATATAGAAAAAATGAAATTCTAGTATTTTTTAGCTGAAAGCTCTTCATCATACTTAATTGATTTATTGTATCCCTCTAATGGATCTATGTGAATATTGATTTCAAAAAGTTTAGGCTCGTTACTATAAAGTTCTAAAATGTGATGTAACAGTATTGGGCGTTCGGAAATTTTAGATATTATATTTCTAAATAATTCTAAATCCTCTTCCTTATCAATTGTTAATCTAAGTGGAGGTATTTTGATTGGATTCCTTAGATGAAATTGTCTAAATTCATCTGGATTTTTCATCATGTATGGTGAAACATGTTCACGTTCAGAAGGCAATTTTGCATCATTCCATGTTTTTTCTAATGCAAAGAATGAGAAAATCTGTGCATTTAATCCTATAGGATATGGATACCCGGACAAATTTTTAGATTTATCATTATTTATGTTATTTTCCACACTAGTTTCTATAGATACAAGATCACAATTAGTTTTCTGATAATTTCTAATTAGATCATCTATTATTGTAGGATCAATAAGTGGATCATCTGATGTGATTCGTAGAATATTTGTCAAGGAAAATTTTTTTGCGCACTGGTAATATCTGTCCAATACATCGTTCTCCTCCCCACGAAAAAATTCAATCTGATTTTTTTTTGCAAATTCTACTATTAGATCATCCTGTTTGTTTGTGGTTGTAGCAATAATTATTTTCTTAATAAGCTTAGAATGTTTTAATTGGTTAATGAGGTAATCTAAAACAGTATTTTCGTTATCTGCCTTACTCATAACTTTACCAGGTAACCTAGAGGATCCCATCCTTGCTTGTATTATGCAATCTATTCTATTATCATTCAGGTTATTTCACCAACTCTTCCAAAAATCCAATTAATTTAGTAGACCCATTATTCTGGTGAGATAAATATTCGTTAGATGATTTTATCCCATTTTGTATTAATTCGTTTTTAGTATGTTCATTGTTTAACACATTTTTCAGACTATCTTCAAGCTCGTCAAAGTCAGTGATAAGACATGATTTATTTTTTAAAGCGGTGGCAATCCCCCAATCATTATCTTTTACAGTAAGTGAAATTACAGGTTTTTTCAAAATATGTGCATCTAAAATAGGTGAAGTAAAACCAATTACAATCATAAGAGCACATGATTTGATTAATGGGGAAATATTTCCTTCTTTAATTACTTTAATTTGAGAATTAATTTGTTTTGTGATAAAGGAAGGATCTAATTCATCTGGTGATGGATGTATTTTGATAATCAATTTTTTATTATTTTTGATCACAAGTTGGCAAATTTTTTTTATAGCATTCATATATTTCTCAATTATTTCTACAGTCAAATCAGAAGCGTGTTCTTTGGTAGGTCCAGATGTAGCAAGCAATACATAATCATTTTTGAAGGAATTTTGTTCGTCAAGTTGAAGTTTATCAAAAATTGGTGAACCAATTACATGAATTTTTTCTGAATTGATACCCATGCTTTGAGAAAATTCTTCACCTGTTTTTCCCCAACAAAGAAAATAATCAGATTCTACGGGGAGAGCTCCTTTGGCTACGTTCATATCATAACTTTCTTTTGTATCGTAGTTTATCCCGTGTTGTACCAAACAGACAGGAATTTGTTCTTCACGAGCCAGTTGTAGGACAATCCTTTCATTTGGACCAACCTCTGATAGAATCAAAATTGATGAGAAAGCATATTTTTTCATCAATTTTTTTGTAAGCTCAACTTCTTCAATGAATTCAAGTGCCCTTTTTCTGAAATATTCTTGAAAATATTCTTTGAAACTTGGCCAGAATGAAATTCCCTCTATAGAGAAAAATGATTTGAAAAAACTTTCCTTGGAAAATAAATCTGATATTTTTTCTTCAAATTGAGATTTTCCATTTGAAATTATCTTGCTTAGATTAGAATCAGAAAGAGAGTTTTTAGTTTGAATCAAGCACCCAGATTTTTTTATTAGATCATAGCTTTGGAGGTTCCATATTGCTGGTCTACGCCGATTATACATTAAAAAATTTAAGTTAGAATCAGGCATTCGTTCAAAAAAAGACTGATACTTGATAGGATTAAATTCAATAATAAGAATATTTTTGGAAGTTTCTCTAATTGAATTATTTTTTGATAACAAAAATTTTGAAGATTTTTCAGAAATACCTTTTAATTTTTTGAACAAATTATTTGAAATTCCAAATTCTAGTGAGTGATTTTTTGTTCCTATTTTCATTTTTATTTTAATAGAATCTAAAGGAATTGGTTGAAAATTCTCTGTGTTTGAATTTTTTAACTCGATAATTTTTTTTGAAAAATTTCCCATGATTTTACAACATGTTTGAGAACTAATGAAAGTAGAATTAGTGAATTGGTTTGAGATTCTGTATAATTCAAAAAATTTTTTTATATAATTTACAAGAATGTTAATTAATTCAGCCTTCATCAGTGAGCCAAGATTTACACCGTTATAGGAAATATCTTTTGAAATTATGTCAGCATTGTACCAGTCTGAAATAGAATATGCAGTTTTTTGGATAATTTTCAGATCATTTTTTG
>TARA_B110001454_G_scaffold216795_1_pt1 | contig 12502 bp, 11 predicted proteins | sample TARA_B110001454 | Tara Oceans TARA_B110001454 (sample SAMEA4397004) | marine metagenome | biome: Polar Biome; feature: [MES] marine water layer (ENVO:01000295) within the mesopelagic zone...; material: water (ENVO:00002006), including particulate matter (ENVO:01000060) such... | reverse complement strand
ACCTCTTCAATTGCATACTTAGCCATCATTAATCCTTCAGGCCAAAGAGGAACAGTATAAACCCTAACACCCTTGGAAAAGAGATGTTGCAAGAGAGCTATTGACATCGGGTGAATTTCAGGCATTGTGCTTGCCCCATATGCAAATGAAATTAAAACTTTATCTCCTGCTTCTAAATTATTTAACTCTTGAAAAACAATCTTTGTTTCAGCTGTTGGTTTAATTGGAATATTAATCCAGTCAGGCTTAAGCAATGGAATTAAAACAGATAAACCTATTAAAAGAAAAATAAATCTTCTATCTAATTGCCCCAATTTAATAAATATTTTCTTAAGTAAATCCATTAATCTCCAAGAATTGATCTTTCTCTACCTGTTATAATACGATATGATTGGGCTATGGTACCAAGAGCGATTCCAATCATAATTGCTCTAGAACCAGCTGTAGCAGGAACATTCATTATCCACTCTTGAAGCTCTGGAATTTTAAAAATTGCTAAATTATGTAAGTTAAAACTAAAAATAAAAAAAGGTAAAACAAGAATACAAAGAATTAATGAAAATAACATTTTTTTCTTTTCTTTGAATCTATTTGCAAAAATTGCAAAGAAAAGACAAATATAAATCTCTAATGCCATCCACCATGGAATCAGCTGACCAATAGGAACCCTACCTATCATTAAAAAAACACCAGATATCAATAATAAGGTTGCCTCAAAATTTCTAATTTTAAATGCTCTATATGAAGCTGATGCTACAAAAAAAGCAAGCAAAGCAAACATTGTTGCACCTAAAGGCAAGTATATATATTGAAACATCCAATAAAAAGCTGAACCTTCTTTCTTTAAATGAGGACCAAATGCTACATCTGAACCATTATAAATAAATCCAAATATTATCATGGCAATAAAGCCTGTTAATGTAATAATACTATATCTCCAATTATCACGTTTATTCGCAACTTTATTTAAATGTAATTGAAGAAGATTAATAACTCCTAAAAAAGCTGCGAATCCTGATATAATATCAAACCATTGAGTTGCATCATTATCAATAAAATTATTAAGAGGTGAATAATTTATAAACTGGCCAAAAAGTGTTAGAAAACCAATAAAAATAACAAGGAAATATGCTAATTGTCTTTTCATTTTATAATATTAATCCTGAATAATGATGATATATCAAAATCAATAAGTCCATATCCATTTAAAGCTGAACATATAAATACTATTAGAATTAATATCATACATCCAACTTTCACACAATCTTGTCCTTTTATACTGCCAAGCATTTCAGGACTTCCTGAAAGATATGCGCTTGCAGCATAAAACTCTTCACCAATAAGCGTATAATCACATGCAGTAACAAAAAATGGTATTTGAGATGATGATCCAGTACCAGCAATCTGAATTGCACCTATAGAATTTCCAGTTTCAGCCAGGATTAATGATTCAGCATAAAATTTTCCTTGAAAAAAAACTGCAGCAGGTTTTTCTCGAAGCATAATACCATTAACTCCTGCTGCATATGCAAACTGATCATCAGTCACATAATGGACCATATCATCTCTATATAAATCAGGACGACCTTTTTTAAGATACGCCTCTTTACAAGTTTCTTTTGCAGTTTCCATAACGATAGGAACACAAACAGGAACATGTAAACTCGCATCATATTCTGCTGTCATACCTGCTACATGCCCTAATATAGTTAATCCAGATATCGTATCAATCTGATCTAAACTAGAAATTCCTGGCACATAAAGAACAGGTTTACCCATCTCTGTTGCTCTACCTACAGCCTCTTCCATTGCCTTAATAGCTGCGATTGGCCTCATATAAAATTTTTCACCATTCTTAGCTTTTTCTATAAAGTATTCCACAATGAAACAAAGTAAAATAACAGAAACAAATGTAGTTTCATTCCCCGATAGAAAAACCGAGAATGGAAAGAAAAAATAAATCAGCAAAATTACTATAGGAGAAAATATATATTTAATATATTGATTCATCATTTAGTATTTAAGTTAATTCTCTCTATTTCATTAATAAGGAAATCTATATTAGATTTCTCTTCTAAAAGGGTTGCAAAATTATAATATTTCTGATTATTAATAAAGCATGTTGCAATAGGGCCCAAAAAAACAAGGAACTGACTACCAACAAAAGAAACATATTTTGTGCTTTCTAAAAAAAATACTGCAGGAACTGACAATCCTCTTTGAACTATATCATTTGCTAAATCAGATATGATTTTATGTACATCATTCATATCAATAAATTAACACAATTAATCTGATAAAATAACTTCTAAATTAGCTCTTGGAATTATTTTTTTAGTTCCATTATCCAATGTTACTTCTGCAGCTCTTACCATTGTTTCTGTTTTCATTTTAACTAATTCTGCAGGTAACGCAGAAACTTTACCAATAAGCCCAAAATATGGATCTCTTATGATTCTAACTTTTGAGCCAACCAAAATTAATGACTCATTCTTATTAACATTAATATTTTTTATATCAAACTCTAAATTAATTATTACTTCAGGTCTCATTACTCCTGCTCTAATTTGAGTAGCCCCATTAATCGAACAATAAGAATTTTTATATTTTCTTAATAAATTGAATGTTCTATCTGACATATTGATATTACCAAACCCTTCAGTAACGATAACTGTAGTTACATTTTCAGAGCCAGTGATTGCAACACCGAGTGGATATCCTAATATTTTTGTTAAAGATTCATAATCTATTCCTCCACAAATAATACCTTTTAAACCTAATCTGTTTATTTTTTTATATGTTTTATAATCAAGATAAGACTTTATTACTACCACTATATCATTACTCAAATCCATTGTATCTAAATCAAATATAGATAAATCAATATTATCTATTATTTTCAATCTACCCTTTTTCTCTCCTCCTATACCAATAATTCCTTGAATTAATACACCTTGAGCTGAAATTAGAACTCCCTCTTTTTTATACACTTCATCAATTCTACCATCTATATAAGCATCAACCTCAATAGGTATTGGCTTCTCAGATATAATAATCTGACCAGTTATATCTGATATATTAATCAAAATACCATCCATAGGAGATTTTACTTCAGATCTAAAAAATCCAAATAAACCTTTACTCCTTGCTATAACTTCACCTTTTTTAACTTCTTGATCTACTTTGCATAGCATACAATCAATTAACTGATTTGGATCAATGTTTAATTTATTTGAGACATTAATCATTTGAATATTACCTGGAATATTGGCTGAAGCAACTATTTGATCTGATTTAACTAAATCATTTTTTTCTACATGCAATTTACCTAAAAGAGGTAGTATTCTCTTCTTTTTTATTGAAGCATTTTCTAATATTTTTAATCCTGGAGTATAAGACTTTGACATTATTTTAATGGATACTCATTAGTTTTAATCGACCAATTTCTAACAAAATCTTTACTATATGAATTAAAATCAAAAGGTCTTCCTCTTCCATCTAGCATTATACCGACTTCACCACCAAAGATATCTCCTTCAAATTCATTTAATCCATTAATAGTATAATTATTTTTCAATATTAACTTAGCTTTAACTGGGATATAATCAACATCCACTAAAATAATTTCTCCGTATTTCAATATCCCTGATATTTTTTTATCATTAAATTCAAAAAAATATTCTAAAATATCATCATCAATATTTTCTTCTCCAATGGGAGCAATACAACTCCCTAGTCTTACCAAACAATCTTTATTAAACACTTCTACCGCTGCTTTTTCATGTACTTCTGAGAGAACCCCTAATTGTGGCATCATAAAAATTGAATCTACAGCGATTTGAGTGATTCCCTCAGGCAAAAATGCATCAACAAGCATTCTATACGCTTGTTCTCTTCTTGGAGCATGAGAAAGAACACCCCCAGAACCAACAATCATATCTAATTCATTCATATTAACCAAAGTCTCTCCAGACATAGTTTGATCAAAAGTATCAGATATTGTTCTTTCCTGCTGCACTCCTTTTAAAGAAACTGCAAATTCTTTATGCTGAATAAAAGATAATCTCAAAGCTTCTCTAGCTATTGATTGTTCGATAATTAATTCTTCTAAAGTCTGAGGAATTGTAGTTGGCCTTATCATTTTATTAGCAATACGATTTGTTAAATCTTTTTCATCAATATCTGAACTTAGCCATCTAGAAATATTTTCAATACCAGTTTCAGCTAGAACATTGCATATTGAATAACTCATTCCATAATTAGCACTAACAGTTCTATTGAATTTCTTATTAAAAACTGAAAATACATCAGTTGTTGCACCTCCAATATCTACACCTATAACTGAAATATTTTCATTATTTGCAATTTTTTTTATTATTTTACCTACCGCTCCAGGCGTTGGAACAATAGGATAATCTGTCCAAGTTAATAATTTATCATAACCAGGTGCTTGAGCCATTACATGCTCCATAAATAAATCATGAATTTTATCTCTACTTGGTCTTAAGTTTTCTTTGTCTAATGTAGGTCTTATATTATCAACAATTTTTAAATCAGTTATATCATCTAACCGTTTCTTGATATCACTAACTGCATCTTTATTACCAGCATAAATTATTGGAATTTTAAAATTATTTCCTAATCTAGGATTTGGATTTGCTGTTTTAATTATTTCTGCTAATTCAACAACATGGGATTTTGTACCTCCATCAATTCCTCCTGATAATAAAATCATATCAGGTCGCAATTGTCTAATTTTTTGGACTTTTTCATGATACTTTCTACCATCATTAGAAGATATTACATCCATTACAATTGAGCCAGCTCCAAGTGCAGCTCTTTGTGCACTTTCTCCTGTCATATTTTTAACCACACCAGCAACCATCATTTGCAATCCTCCACCAGCAGAGCTTGTTGAAATATACAAGTCTACACCTGTATCATTACTTCTTGGAGAAATAATTTTGTCATCAATTAAAATTTTTCGCCCAGATAATTCTTCAAGCTCAATTATTGCATTAACTACACCACAAGTGACATCTTCAAATGGAGCCTCAACTGTTGTTGGAGCTTCTCCACGAAAAGTCAATCTATATTCATTATCTATAAATTCAATTAAAATTGCTTTAGTTGTAGTTGATCCACAATCTGTAGCTAAAATAATTTTTATATCTTTTAAATTTTTATTCATAAAATCAAATAATAATAATATGTAAACATTGGGACAACAAATAACAATGAATCAAATCTATCTAAAAAACCTCCATGACCTTGTAATAAGGTTCCAGAATCTTTAATAAAAAATAATCTTTTTAAATATGATTCAAAAAAATCTCCTAATTGACCGAAAATACCAGAAATTACTCCTAAAACCATTACATCTTTTAATGAGAATACGTAAGTACTATTAGTGAAATAATTAAATTTATATAGTAAATAGATGAATGTTGTACATGAAATATAGCCTGTAATACAACCAACCCATGTCTTATTTGGACTGATTGCAGGTAAAATTTTTGCTTTACCAAACTTTGAACCGAATATATAAGCAAAAGAATCTGTCATCCAAACAGATAAAAACATACATAAAACAATATTAAGGCCTATTTCTGGCAAATTTCTTAAATAAATAGCACCTTGAAACAATAATCCAATCCAAAAAAAAGCTAATAAGGAATATAACATGTTTTGAAGTCTATTTACTTTTGTCTTAAATAAAGCAAATAGAATTATACCTAATAAAGATAAAAATAAAAATAAATTAAATATTTCAATGGGGATTGGGATGTATAAATAGTGAATAAGGAATATTATATATATACAATAAAACATTGGAGGATTTATAGATAAAGATTTTACTTTAATCATATTATTAAATTCATAAGTGCTAATAAAAATTATAAGAAAAATAAACAATGTGAAAATAGAACCACCAAAGTATATAATACTTAATAATAAGGGTCCCCCAATTAGATTAACTAAGGTTCTAGGTTTTTTATTTTCAATCATTAGACATTAATGGTGCATATATTCACCATCTCCTTCTTCTATAATTTTAATTTCGACATTTGCTGTTCCTTGTTCATGAAAACCTAATTTTTTTGCAGCTCCAAATGAACAATCTAATATTCTTCCATCTACATAAGGTCCTCTATCATTAATTCTAAGAATTATTGATTTTCCATTATCTAAATTAGTAACTCTAGCAACAGTGTTTAATGTTAATGTTTTATGAGCTGCTGTTACTCCATACATATCATATATTTCTCCATTCGCTGTTAATTTTCCATGAAAATTTGGACCATACCATGAAGATACTCCTTTATATATTCCATCTGATTTAATTTTCTTATATTTTACATTTTTATTATTATTTGCTTGACTACTAGTAGCTCCATACCTTGGAGAAACTGTACATGAAGAAATAAACATAAATAGAATAAATAAGAATTTAATTATCATTATAATTTCCAATTAATTCAGAAATACTAGTAATCTTATCCTTAATTAAAAATAATTCTAAATCATCATATAATGTATTTATTAAAGATGGATCTCTAAAATTCAAAGTACCAATTTGAACCATAGCAGAACCAACTCTAATAAATTCAATAATATCCTTAAAAGTTACAATTCCACCCATACCTATAATAGGGATACTAATTTGAGTATATAATTTATGAATTTTCGCTAAAGCAAGAGGTTTTATTGGTGGGCCAGATACTCCTCCATATTTTGTACTTAATATCATATTACCTGTTTTATAATCAATCGCTAAGCCTGAAAATGTATTTACAGCACTTATAGCATCTGCACCACCATTTTCTGCTGACAAACCAATCTCTTCTATATTACTAACATTTGGACTAAGTTTTATAATTAAAAGCTTATTTGTAATTTTTCTTAATTCAAGCGTTAATTTTTGAGTTATATCTTTGTTAAGGCCAAATTCCATTCCACCTTTCTTAACATTTGGACAAGAAACATTAATTTCATAACCGATATGATTACCATTAAATTTCTCAATTTCACTTACAACATCTAAATAATCTTGAATTTTTGAACCTGCAACACTAACAATAAAATTAGTTTCAATTTTATTTAATTTTGAAAGTTTTAACTTGCAAAAATTTTGAACTCCCATATTTGCTAAACCTATAGAATTAATCATACCAGAATCAGATTCATAAATCCGAGGACTTGGATTTCCTGTTCTCTCCTCAATTGTTATAGATTTTGTAATTATACAGCCTATTTTTTTTAAATCTACAAAACTACCAAATTCATCACCATATCCATATGTACCACTAGCAGCTATAATGGGAGAATTAAATTCAATATTTTTTAATTTTACTTTAAGCATGCTTATCTAAATCTTTATCAATTCTTTGACACCAAATCAAATATTTACATATATCTTTTATTAATTCAAATGGATGTTTAATAGCGTACTTCAATCCACCAGGGTAAGCAGTAGTCAATCTCCAATTAACATATTTAAATGACCATTTCCTCATTGACCACATTACATGTAATTTTGATTTAACTTTATTTCTCCTTATTTATATATCAAAATATATTATAATATTATTCATTTATAAATAATTTATATTTTTCATTGTAAAAATCAATATCTAAAATATCAGATTCTAAATTATTTTTTAATATATATATATCATTTCTTTTAGCTTTATCAATTAATAAATTAAATAAATTACTATCTTGTACATTTAAAAATAGCAATGAATCCCATGCACTACTTTCATCTAATATTGCCATAGAAGATAATGAATTATTTATATTAGTAATATCTTTACTATTATCTATAATATCCTTATAAATTGAAATTGCTAAAGAATCAGATCTAAAATCCTTATATAAAATTGATGCTATATTAATTCTTACAGAATCAATATTCTTATAATTTATTTTATATAAACTATCATTAAAATGATAACGACTTAAAAGTTCAAGATTATTTTTACTAAAATTCTTAATTTCTCTATCTCTTCCATTTTTTCCTAAATCAAAATAATAAAGACTTGAATCATAATTATTATCAAAAAAATCCATAGCATTTCTATAATATACTTTTTGATTTAAATAACTAATTTTATAATCTAACATATCCTTAATCTCTTCTAATCTATCAGATATTTGAACGCTATAATTGCCATTTGGAAAGATATTTAAATATTTATTATAATAGTATACCGTGCTATCAATATTTTTTTCATAATTATCATAAATCGATCCAATTATAAATAAAGATTTTTCATCTAAATGATTACTATATATTTTATGAAATTTTTGGATTGATTTCTTCCGTGATATCAGCAATAATTCCCATGCATTATCTATCAAAGAATCTAATTTAGTCAATTTATTATCAACACTAAGCTTATCATCTAAATCAAAACCTAAATCTGATTCTACATCTTCTAAACCTAATAGAAGCATTGATTTATATTTATAATTTGAATCAGGGTAATTATTAATTATATCTTGAAATTTTTGCAATCCTAAATCCTTAAGACCTAAATCATAAAATAATATCTGAGCAGATAAATACAGCAAAGAGTCTAAATCCATATTTAAAGAAAAATCGTTTTTTTCATTTTTATCTATAATTATATTAGATGCAGATGAATCTGAATTGGAATTTTCTATCAAATACTGGACATCATTAAATTCATTAATAATTTCCATATAGGAATCTGATTTCTTGCCATATTCAGAAATTCTTGAAGTTTCTATAGATTCCTGAAAGAAAAATATAGATTCTTCAAAATTATTATAAAATTCTAACTCAATTTTTCCCAATAAATAATATACATGGCTAACTTCAGATTTCAACAAACCGTTATCTTTATACTTATCAAGTAAATCATTTAATTCATTGTTAGCTTTTGAATAATTTTTAGAATTAATATAATTTTTTATCAATTTTAAATTATAAGAGACCTTTATCTTTTCATTCATTTCTAATTGAATATAATTATTTAATTTTTCAGATATTAATTCAAATTTTTCTAGATAAGTGTTGTATTCAATCCATTTATCTAGCAAATCATTATTTATATTTTCATCATCTAAACAATATTCAATTTGAGTTATATAATCAACAGCATCAATGTAATTGTTATCATTTTCTGCTATTGTCAACAAGTTATAATAAATAGGAATTTTTTGAGTCTTAATATCTGTATAATCTATTGCTAACAAAGAATTTTTTATTACATCATCAAAATTTTCCTTATAATTATTGTAATCAACTAATGTTAAATAAAACATAACTTTTTCATCTCTATCTAAATCTTTTTCATCAATCATAGATATATAAAAATTAAACTTATCTATATCATCCATTTTTAGATTTAATTTTGATAGCATTATAATAGATTTATAAAAAAAATCATTTTCACTATACTCATTGTAAATTCTTTCAAAATAATATTTAGAAGCAGAAATTTTATTTTGATAAAAACCAGACATTCCTAATATAAAATATGCATCATCTATATACTTAGTTTCATAAAAATCATTCTCAATAATTTGAGCATTCTTTATTGCTTTATCAAATAAGGTATTAATTGATACTGAGTTTTGTTGATTTGTAGATTCCCCTATCTCATTTAAAGCCAATAAATTTAAAGCTTCATTATAAAAACTATCTGCCATATAAAATGTATTATAATATGCTAAGAAATTATTTTTTGATTTATTCTTTACAGGGTTAAAACAACTAAAGAAAAGTAAAAATAAAATATATATTCTAATAATCAATTGATATTTATTTTAAATGTTTATTTAAGAAATCACCCATCGCTTTATAAAAATCAAACTGATTTTCTTCATTATAAAAGCCATGACCTTCATCATTTTTAACCATATAAGGTACGTCTATACCTTTTTTCTGCAATGCATCCACAATCTGATCTGATTCTGATTTTTTAACTCTAGGATCATTTGCCCCTTGCGCTATAAATAAAGGAGCTTTAATTTCAGCTATGTGCAATAAAGGAGATGCGCTTTCTAAAAGCTCTTTATCTTTTTCAGGATGACCCACCATTTCATACATCATAGCTCTATAAAGTTCCCAATATGGAGGCATACTTTCCATAAAAGTAAATAAACTTGAAACACCTACATAATCAACACCACATGCATATAAATCAGGTGTAAATGTCAAGCCTGCTAATGTTGCATAGCCACCATAAGAAGCTCCATAAATTGCAATCCTATTTGAGTCAGCTATTCCCTCCTCAATTAACCAATTTACTCCATCTGTTATATCATCTTGCATATTTTTTCCCCATTGCTTGAAGCTTTTTTGCCAAAAATCTCTACCATAGCCAGTACTGCCTCTATAATTCATCTGGAAAACAGCATATCCTTTATTAGCTAAGTATTGTATTTCTGAATTAAATCCCCAATAGTCTCTTACCCATGGTCCTCCATGAGGATTTACTACAACAGGCAATTTGTCTCCCTCTTTATAGTTAATGGGAAGAGTTAAATAACCATGAATTATTAATCCATCTCTTGATTCATATTTAACAGAATTCATCCTACACATTTCATCAGGATTAAGCCATGGACTTAAATCTGCTAATTTAGTTAACTCATTTTTTTCAATATCATAATAATAATATGTCCCTCTTGATCTATCACTAAAAGCTACAATTATTGCTTTTGTTTCATCTTTACTAAGTCCTGATACTCTTACCTCTACTCCAGGGATTTTATCTTCTAATGATAATTGCAAATCTCTTCTCCAGGCATCATAAAATTTATAATTTTGTTTATCTGTATAAAAACTAACTCCTGTTATAATTTTTCTCTTTTTTGATTTCATGAGGCTATAAACATCTACATCGGGATGTTCAAAAATAAGATCCGTTTCAACACCTTCTTTTAAATCAAATTTATATATAGAGCTTTTATCTCTATGTCTATTTGAAGATACATATAATTCTTTATTATCAAATGTAAAAAATAATGGTGATACAGATTCTTTGAAATTAGTTGTTAATATCTCTTTAAAATTATCTTTTTCATTTTCCCTATATAATAAACTAGAATTTACTCCATCAGAGGTCATCGCAATCCTTAGCTTTCCATCATTATCTGTCATCCATCCTGATATATTACCTGGGTTCTCAGCAATAAGCTCTAGATTTCCAGTATTTACATCTAAACGATATACATCATGAACTTGTGGATTTCTTTTATTAATTTCAACTAACATAAAATCTTCATCTTCCTCTAAATCATCTGTTATACGAGCTTGGATATTATCAAATGGAGTTAAATCAATATCATTACTACCATCTATATTAACAGCATAAATATGAATATTTTCGTCTCCTCCTTTATCTTGAATATATGCAACTCTATTATCATTTAGCCAAAAATAACCATATAAACTTCTGTTTGAAGCTTTTGTTAATCTAGTTTCTTTATCTGAATTAATAGGTTTAACATATACATTCATTCTTCGATTTCCACCTTCCCATGGTTTCATATAGGATATATACTTTCCATTTGGAGAAAGCTGGAAACTAGATTTTTCAGGATTTCTAAAAAAATCTTCAAGAGGGATATTTGGTAATTTGGTTTGATTTGTATTAGAATTATTCAATGAACAACCTCCTATTATAATAAGTATTGAAAGAAAAAATTTATTCATAAAGCCCTTTAAATTAATACTTTAATTTTCAATCTAAAATAAGATTTACTAACATAACAACATCAAGTATATTTATAAAATTATCATTTATGCATCTTTCAATGCTTGTTTTAAATCTTCTATAATATCTATTTCATCTTCAATCCCTACCGATAATCTGACAAGCCCATCTGACAACCCTCTTGCATGCCTTTCTTTAACAGGGACCTCTGCATGGGTCATAGTAGCTGGATGTGTTATCATTGTTTCTACAGATCCTAGACTTTCAGCTAACAAGCATAATTTAACATTATTCATCAAATGTTTCCCCGAAGAAATTCCACCTTTCAATTCAAAAGAAATCATTCCAGAATATCCAGACATTTGTTCTTTAGCTATAGTATATCCAGGGTCTGATTCTAATCCAGGATAAGCTACTCTTGAAACTTTTGGATGATTTTCTAAAAACTCTGCAATAGACATTGCATTTCTATTATGTCGTTCCATCCTCAAGTGAAGAGTTCTTAAACCAAGCATTGTTAAAAAACAATCAAATGGACTAGGAACAGCACCAATTGTTTTTTGAATAAATTTCATCTTATCAAAAATTTCTTTATCATTAGTATGTATTGATCCACCAATAATTTGATTATGACCACTTAAATATTTTGTAGTACTATGCATAACTAAATCAGCCCCATATTCCAATGGTCTTAAAAAAACTGGTGTTGCAAAGGTTGCATCTACACCAAATAATAAATTATTTGACTTAGCAATTTTATTCATAGCTTCTAAATCTGTTATTTTTAACAAAGGATTTGTTGGTGTTTC
>TARA_B110001454_G_scaffold215551_1_pt1 | contig 12553 bp, 11 predicted proteins | sample TARA_B110001454 | Tara Oceans TARA_B110001454 (sample SAMEA4397004) | marine metagenome | biome: Polar Biome; feature: [MES] marine water layer (ENVO:01000295) within the mesopelagic zone...; material: water (ENVO:00002006), including particulate matter (ENVO:01000060) such... | reverse complement strand
GTGATGGTACTCAAGCAGCAACTGCTGCACAAACTTTAATAGACAGTGGTGTAAAAGCGATTGTTGGCGCAGCCTGCTCTGGTGCCACGCTTGGTGCAATCGCAGTGACTGCTCCTGCTGGAGTTCCGATGATATCGTACGCGAGCACCTCACCAGCAATCTCTGGAGCTGACGATAATGGTCACCTTTTCCGAGTTGTTCCGAGCGATGCTCAACAAGCAGTTGCTTTAGCCGCAGTTGCTTCTACAGCCGGTGTAAGCAAACCAGCAGTCTTGTATATGACTAACGATTACGGTGCAGGGCTTGGTGATAATTTCGTGTCAAACTGGTCTGGTGATGTATGTGTCCAAGTGGGGTATGACCCAGCTGAAGGCTCCTATGACGCGTCTACCTTAGCTCAATCTGTAATTGATGGTGGGTGTGATTCTGTCCTATTGATGTCCTATGCAACTGATGGAGCCGCCATTATGGAAGCACTATCAGCACAGGGATTCAGCGGTCAAATCATTGGCGCTGATGGCGTAGCTGATGCTGCATTTACTGAATCATTTACAGACGCATCAGCGGTTAGTGGACTCATAGCAACAAGACCTCGACCGGGTGAAGATTCTAGCGCCAAGTCGAATTTCGAAGCTGCATACGCCACTGCCGGCGGGGCAGACGGGGCTATATACACTAGTGAGACATATGATGCGATTAAGTTAGTAGCAGCAGCCGTTGTCTCTGACCCCGATGGAAACCTGGTGAATGCTATAAATAAGACAGGCGTTAATTATGCTGGGGCGAGTGGTACTCACACATTCGATGCAAATGGTGATGTGTTGGGTACTGGGTATGAGGTCTGCCAGTTTGATGGTACAAACTTCTCCTGCCCTCGTGTTTGGACAGCCGATGGTGGGTTAGCTGGTAACTAACTTCCAGTCGACAATTATGTATAGAATCGGTCTGCTTTCATGATGAAAGCAGACCGATCTACTCACACTCCCGTGTAGCACAATATTGAAAGTCTCACTGAGGGGTATGATTGCTTTGAATGCAATACGACGCCAGCAGATATTTAAAGCTCCCTGGCTACGCCAGCTAGTATTTGCCTTATTTCTTTTATTCGATGCTTATTTTGGCGCAATTTATAACTTAGGTTTTGTCGCAGGATCTGGTCTATTTTCCGGCGAGTTCAAATGGATAGCTTTATCCATTGAGATGATGGTTTCTGGTTTGATTCTGGTCCGCATTCTTGTTAATCAATCGACACCTAAATGGAAAAGTCCCATCATCATACTTACTCCCATACTCGTGGGTTTAATTGCGTTTTTAGTCCTCGAAGTTGTGACGTCGGGTCTTAATCGTTCTGCCACAATGAATTTCAACCTCTCCGCAATTTTGTTTAGTGGCCTGTATTGGTCTGCGGTTTATTTAAGCATAGCAATTGGCTTAACCCTGACTTACAAAGTTCAGCGATTTGCTAATTTTGCTCAAGCAGAAATGATGCTTGTTGGCGCTTACGTAGCGCTGACACTCATGTGGTCCGACAGATTTTTCTCTATCTCTGATGCTCCCGAGGACGGAAATATCGATTGGACTTTACTGATTTGGGCCTCAATCTGTGCTTTTGTTGTGACTGGATTCACGGGCTTATTGATAGATCGATTAGTTTTTCGACGACTAAGGAACAAAGCGGCAACTCCTCAGGTCATGATGATAGCTTCCCTAGGAGTTGCAATGGTGCTTCGCGCCATATTGTATATGCGATTCAGTGCGAGTACTTTTCGCTTCGTTCCTGATCGAGATTGGAGATTGACCACATCAATAGTCGATATCCCTACAGGATTGCTTAAGTTGAATCTTGGAGATCGTGTAGCCACACCGCTTATGGAGTTTTCAGCAAACGTAAATTCTTACGGTTTTGCTTATTCAAAAATAGCTCTGGTAGTGGGTATATTCCTAACAGTAATATTTCTCATACTGCTATTACAGAAAACGCGACTGGGCAGACAAATGAGAGCAGTAGCGGACAATCCGGATCTTGCAGCTTCTAGTGGTATTCACCTCGAGCATGTACATAGAAGTACCTCGTTTCTTTCAGCAGGAATCGCGGGGTTGGGTGGGTCACTATTAGCAGGCATTTTACCTATCAATCCTGAGCTAGGGCTAATGTTATTGCTACCAGCTTTTGCTGTGATAGTTCTAGGTTCGATAGGTTCGATTCCTGGAGTTCTGATTGGTGCACTAATAGTTGGTGTGCTTAGAGCCTTCTCGGAACCCGTTCTCATAGGTGCTGGTAACGCACTTGATCGACCAACCGCCAGTGGCTTTGCTGAGGTAATGCCCTTTATTTTCCTTGTAGGTCTATTACTGTTAGCACCACGAGGAATTGGCTCTGCTATAGAAAATTGGAATATAGATCGAGTACGAAAAAGGAGAACAAAAGGCGAAATAACTGCGTTTCCACTTGATGCTGTAGATACGCAATGTACTTCAAAAATTTCTGCGAGAAATAAGAATCCAATACATTATTTTGAACTCATCACTGAGAAGATAAATGCTGCAATTAAATTACCCAAAAGTCTTACAGCTCAATCTTGGAATTCCCTTAATTATCATCTAGTTCGCCTGGCAAAAATCCCTAAGCCAATATTCGCATTTATTGAGTCAGTTTTTTTGATTCTCAAGCTTCAATTCGGTAGACTTTTTAATATTAGAAGAGACACTGAAAGAGGCTCATGGACTCTATTTGCGATCCTGTTTTTAATTCTTCTTACCATAGTCTTACTTCTCCCCAGCGTAAGCGTGCTCACAAAAACATTGCAAGTTGCACGCATTTTTACTCTAGTCGGCATCTTTGGATTAGCTGCGTTTTCACTAAACTTACATACGGGAATTACAGGAATGACAAATTTTGGAGTGATTTTTTTTGTAGGGATCGGGGCAGTTGTTGTTGGTTTGTTATCTGCACCTGTTGAAACTAATGGATATGGTTGGAATCCTATTGCTGCCACATTTGCAGCTGTAATAATCGCAGCAATAGCTGGGTGGCTACTTGCATACCCAACTGCTCGATTAAGAATGGACTATTTTGCGATTTTGACAATTTCTCTAGCAGAGATACTCCGCATTTCACTTCAAGCTGAGCCATTGCTTCGAGCTGGAACTGTTACTTCTGGCATTGGTATTTCTCAATTCGCTCGACCCTTTGAGGATTGGTGGAAAGGAAGCCCATCAGAAGCTGTAGGTAATTTGATTGGTTTACCTGGTAATGCACCATACGTTGTATTACTTGCGTTCATGGCTATCGGTTTCACTGCCGGAGTCTGGTATTTACTCAATACTGTTCTTTCATCCCCCTGGGGCAGAATATTACGTTCCATTAGAGAAGATGAGGCCGTGAGCCAACATCACGGCCATAATGTCCTGATTCATAAAGCGGCCAGTTTAGCGTTAGGTGCGGCTATTGCTGCTCTTGCCGGAGCACTGTGGGCTTGGTTAAACACTAATATTTGGCCTGATTTTATGAACCCAGTACGCACCACATTTTTGATATGGGCAGCTTATATTGTTGGGGGACGTGGGAATAATCGAGGGATGATAATCGGTGCATTTATAATTGTAATCGTTGAGTTTGTTTTCAACGTAATGGTAGTTTCACGAGGAAGCGCAAGCCTTCCATTCCACGGTTTGACTTCGTTTCTTGACTCTGTTTATTCATGGTTAATCATTAACGTTGGAGGATTAGTTTGGTCGGAACGATCTGTTAACGAAATATTCGCCCATGGCAACGTACTGCTATCACTACCACACCTCAAGTTAGCGCTCATCGGTTTGGTGATTATAAGCGCTCTACTTATGTCTTCCAGGGGTTTGCTACCAGAAGTAGCTAGTAGGCCAAAACGTCCTACTTTAGTCGAAGGAGAACTAGACAAAGGTGCTCTATCTAATCCCACCGAAGCAGCACAAAATCAACCCCAATTTTTTGAGAGTAAGGATAAATAGTCATGTCTGAGCCGGCGCTGCGTATATCGAATTTAACCAAAGATTTTGGTGGCCTGCGAGCTGTGGATAGTATTTCTTTCCAGGTTTCAGAAGGTGAGCTTGTCGGGTTAATAGGACCTAACGGGTGCGGCAAAACAACTACCTTCAATTGTATATCTGGACTGCTTAAATCAACTTCGGGGAAAATTGAAGTTCTTGGACAAGATGCCACAAAAATGAGGCCCGACCAAATCCAGCACTTAGGACTAACAAGAACTTTTCAACATACTTGGTTATGGCGGGATATGACGGTAATAGAAAACCTACTTGTACCTCCACGTGACCAATTTAAACCTAACGCCATATTAGCCTTATTAAAGCCGGGTACACGAAAGTCTGAGATAAAACGAATCCAAGATGCATACGAAGCATTAGACCTATTAGAGATACCTCATATGGCACACAATCTCACAAGTGAGTTGTCAGGTGGTCAAAGTAAGCTGGTAGATATCGGGAGAGCCTTGATGAGCGCTCCTCGATTTTTATTACTTGATGAACCTGTTGCTGGAGTTGCCGGTCCTCTTGCTGAACGAATTTTTCAGAACCTACGCCGTTTGACCTCAGACAGGAATATCGGCATGTTAGTAATCGAACACAATATGGATTTCATCCTCCGCCGTGATGTCGACAGGATTATTGTAATGAATGAGGGCAAGGTTCTAATGGAAGGAACGCCTAACGAGATTAAACAAAGTCGAGATGTTATTGAGGCATACCTGGGAAATTCAGGAGAAATGCAAAATGAATAAAGTTTTGGAAGTCACCGATCTTGAAGGTGGATATGGCAGTGTTCAGATTCTGTATGGTATTGATCTGCATGTCGACCAAGGAGAATTTGTCACAATTATTGGACCAAACGGTTGTGGTAAATCTACTTTTTTGAAAGTGATCTTTGGACTTACCACTCTTCATAACGGTGCTGTTTTACATAATGCCACCGATGTATCCGGATGGCGCACTGATAAATTAGTTAAAAGAGGTATTGCTTACGTACCCCAGGTCGATAATGTCTTTCCGTCATTATCAGTTAAAGAAAATCTGTTGATGGGTGGAATCGGTCTGAAATCGGATGAAATTTCAAAAGGAATTGACCGTTCTTGCAAGATGTTCCCAGATATGAAACATCGAATGAACGATCTTGCTGCTTCACTCTCAGGTGGAGAACGTCAAATGTTGGCCATTTCCAGAGCACTTATCTCTAACCCTAGTTTCCTAATGCTAGATGAACCTACTGCAGCTCTTTCTCCTAGATATCAACAGGAGATTCTTGCCAATATTGATAAGCTTCGAAATGACGGAATTTCAGTTCTTGTAGTGGAGCAAAACGCCAGGCTATCACTTGCAAGATCAGATCGTGGATATATCTTTTCTAGTGGGAAAGTCGCATATTCCGGTAGTGCTCAAAATATCCTTCATGACCCTAAAATCGGGGAGTACTTTCTAGGACTAAACAGCGCCAGAGGCGAATAATATGGATGCAGCTAAGTTGACTCCTGTTAAATGGTAGCTATTCAGAGCTGTTGCGATGAGAAAAAAGTGGCACTTTTGGTGGCGGTTTTTGCCCGATTCTTCACCAGTAAGGCATTGCGGCGAGTAGTGGTGACCCCACCGGGAATCGAACCCGGGTTTCGAGCGTGAGAGGCTCGCGTCCTAACCCCTAGACGATGGGGCCGCGTAGATCATCATACTGCGTTCTTCCATATCGATACAGCGGTATTTTATCGCCACGTGACTCGCTTAGTTGCCTTCAACTTTTTCTAGGAATTTCAAAACGCGTGGAGCGACGGTGTCAACGGCTTCAATCGTCTCAATATGGTTAGTACCTTCAACGCTGAAGAATTCCGCATCTGGTCTAAATTTAAGTACCTCCGGCATGTCAATTGGTGATGAGTTCGGCTCCTCTGTGCCTGAGAACAGTAAAAGCGGCAGATCTCCGGTCTTCAGAGCTTGGCGCGCACCTCTCCAGGTATCCAACGCATTTCTGCAATGCTTCATGGCCCACGGAAACTCTTTCAATGCTCTAGCCCTGTCTGGATCTGATATCGTTCTATCTCTAAATTCCTCCCAGCGAGCCTTTCGCTGGTCTTCGGTCAATGGGCCATCAAATCGACCAGCACGAAACGGGCCGAATCCGCCAATTATCAGTGATTTAAAGCGCTGTGGCATGTAGATGGCTATCCCATATCCCATCCAACCGCCCATGGAATATCCCATATAGTGCGCCTTGTTAATCTCTAACACATTAAGAACAGTCGCTAGGTCCGTAACGCGTGTCCGAAGTTCGTAAGCCTCAGCCTCCTTCGGTTTATCGCTCTCTCCGTGTCCCCGTGAGTCGATGAGGATTAATTGAAAAGAGCCCTGCAGGGCATCCACATACCCGCGACTCTTCCACGTGTTGAGGTCCGAAAGCAAACCGTGCTGCAATACCAAGGGAGGGCCTTCGCCTATCAATTCATAGTGAATATTTGTACCGTCGGGGTTCTGAGCAAAGGGCATAAGAATCTCCTTGAATTGCCAATATGAAGGTCTCAACTTCGCATTCTACGTCCAAATCGATAACTTTGTGGCTTCGGTCTCCAACTCATCAATTACAGTTGCCAATCGTGTACATAACTTCACACCAGTTTGTCGCTGATCTTCTGACTGCGTGAAGTCAGCAGCGCCAATCGCCAACAGTGACATGCACGCCTGCAAAGCTAGCATCGGAAGATAATCTGCGTGACATTCGGTAAATGTCAGGTCAGAACCGATTGCCCTAAGCTCATCTGCGTAGACTGTAATTAGCTCGTCCGTATGCTCTCTACGAAATTCAGGTTCCGTGCTCAAAAGTAAAAAGCGTGCGATATCCTCCATACCAATACCAAAGCGAGCTAACTGCCAGTCTAGAATGACGGGCTCCTCACCATTCTCCCCAAACATAACATTTGCTTGGTGAGCATCACCATGTGTAAGCGTTGAATGTCGTGCCTGTTTTGAATACTCGTAAAGCTTTTCAAAGCGACTCAACTGACTAAGAATCCGATGACGAGTTCCCTCTCCCATGTAAGGTTCTAATTTATCAATCATAGGAGCCAGCAATTGTTGCATCTGGCGATGAATAAATTTGCCATTCCCTGGTTTTGCCAAGAAAATACCGGTTCGAAGTTCAGGAAGAGAATAAAATGTATGATGAAGCCTCCCGTACGCCCTAAAAACGTCCTTAATCTCATGCAATGGACGACTTGTATGATGATTTCCAGGAATGCGAGAGCTTAAATTCTCAAGTATTAGCAGAAAATCGCCTGACTCGGCGTCAAAATCAGCGTAGTAACAGTGTGGAATGTTCGTCCCAACTCCTGTCTGTGAGATGGCTCGATAAAACTCGACCTCGCGCTGATAAATTCCATTAATTTGCACCGTTTTGAGAATAGAGCTATCCATAATTGGGGTTTTAATAACAACGGACTGAATGTTGCAAACATCATTGTTATTGTAGTCTAGTGTAATTACATGTGTTGACGCTGCATAACCATCACCAAGTGGTTTTTGGTGAATATTAATGACTTTTTTCGTATCAGTTAGCCCCAATTCAGATATTAATTCCGTATTGAACCATTCGGCGGTTAGCAACATTTTAAGTTAACGCGCTCGTGACATATAGATTGTTTTAAAAAATATCTTATTGTACCTTTTGACTATTCATGTTGTCGCGATTACCAAACTTAGTAACAAGTTCAACAAACGCCTCGCAAGAATCTATGACTGAATCACTCTCGTCTAATTCTTCTGGGAAATGTACCTCATGCCATTCCGAGTCAATATGGGGATTAAGTTCACGAATCCGACGAACTCTTGCAACTTCGTTAGTCTGATCCTCATGTGAGTTACTTCTTTTCATGTCCACACACACCCATCACATTTCGGTTCAAAAAGTGCCTGTCATTACGTTTACACGTGCAACGAGAGCGAATGAGCTTCTATCGACAGACTTATGAACCCCTAACCTACTTAAATTTTTGCAATATGCATATTGCCGATAATCGTGCCGGAAGGACTCGTGGAACTCTGAACGTCCTGCCATATACGTGAATCCTGAATCCCAATTGTCGAGGAACCAAGGGCCGAGTAATCGTTAAAGTAAGCTGTCAGGTACATATGTGGGCCAGCTGCTCCTGAAATAGCTGATGTGACATGTGCTTGTAAGGCGCCGGCAGTCAACCAGGCATCGGCCATCTCGACCAATCTCGCCCGTAACACGTCACCTTTGCCAGGATGCACCTGCAGGCCGACAAGCGTCCCAACCGTCGCGTTGGTTGCTGATCCGGTATCAGTTGCTCGATATACAAGATTGCTTCGAATCACGTTGATCATCTCCGACGGCGGGGACGTCTCCGCAGAGATTTTTACGGAAAAATCTGACGCGTACATTGCGTTTGATATCTCACCCAATTCCCCCAAACTATCCGCGTACATTCGTACCTGAAGGTCTCCAACACTTGGTCCCGTCAATACTCGAACGGCGGCCGCCGCATTTGCACCACACTGTTGTGCTACCTCAGCAATTTCACTTGCTCGAGCAGTCGCGTCCGCTCGTCTTCCACTAGTTGGCTTAAAAATCATTGTGGATAATACCGTCATTTATTTCTCTCCTATATTTTTGCTAAACATTCAATACAAACTTTTATTCAATAATCTTGTGGGTGGTTAACTAAACTCGACCAAGCTGAAAGTTTCCCATTATCGTGCCAGAGGTAGTTGAACTTTCCCGTAGCGTTCTCCAAAGGGCACTCTTCCTGGAGTGTTCAAGAGCCCCACTCCACGCCGCCCAATCTTTATACACGGATGTGACAAACACTGCAGGTCCAGGAGTTCCTGAAAATGAAGAAGTTACAAATGATGTTCGTGCTCCACCTTCGACCCAAAGATCTGCCCACTCGCCCAACCTACTCTCAAGTTCATCCGCCTTACCTGGATGAGGCTGAATTCCAAGAACAGTCATCAGCGACAACTCTTCATCAGGTTCAATTCGTGGCGCGGCTAAATGGAGAACATTCGATCTAATTACATTGACCATCTCCGCGGGTGGATTTATGTCCTCGCTTAATTGACTGTAAAATTCAGAACCGTACATACCCGCGGAAATCTCTCCGGCATGGACCACGTCATCCGCGAATATTCTGAGCTGTAGCCCCCCAACGCCTTCTCCGGTTAAAACCCTCGCGGCCACCTGATTTCTCGCGCCTAAGTCAGAAGCTAGTTGCTCCATCTCCTTCACTTGCGCAGTCGCTGCCTTGGCTCTTCCATTCACCACTTTAAAAATCAACGTCGATAATACTGGCATACAAATCTTCTCTCTATTGCGTTATTCCATTACTTTACTTTGCTAAATTCCGGCTAGTTGTAGCAAATTAAAACACAAGCTGTCAAGTTATCTACATTTTTATACTGGAATATTTCGCGCAATTTAAAGATCATCGGAAAAATGGCAACGATCACAAGAATGTCTAGATACGGGTCAATCAAATTTTTGGTCTCGGCCCAGGCATCCAACGATTCTGGGACGAGATCCGGACGAAGCTCCACGGTAGCACTTTTATTGAATTCGTTGAAAAAGCCAAACACTCACGAGGTCTTAACTTCGTTAAAAGTAAGACTATAAGGTAATATTACGGGAGATTTTAGTGAGTTATTCCGTTAACTCTACTACGGAATCAAAGTCAGTTACAGGAACCGTTATAACTTCTCCACGAGCTGCAATTGGTGCCAATAGTCGGTGTACGGAGGCGAAATTCTCCGCCTCCAAAACCATATATCCTTCATGAGCGGGACCGTTTAACCATGTTCCTATCACCTTGACGTCATCAGCGCCGGACATTATCTCGGCGAGGAGTTGCACTGTAGTCGTTGGATCTTCATCGGATAGTGGGCAGGTTTCGTAGTTATGTCTGTGCGTCACATGTAAAAGCATTATTCCTCCAGTGAGTGGCTATCTAGCAATCCAAATTAGCACAATCGCGGCTTGCAGGAAGTGAGTGTTAAGTACTTCGCTATACATTCTTACTTTATGTGGTCTGTAAAACTGACGTTAACTTCGCCTCTCCCTTTCGGGATCACTTTCCAAGCAGTGCTTAAGGTTATGTTGATATTGTTAGTGCATATCCATATTCACTATATTTGATGGGCCCAAAATAATCGTGTCTCACCGTACGGATCTGATACAACGCTAGTTGTTTCGTCAAAAACTATTGTAAAGCGGTCCTCTAAATCATATGGGGGCCACTCAACTGACCCTGTCGAATTTGGCGTACCGGTTCGCGCGAAATTAGCCCAAGCGGTTTGCATCTCGGACATTAATGCTTCCGGTTCACGCAACATTCCCGCGAGTTCGCCAATTGGACAATCAAAATTTCCAAAAATGAAAGGGATCTCTAGGCCATGACAGGCCCCAATCTGGGGTACCAAATGTGATTTCCATCCAAAAATATACATATACGTGTTTGCATTACTGTTGACGTGTGCCTCGGCTAGTCGGATAGAAGGCTGTCGAAACGTCATATCAGTCCGTATCGCTTGTTTTATGTCTTCCGGGCTAAGTGATTCGTTGCCGCAAGTCTCGGTATCGCGGTAGTGAGAAACGGCGGCAGAGAGAGTGCTGTCTGTCGTGTCAGAAATGCCTGTATCCAAATGTTCCAATAAGTTTTCGAAGGTGGTCTCAGGGCTGTCAATGAGCGTGAATAGCGAAAATAACCTAGTCTCGTCAAGCGTCGTTCCAATCATCACTGGAATATCAGCGGCCTCGCCTGCGCCGATGATTGACGGAGGATAAGCAGGTATTACTGTTCCATCGATAACAGGATTTACTACGCCCCTCTGGTCGCCTTCCGTCAAACCCAGGAAGTACAAATTCTCCTGCGCTTGCAATAACTGATCAGTCGTTGCGGTGAGCAGTTCTCCTAGTTCTCTATTTCTATCAAGATGCGTTATTAATTCAGTCGTCTTCTGATCTCCACGTGATCGCTCCATCGGGGGATCGTAAGTACTCTGCACAATAGCTTTGTGGAAAAGTCCTTTAGCTACGGGCATCGATAACAATATCTCGACGCTCTTCCCACCTGCCGACTCTCCAAAAATCGTTATATTGCCGGGATCGCCCCCGAAAGTTGAAATTTCATTCTGAACCCATTGCAAAGCAGCCACTTGATCCAGGCAACCAACGTTGGAATCCAGCTGCTCATGATTAAAATATCCAAAAGGCCCGAGACGGTAGTTAATCGTCACCACTACTACATCATTATTTTTTGCTAGGTGGCTTCCTTCGTACATTGGTTGGCTTCCCGCCCCCGTATTGAAGGCACCACCGTGTATCCAAACCATTACTGGCAACTGACCACTCGAAAGGTCCGGGCTCCATATATTGAGTGTTAGACAATCCTCAGACATATCTTCGAGTGCACGCCACATACCGTTATAAGCAGATGCGACTTGAATCGGGCTTTCCAACTGTGGCGCAGGAGAACCAAATCTTGTTGCATCTCTCACTCCGGACCACGGTATAGGTGGTTTGGGCGCTCTCCATCTCAATTCATCAACTGGAGGTGCCGCGAATGGAATGCCGCGAAAAATACTTACACCGTCTAGTAACTCTCCACGTAAATCACCGAAACCTGTATTAACTGTTACCATCCCGTGCCATCCCTACGCTACACCGCATCAAGTCTGTAAACCCGCATAGCCGTATCGTGCATCATCGCCGCTCGTTCGGTCGAGCTGAAGCTTCCAGATAATTTCTTAAATTGATTCCATAAAGCTGTGTACGAGCACGACTGGCGCTCTACCGGAAAATTGCTCTCAAACATGCATCGATCCGGGCCAAATAGATCGATAGCGGTTAAATACCAGTCACCGTTGGCATTGACTAGCTCGTCCGAAGTTGGTGGAGTCGCTCTCTCATGCCAACCAAAACCATTAATAGGCATCTGAATACCGCCTACTTTAAGTACCACATTTTCATGAGCCGCAACGGAAGAAAGTCCTCGTTTCCAATCGTCAAACACCTGTGAGCGGTCTTTTGCATATGGACCTGTTCCTATCGGACCACCAAGGTGATTAAGAATAATTGTGGTATCTGGAAATTTTCCGGCGAGCTCTGCCAGCTCCTCTAGTTGTGGGTGCAAAAGCCACGCGTCAAAGCTCAAGTTATAACGGCCAAGCATTGAAAAGCCTTCTACGAATTCACGAGTATTCATCAGACCTTCCTGCTTAGCACCTCCTGGCACCAATCCAACAGAAGCGGCCCATGCGGTTTTGTAACGAATACCTCTAAACGTTGCTGGGCTAGCAGCGAGATGGGCTTCAAGCACTTCTTGTACGCCTGCCCCGAGCAATAAGTTTGCAGCACCCACTATTCCAGTCCCTACTCGCATATCGCCGTACTGCCCATGATTACTCTGGGCCGCAATCCCTCGAACAAATTCTGTCTCGCCCACGCATTTCAAGGGTTCAGTCGCGTCCGCACGATACATCGAATTACATTCGACAAAAACAGTCT
>TARA_B110001454_G_scaffold28259_2_pt1 | contig 12641 bp, 8 predicted proteins | sample TARA_B110001454 | Tara Oceans TARA_B110001454 (sample SAMEA4397004) | marine metagenome | biome: Polar Biome; feature: [MES] marine water layer (ENVO:01000295) within the mesopelagic zone...; material: water (ENVO:00002006), including particulate matter (ENVO:01000060) such as...... | reverse complement strand
CTAACAAAAAGTGATCTGCGTACTGATGCACCATACAATACTTATACTAGAAATGGACTTCCACCATCACCCATTGCACTAGCTGGCAGAGATTCTATTCATGCAGCATTTAACCCTGCTGATGAAAAAAATATTTATTTTGTAGCTACGGGCGATAAAGATGGAAGGCATAAGTTTTCAACAAATAAAGATGATCATGATCTTGCTGTTAAGGCATATTTGGATAAAACTAATAATGAGGCTAATTAAATAAAATTAGAGTAGAAATATGGCAGGAAAATTTATAACAATTGAAGGTAGCGAAGGTGTTGGGAAATCAACTAATATTGAATTTATATCGAAATATCTTAATAGCAGAGATATAACCACGTTAGAGACACGTGAACCCGGTGGAACGAAAATTGCTGAAGAAATACGGCAGCTACTCTTAACTACCAAAGGTGAGACTGTTCCAGAGATAGCAGAATTACTGTTATTTTTTGCCGCCAGATCTTTTCACGTGGAGAATTTAATAAAACCCGCAATAAATCAAGGTCATTACGTAATTTGTGATCGTTTTTCTGATGCCACCGTTGCTTATCAAGGTTATGGACGAGGTTTTAATATTCAAGACATCAACACAATAGCCTCTTGGGTACATGAAAAGATGCAACCTGATCTGACAATTCTGCTGGATGCTCCGGCAGAAATAGGCATGCAAAGAGCTAAACAAAGAGGGACCATGGATCGTATGGAGTCAGAAGATATTTCTTTCTATGAACGAGTTAGAAACGGTTATTTAACTCTTGCTTCTGAGCATAAAGAGCGGTTTGTTGTTATCGACGCCTCGCAAGCATTAAAATCAGTTCAAACTGAAATAGCCTTTCATTTGGATGTCTTATTGACGTGAATAATAAAACTTCACAACAGTCGGAAAGTATTGATATATCTTGGCATAAAGATCAGCAAAAATTATGGTCAAAACAGATCGAGCAAGATCAAGTTCCACACGCTGTATTGTTATTAGGATCTAACGGTATTGGCAAAAGATCTCTTGTTGCATGGATGATTGCAAAATTTCTAAATATCTCTTCAGATATCGCAACGCCAGTTTATCCTCATCAGGTACCGATGCATGCGGATGTACAATGGATTACTCTTGAAGATGGTAAGATCTCAATTAGTGTTGATCAAATCAGAGCGCTAATTAATGAATTATCCAAGACAAGTTACTTGGGTAATGGAAAAGTGGCTTTGATTGAACCAGCCAATGCCATGACCCTCAATGCAGCAAATAGTTTACTTAAAACCCTTGAAGAGCCAAGCGGAAATACTCTTATTATTTTAGTTGCAGATCGTATGAAAAATATTCCAGCAACCATTCGCAGTCGATGTCAGCAATTCAATATAGCTAAACCATCAATATCAAATGCTGTTCATTGGTTAAAAGATGCGGATGACTCGATACATTGGAATGAGGTCCCTGAATATATAGTAAGTCATCCTCTACTGGCTTTAGAAAAGAAAGATGAAATTAAAAAAATACTCATTTTTAAGCAACAATTGATTGAATTATTGATAGCAAGCGCATCGCCAATACAAGTCGCTGCTTCTTGGAGCAAGGAAGAGCCTCATTTTGTATTAGATTGGCTCTGTCATTTCGTGACCTCGATTATATACCAAGTATTTGACCAAGATACTACGAGAGGCAATGAGCTGGAGTTGCCGTTGTTAAATAAATTGAATAAATTAAATTTATTCTTTTTTCTGGATGCTATTTATAAGTTACGCAATCAATCGCAAGGCTCCTATAACTTGCAAATGGCTTATGAGTCGTTATTGATAGATTGGTCTATGGGCATAGAATCTTGCAATAAAAATCAAAATATTTTTGATTATTTGCCAGCTAATTTTTTTCAAACTACCAACAACCAGTCATAACAAATATTTATTTTAGATTTTGCCAGCCTGGATGAGCTTTGAATCTAGAGCCATGTTCTGCTTCAAGTTCTTTGAAGGCGGATAAGATTTCTTCTAGGCCACGTTCTTTTGCATATTGAATAGGACCACCACGAAAAGGGGCAAAACCAGTCCCAAAGATGACACCAATATCCAGCATATCTGAATCATTAACGATACCTTCTTCAAGGCACGCAATAGCCTCGTTAAGCATTGGTAATATGAGTCTATCCTCAGCATTGTGAGGAATTTTTGCAGTTTCAGAAGGTGTGGCTTTAGGTTTGGTTGCACCATCAACTGTCCATGTATAAAATCCCGCTCCAGATTTTTTGCCTAGTTCATTATTTTTAACCATGTCGATTAATCTTTTCGGGATAGGCCTATTGAATGCTTTTCCTAGTACTTTCGAAACGTTTAAAGCAACGTCTATACCGACAGTATCAGCTAGCTCAACTGGTCCCATTGGCATACCAAAGTTTACTGCAATTTTATCAATATCTATTGATGCCATTCCATCCTCACTGAGATGCATTGCTTCCGCCATGTATGGAGATAAAATTCGATTGACAATAAAGCCCTCTGAGCTTTTACAGAGTAATGGCGATTTACTGATTTTCTTAACAAAGTTAAATCCTCTTTGCAGGGTATCCGTATCCGTATCACTGCAACTAATGATTTCAACAAGAGGCAACTGTGAGACGGGATTGAAAAAATGCAAACCGATGAATTTTTTAGGTTGCATTAGATCAGCTCTTAAATCTTCTAATAAGATACTTGAAGTGTTAGTAGCTAATATGGCGGTTGGTTTCATATTGAGCTCAAGTTTTTTGTAGAGCTCTTTTTTTGCTTCTAAATTTTCATAGATCGCCTCGATAATTAAATCTGCTTTTGGGATGCCTGAACCATCGAGATCCTCAGAAAGGCGCATTCGTGTTTTATCTAAATCGGATTTATTCCTGATTTTTTTTGTAAATAATTTTTCCGCTCTTTTTAAAGCTGGGGCAATATCTTCAGATGATCGATCTTGGAGAGTTACATTGAACCCTTTTAATGCACACCAACTGGCTATATCACCACCCATTATTCCCGCGCCAATTACATGAATGTTGTTAATATTGATTTCACTTGCTGTGAATTGAGATTTTAATTTGTTTTGCAAAAAGAAAACTCGAATGAGGTTGCGGCTTGTGCTACCGCATATCAATTTTGCCATTGAACGTGCTTCAGCACGATAACCCGTAACAGATGAAGCGCCATGTTGTTTCCATAGATCTATCATTGCATAGGGTGCTGGATAGTGATTTTTGTTGGCTTTAGAAGAAACTTGTTTAATTAATGTTTTGACAATAAAGCCTCTTAAGAAAAAGAGGCTCAATATTTTTTCTACCACGGGCGCGGTTGCTTGTTTTGGCTTGGCTTTGATCATGGATCTCGCTTGATTTTGCCATTCTTCATCAGTGCATAAACGATCAATCAAACCATTTTTATGAGCAACGTTAACTCGAATTGGTTTTCCAGTAAGCATTAATTTCATGGCAGCTCTAACACCGGCTATTTTGACGGCTCTGACTGTTCCGCCAAACCCAGGGTGTAAGCCAAGCTGAACTTCTGGAAGACCTATTATTGGCCTATCTGATTTAATTGCGATTCGATAATTACAGGCCATGGCTAATTCAAGTCCACCACCAAGTGTGTAACCATTAATTACAGATAGAGTGGGGCAGGCAAGGTCTTCTAGTGCATCTAAGACTTTTTGACCTTGACGAATTAATGCGTATGCTTTTTTTTCTTCATTGATTTTGGTAAATTCCTTGATATCAGCGCCCATGATAAAACCATTCTGCTTTCCAGAATAAATGATTAATCCACTGGGGAGATTAAGCTCTAGGTGTTCAATGATGGCTGCAAATTCTTTTAGTACGGGTGAAGATAGAACGTTGGCCGAGCTTTCATGCTTGTCAAAACAGAGCCACGCTAAATTACTGTTGTCGAGATTTAAAGTCCAATGGTCAAATTTCATTTTATTAGTCATGCTTAAAGCCTATAATAATCGTATAATTTTATTAGTATAATTTACTATTATTTTTAACACATTACTTTTTTTGAAAGAGGTCAATTACGTGACAATTGTAATAGCGCATCGAGGGGCTAGTGGCTATTTACCAGAACACACACTCAGTGCTGCTGCGCTTGCTTATGGCATGGGCGCAGATTTTATTGAGCAAGATATTGTGTTGTCTAAAGATGACATACCGATAGTTCTCCATGATATCCATTTAGATCAAGTTACAGATGTTGCCAATGTATTTCCTGATCGCCGTAGAGGAGATGGACGCTGGTATGCCAGGGATTTTGAGCTTAAAGAGCTCAAACAATTGTGTGTTCATGAACGTGGTTATCCTGACGGCAGTGGTCCTATTTTTACTCAACGATTTCCTTATACGCGAGGTCATTTTCAAATTCCCACCCTGCAAGAAGAGATTGATATCATTCAAGGTTTGAATCATTCCACAGGAGGAAATGTAGGTATTTATACTGAAATTAAAAAACCTGCATGGCATAACAAAGAAGGCGCTGATGTCACCTTACGTACTATAAATGTGTTGCATCAAAACAATTACAAAACTGACTTAGATAATATTTACTTGCAATGCTTTGACTCACAAGAGTTAAAGCGAATCAAATACGAGCTTAAATCTGAATTGCCTTTAATACAGTTAATAGGTAAAAACTCATGGGATGAGTCAGTGGATAATTTTGATCGAATGGTGACCAAGAAAGGATGCAAGGATATTGCTAAATATGCAGTTGGTATTGGACCTGCAATGGATTTACTCTATACGATAAGCGTTCTGAATAATTCAGTTTCACCGACCAATTTGATGCGCTTGGCAAGAAATCATGATTTGCTGGTTCACCCATTTACATTCAGATTGGATGGTATTCCGTTGGCATTTAAAAGTTATGAAGAAATGGTGATATGGTTTGTGAATGAGTTAAAAGTGGATGGTTTATTTACTGATTTTGTGGATAAAACAATTTCGATACTTAAAAAATAATCGGGTGCATTTGGCAAAATCATGGTTGCTTTTACTGCATTTGATTAGCGTGATTGCGATATTGGACCATACAACGAATTCAGTATTGCTTTTTTAATTACTTTTCGTAACAAATCGATTCCTTTGTTTACCGCGCTTCAGCAAATGACAAAAGGAGGGTTATCTGCTTATGTGTGACTGCTTCCAGTGATTACTGAAATTGCGCGTGCAAGAGGCGTGGGTCTTTATGGCTACCCAAAATATCTTTCGGATATAAATTTCTCAACAAATGAGGGTAATATTGAGGGCAAAGTGACGGTCGATGGTCAAGGTCTATTGACTATGAACGGTGCAATTCTGCCAACAAATAAGAGGGAAGTGATGAAGTCACAAAGTTATTCGATCTTTGATAGGGTTCCACTGGTTACCACTATATTGATGGACCCCTTTGAACAGGGTGTTTCAGGGATAAAAATGCGGTTTCTATAAAACTTGGCGATCATCATGTGGCTGATAAAATCCGTGGCTTAGAACTAAGTGAATATCCTATTTCATATCCATATACGTCAAAATTTCAATCCCTTCTCTTTAGTGGGCGTAATTTAATCGATTGCTGATACCTCATAGACTTGTCACTTATGTGGCAAATGGGGCTTCCAAAATCGATTAATACATGTAATCATTGAATATGTAGAGCTTTTTATCTCTATATTCGTAGCAGAAGTAAGTAATTACAACTGCATGTGGTCCCATAATCGTAATGGTGATGGGTTGGTATAATTTAGTAAATACCGAACTTTAATGTCTGATAAATAATAATAGACTGAGTTTTCGGGGGGAAATATGAACTTTAATATTCGTCGCTTATTAGCGAAATCACTTTGCATACTGGTTGCTTTTTCTGTTACTAGTGCCAATGCTGTTGATATCGAAGAGATAGTAGTTACCGCGCAAAAACGCGCTCAAAATCAACAAGATGTTCCGGTAGCACTCGATGCCTTTTCAGCAGAGATGCTCCAGAAATCAAGCATAAAAACAATGCGTGATCTGGCAGGAATGACACCATCATTAGATTCTTTCCAAAGTCAAAGTGCGGGATTCTCAAGTTGGGGAATTCGTGGCATCAGTACCAGTTCGCAAAACTTTGGCCTTGAATCGGCAGTGGGCTCTTACATCGATAATGTCTATCGTGCTCGACAAAGCGCAATTGGTAATCAATTAGTAGATGTTGAAGCAGTAGAAGTCTTACGCGGCCCTCAAGGAACCTTGTTTGGTAAAAATACCTCAGCCGGTGCTATTAATATTCGCACTGTCGCACCAAGTCATGATCGCAACGGTTTCTTTGAAATTGTAGGCGGTGAATATGGGTTAGTTAATCTAAATGCTGCGACAAATATGTCATTGATCGAAGATAAGCTCGCGATGCGTGCAACGATATTTAGCAGTAATAGAGAGGGGTTTGTTACAAATTTAACAGAACCAAATGGCCCAAAAACTAATGATCGTGATCGATTCGGCGGTCGTCTACAATTCCTCTTTACACCGAGTGAAGCTACCAGCATGCGCTTAATCGTGGATTACGCTGAAATTGATGAGGTTTGTTGTGCAGCTTTAACTAAGAAAAACAATATGGTCAGTTCTGTAGGTGCCCCTGGTACGGACTATTTATTATCATTAGCAATGGGTCAGCCAATAACGTTAGGGAAAGATTTTAACACACAACAACAGTATTTTACGTATTTACCGAGATCAAAAGCGGAAGATAAAGGCATCTCTTTAGAAATAAATCGTGATTACGATAATTTCACTTTAACTTCTGTAACAGCTCTTCGTGATTTCACTACGGATGATTTTGGCGATGTTGATTTTGGCGCTGCTTATTTGTTGACGGATAGAAACATCATGGAACAAAGCTCTTTTTCCCAAGAGTTAAGATTCTCAGGTGAATTTGCAGGTGCTAATGGCAGAGACGGTCACTACCAACTTGGTTTCTATTATTATAATCAAGATCTTGATAATAATTCTAAGTTAGTTACTGGTAAACACACGACTCAATTCTTGAATTATAATCCTCTCTTAACGCCACTTTTGGGTGGTCTAGAGGCGGTGTATAACGGTACTACCGCCGGTATTGGGGCAGCGATTACAGCTAATCCAACAGCATACGGTTTACCGGCAGACGCATCAGCTGCTATGATAACAGCAGTAGCCACTGGGGCAAACCCTTATCCGAGTGCTGCTGCCTCATCTTTCCCTGATGGCGCATGGGCTCGTGATGTGGCGATGCAAAATCATAAGAGTTACGCTTTCTTCGGTCAGGTGGATGTTCCGATCCAAGATCATTGGACATTCACTGCGGGTATGCGCTATACCAATGAAGACAAAAAAATGGATAGTACATTTACCAATAGTACATTAGGTGCTAAACCTGATTTGTCGTCAACGGCAGCGGGATCCATGTTATGGTACTTGGGAGGAATAGGCGCAGGTCTAATCAACCCAGTAACAAGCGCGGCCTCTGTGTTAACAGCACTAGCACCGGTTTACACACCAGGTTGGGGTTATTATACGCAACCATCATTAGCACCGCGGCCAGATGTCCATAAAACACTTGAAGATACCCGTATTACGGGTAACGTTAAGGTTGCATATCAACCGAATGACGACGTATTGTTCTATAGTAGTTATTCAACAGGTTATAAAGCAGGCGGTACCAATACAGACCGTCTCGCTGTTGGACTACCTTATACTTTTGAACCAGAAACAACCGAGGTACTCGAGGTTGGTGGTAAAATGGATCTTGGTAACTCATTACGTTTAAATATTGCCGCTTGGAAAATGAATGTGGATAATTTGCAAGTATCAACTTTCCAAGGTAATGCATTTAATCTGCAAAATGCCGGTTATACTGAAGCATCCGGTGCTGAGTTAGATATGAATTGGGCGCCTGTTGAAAGTTTCCGACTTGATGTGTCTTATGCGCTAGTGAAAGCTACCGTGAAAGATTTCCCGAACGCTTCATGTTGGATTGCGAGTCCTTTCCATACTGGAGCAATTGATCCAGGTGCCGGCACCGCTGGCGCAGCTGCAACTTTTTGTGACCACTCTGGAGTAACTAAAACTAATCCTGAAAGACGTTTATTTGTAGGAGCAACTCAAGGTTTTAAAATGGGTGCTGTAGAAGGTTATTTACGACTTGAACACCAATCAATGAGTGAAAGTGATACTGGTGGTGGTGGTGATCCATTACAATTTAGAGAATCATTTAGTTTTGCGAATGCTCGTTTAGGATTCATCTTTGAAGAGCTCAACTCAGAACTAGCATTCTGGGTGAGAAATGCTACTGATCAGCGCTTCTATGAGTCTGTTTTCAATAACCCTGTGCAAGCCGGTAGTTTACGAGCTTATACTGCTGAGCCACGTACTTGGGGTGTGAATTTTAGAATTAATTTCGATTGATCTAAAATAAAATAGTAAGAAAAACTACAGCACGTCATTAGGCGTGCTGTTTTTTTTGCCTGTTTCAAATATGATTTATATGAGGATTATCCCGAAGGTTACAGACACTCATTAGAGTTAACCTTAAAATAAAGTAACCAACTAAACTGCTAGTAATTATCAATGAATACAAACAATGAACCTATAGCAAATCAACCGCTCGATGTCCTGATTATTGGGATGGGGTTTTCGGGTATTTGTTCTGCAATTAAATTATTAGAAAACGATATAACGAATATAGCCATATACGAAAAATCAAATGGCATTGGTGGGACTTGGCACGATAATACCTACCCTGGTGCCGCGTGTGACGTCCCGTCCCATTTGTATTGCTTTTCATTTGCGCCGAACCCTAATTGGAATCGGGTTTATGCTAAACAAGCAGAAATTAAAGAATACCTAGAGAATATTGTCTCTGATTATGATCTTATCGACTATGTGAATTTTTCTAGAAAGGTGTCTCGTATTGTTCTTAATGAGGGTACGGGTTTATGGGAAGTTGAATTCACTGACGGGAAGATTGTTTGCACACATCATGTTATTCATGGTGGAGGGGGTTTGCATAAACCTAATAAACCAAACTTTAATGGCATGGCAGAGTTTTCTGGTGCTGTTATGCATACGGCAGAATGGGATGATACGGTAGATTTTGCTGAAAAAAATGTGGCGGTCATAGGCAGTGCTGCCAGTGCCATTCAAGTCATACCAGAGATTGCTAAAAAGGCAAAAAACCTGCATGTTTTCCAACGTACTCCAAATTATATTATACCCAGAGGCGATAGACCCTATACAGATAAAGAAAAGAAACGATTTTCAAAGTACCCCTGGCTAGCTAAATTTTATCGTTGGTTCATGTATATGCGAATGGAGTTGATTACGTTTCCAATTATTAAAAAAGACTCAAAAATAGGTAAAAGAGCGGCAAAGAAAATTATCGATTATATGCGTCAATCTATTAGCGATAGTTCTTTACACAAAGTCTTAGAACCTCAATATGCATTAGGATGTAAACGAATCTTGTTATCCGATGACCTTTATAGTGCGTTTAATAAAGAGAATGTTAATCTTATTACTGACCCAATTAAATATATAGCGTCCGATAGCCTAGTTACTGATGATGATCAGATCTATAAAGCCGATGTGATTGTAATGGCCACGGGCTTCGATATAACGGGCCATCTTTACTCGATCGAGGTAATAGGCCTTAATCAGAAAACATTGGTTGAAGCTTGGTCTGAGGGGAATGAGGCCTATCGTGGTAGTTGTATTGCAGGCTTTCCTAATGCTTATCTCGTCACTGGACCTAATACTGGGGCAGGAACAATCTCTCATATACATATTATAGAACAAGAGGTGGGTTATATTGTCGAGCTGATCAAATTAACCAGAAATCACTCTTACATTGAGGTTAAGAAAGACAAACAAGATCAATACAATGATGAGATACAGAGGAAACTCGAGAACTGCGTCTGGTCAAGTGGCTGTGATAGTTGGTATCTCAGTGATAATGGTAAAAATTATACCCTTTACCCAGAAAATGGTCGGTCCTTTGAAAAGCAGTTATCAGTTATTCAAAAAGAAGATTTTATAATTACGCTAAAAAAGAACACCTCGTTGACGATTAATGACAATCAACGGAGTATCAATCCTTGAATTTAGCTTACGAAATTCATGGTGATCCAAATAATCCAATCATTGTTATTGTGCAGGGACTGGGTATGCCATTAACGGCAACGCCACCAGAGCTTGTCGAAAAACTGGTGAGTAAAAAATTGTGCTTATTATTGATTGATAATCGTGATATTGGTCATTCAGAGACGTTTGATCGTGCTCCACCTAATATTATCTGGCAAGCCATTAGATATCAACTTGGACTTAAGGTTAAATCCTTTTATAAACTTAATGATATGATGAATGATATCAATAATTTATTGATTAAACTTGATATTAAATCTGTACATATCATAGGGGTATCAATGGGTGGCATGATTGCCCAGTTAATGACAATTCATCACCCTGAAAAAATAAAAAGTTTAATTTCTATAATGTCCACAACTGGAAACCCCAAAATGCCAGGACCAAAATGGGAAGTAGCTAAATTTATATTGATGGGATCACGTAATAAAGACATTAATGATGTCACTTCTTTTTACCATCAATTATGGAAGTTAATTGGCAGCCCAAAATACCCAAGATCAACGAAAGAATTAAATCAATTCGTAAAAAGAATCATGGATAGAGGTATGACAGCAGGGGGCTCAGTGAGGCAGATACTGGCTATACTAAACTCAAGAAACAGATATTCTGATCTGCAATCTGTCACCGCACCCACACTGATAATTCATGGGGATCAAGATAAATTAGTCCCTGTAGAGTGCGGTATAAATACCGCGGAGTGTATAAAAGATTCTACTTTATGGCGTATTCCTGGGATGGGTCACGACTTCCCGTATGAATTAATAGATGATTTCGCTGATAAAATTTCACAACATGTACTAAAAGCTGGCAAAGGACATTAAGGCTGATGAAAGATTTTAACAAGAAGAATATCCTCATAACTGGTGCTGGTTCCGGAATTGGACGATCATTAGCCATAAAATTTGCTGAAATGGGTGCGCAGCTCATATTGACTGATAATAATCTTAATGATTTAGAGGCTAGTCATAACCAGGTCTTGTCGATCAATGCAGAGTGCTCTTATTATCATGTGGATGTATCCAATTATACTGCTATGGAAGAATTATCAACTGCAGTATTTGAGAATCATGGTGATATAGATATTTTGATCAACAACGCGGGCGTGACTTTAATGGATCGATTTGCTGATGGTAATCTGGACGATTTTCACTGGTTAATGAACATCAATTTTTGGGGTGTAATTAATGGTGTTAAAATTTTCTTACCCAGTCTCTTGCGACAGCCAGAGGCCCACATAATTAACTTATCGAGCATATTTGGCATTATGTCTATGCCTGGACAAGCTGCTTATAACTCGTCAAAATTTGCAATCAAAGGCTTTACTGAGGCACTCAAAATGGAGTTAGCAGAAACTTCGGTAAAAGTCAGTTCCGTTCATCCGGGTGGCATAAAAACACAGATTGCAAATAACGCCAGATTGGGCTCAATAACAGCAAGATCAAGAGACAAGTTAATAAAAGAGTTTAATAAGTTAACTTATACCTCCGCCGATAAAGCTGCGTTGGATATTATAAAAGGCATTCAGAAAAACAAAAGAAGGATCATGATAGGTTGGGATGCGAAGATAGTTGATGTGATAGTCAGACTCTTTCCGAGTCATTATGAAAGTCTAATGGGGCTTGAAAAGCGACATCAGAAACTGCAAAAATAACTGTTGATTTATGGCTGACTTGCTATTGCAATATAGATTAACCAGAAAAAAGGCACCACAAATATCACAAAACCAATCGCAAAAAAGACAGTGCCCCAGATTTTTTTCTTTAGTTTTTTATTCATTTGATTGTATCATTTGTTATTGCAAAATAAGGTTATTCTGTCACGAGCGTGATAGCCTAAGCTATTATCAACTGTGATCTTTTAAATTATAAAAAATAAATTTTGACCAAGTAAGCCATTATGCCTAGGAATAAATTTATTAAATAGGAATTGCCGGAAATGTTACCGAAAGATGAAAATTCTCTCATTGAATTTTTCGAAAAAACAGTTACGAAGCATGGTGACAAGGCTGCCTATAATTGTTTGGGACAAACCGTTTCTTTTAATGATATAGATGTATTAAGCAGTCAATTTGCTTCGTTCTTAGTTAATGAATGCAACCTAGAAAAGGGCGATCGTGTTGCGATTCAATTACCAAATTTAATTCAATATCCAATAGTTGCTTGGGGTATTATACGCGCTGGCCTAATCGTAGTTAATACCAACCCTCTTTATACAGAAAGAGAATTATTACACCAGTTTAAAGATGCTGGTGTTGTGGCATTAGTGGTACTGAGTGATTTTTTACCGTTAATTGAGAAAGTAGCACCAAAAACTGAAATCGAGCATATTATTGCAACCAACGCGATCGATATGCTGAATACTCAGCCCTTACCAGATAGTTCATGTAAAAATATTATTTCATTACATGAGGCACTATCACTCGGTAAAAAATCAACCTTGCCTAATATTGCATGTGAGCTCGATGATATC
>TARA_B110001454_G_scaffold24576_1_pt1 | contig 12654 bp, 10 predicted proteins | sample TARA_B110001454 | Tara Oceans TARA_B110001454 (sample SAMEA4397004) | marine metagenome | biome: Polar Biome; feature: [MES] marine water layer (ENVO:01000295) within the mesopelagic zone...; material: water (ENVO:00002006), including particulate matter (ENVO:01000060) such as...... | reverse complement strand
CTAAATTTGAAAAGATTGAAGGGCCACGCAAAGATGATATTTGCTACGCCACTCAAAACCGTCAAGACGCCGTAAAAGTTTTAGCGACTGGCACGGAGTTATTATTGGTGGTTGGTTCGCCGAACAGCTCTAACTCCAACCGCTTACGTGAACTGGGTGAGCGTATGGGGGCTAAAGCGTATTTAATTGATAACGCTGAAGAGATTCAAAAAGAATGGCTAGACGGTATTGAAAGCATTGGTATCACTGCTGGGGCATCTGCTCCTGAAGTGCTTGTGCAGTCCGTGGTTGATCGCTTGAAAGAGTGGGGTGGTGAAGTGCCGGAAGAGCTGCAAGGGCAAGAAGAGAATGTTGTGTTCTCTTTGCCTAAAGAGTTGAGGTTGGTTGAGGTTTAGATATATCTAAGTAGAGCGCGAATGCGCTCCACTGTATAAGATTAATAATCTACACGGTTGGCAATGCAGTCTGGGCAGCTGGCATCAGGTAAGTCATTTCCATCCCAGTCGCGAATTACTGTTTTATTAAAATCCCAAACTTGGCGTCCACGGCTATCAGTTGCTAAAAATCCCATAAAAGAATCTTCATCGGCTACACCTGAAATAGGAACGGCTGCCGCAATAAAGCACTGGTCTGTATTTGGAGCATCGGGATAAATCGTTGCGTCAGCACAGGGTACTATTCTTATGCCGTAAGTTGGTGTGCCGTTATAGCTAATCACCCATTGCCCTAATGCATCAATCGTGAAACCAAGGCCTGTGTTAAGATTAAAGGCACCACCTAAATTAGTCGTATAGGTGGTCGTATTGAGGTAGAAGCGTTCTTGCAGTTGTACCACCTGAAGAAGCTTTGCCTTGGTATCTTCACGTTGGCTCTCTAATATATAGTGGCGATAACCCGGCATAACAACCGATACGAGTATGCCAATGATAGCAATCACTATCATGAGCTCTATCAGGGTAAATCCACGTTCTTTCATTCCAGCCTCCTGTTGATTTCACCCGAATATCGATATCTTAATATCGTTATTCGGGTAGAAAATTATTACGATTATAGCGAGTGCCAATAGTCTTTCTTGATTAAATTACAGTTTCCAGCACCTGTACCTAATGAATTTGTGCCACTAATAATCACAGAGGTCGTACCTTCGCAATCCCGTTCATCTGGACAAGTATCTGTTGCCTCGCAATCTTTAGGTTGGCAGCTTGCATGGCTGCTATTCAACTCGCAGAAAGCCTTTTGCCCTTCTTTCGTAGTTTTAATTTCGCTCACGCCGCTTGGAATACCTGTACTAGGTAATTCTATTTCTTTAATCGTTGGGCCAGAACCACCAGGACCACTAGGACCACTAGGACCACCATTATTATAGGGATCGTCATCACCTTTAAAGTCGATGTTATAAGCCTTTGAGGAGCCAATATCTGCACTGCAGGTATTTAGGCTAGCTGTGGATTTCGGGGAAAACGTTGTGAAATACATGTTTCCACCAGCTGTGAGAGGCGTAGCGAGAACTTTTTCTCCTGTGGCCAGATCATACTTCAAACCCTTTGTGATCCCTCCCGTGACAGTCGGAATGTTATTCAAATCAGCGCGCTCCAGAGTTTCATAGGTCGTTGGCGCTATAATAATATGAGGATCTTTAATGATATAAAAGCTATCTTGGCTATCTGCTTGCAGTGGATGGGCTCGGTATCCAGAGCCGATTGATATTGTTAGGTATTTATCTCCAGTATCATCTGCAAAATACGAAACACTGGGTGCATCATAGAAGCGCTGATAGTGGGGGTTGTTTTTATTTGCATCAAACAGCACCCCAGCCCCAGCAATAAAATCATTTTTATTGGATGTTTCAGGGTTAATATCAAAGCGCCAAATACGCCCACCGATGTCACTAACAAAGAAATAATCGGTAATTTGATCACCATCAAAATCAATAGTTTTAATTTCACTTGTGATGGAATTTGTCATATTGGGCAAGTTCGTTGTCGCATTAGTCTTACTTGCACTCCATAATAAATCTCCAGTCTCAGGATCAATCATGTATATCGAGTTACCCATGCTATTAGGCGCTCGGCTTGTTCGGTTATCTTCATCCGCATCGTAGCCGCCGCCAAATAATAGAACAACCTTTGTCTTACCCGCCCAGCGAACTTTTGCTAAGGTCATGGGAGACCAGCTTTGTCCCATATTGTCAAAATCACCACCTTCTCCACCACTAATTTTCCACTGAAAGATAGGGGCGTCAGGCTTACTGATGTCTAATGCGTAATAATGGCGACCACCTCGGCGTAAACCGAAGAATAGATAGGCTTTTTCTCCCTCATCAACTTGTAAATTTTGATTTTCATCTTTATGCCAATAGTTAATGGAGCCATCAACACCATAAACTTTCCCTTGGTTTTTATCGGCTGTGCGATACAGGTTGGGATTGGCTAATAGTTCTTTTGGGATGAACGAAAAATATTCTTTAAAAGAGTGTTTGTCAGCTTTGAAAGCATGCAAGTAGCCACTGTTAGTACCTACGAATACAACACCCTTAGAGGTTACTGTTTCACTGGTAAGGTCTTTTTTATAGCCATAATTGACAACAACTGGGCGACTATGCAGCGGGTCTTCCATTTGGCTGCGAGTACCGTCTACCCCTTTCTTTCTATTTATCCAATCGACTAATGCTTGGTGCTCTGCACTAGAAACCCCTAGTATTTCTTTGGTTACGGTGCTGGTAGATATTTTTGTACTTAACGCTCCTTTGGTATTAGTTAAGTGTGTAAAAATATTATATTCTTTCGTTAAGTTGGCAGCGGCTCCCCCTTCTAGAACGTTGTCACCATCGGAAGTTCCTTCCTTTGTCCAGTAGCTACGAGAAGCATCTTTAAACAACCCTGTATTATCAATGGCCGTATCACCATTGGCGTCTAAGACGATACCATCGGGAGATAAACGATAGCTTTTTAGATTGCCTTGCCAGTTACTATCTGCAGAGGGGACAAACATCGAATAATAAAGTTGGTCCAGATGTTCTAGGCTGTTGTACGAGTTTGCTGCAACTGCTGGCGCTACAAAAGTTACTGGATCGTCTATCGTGACTAGTATTGCGTTTTGAAAGGATTCAATAATTCCTTCTTTACTATCAGCTGCTGAATAACTTCCTTTGCCATATTTGGCGATATTTTCCATATACGTTAAGACTTTAGCACCTTTAGTTGTTGTCGCATCAAGAAAGCCACCTATCGTGTGAGTATTGATTGTTTGCTTACCTGGTAGGTCCGATTGATCAACGTTTGCTAAATAATAAGCTAGCTCTTCTCCACACGTGCCATTGCCTGGACCTGTGCCTTCACCAGTATCTAATTCCAAATCATCGTTGCTGCAATCATTGGTGAGTACTGTTCTATCTTCATCTGTTATTCCAGGCTCTGTTCTGAAATCAATATTGGCACTCTTTAGTAAATTTTCAATATTTACATTTGCGTCTTTATCATACCTAGGATCGCCATCAGTAAAGAGGATGATATTGCTAACACTTTGACAGCTGCTGATAATGGGGGATTTGTAGGTATTGCCTGAGAGTGATGCTGTTACACTACTAGAGCCGAATTTTCTGGGATCTCCACGTAAATACAGTGCTGCTTCATAATAGTTCTCTGTTAAGGGTGTCCAGTTACTAGGCCCATAGGTATCCAGTTTTGAAATAAGTGAGGTGCGATTATTACTAATGTCATCAACGATATTGTCAATATTTCCTCCTTGGTAGGTATTAAAGCTACTCAAACCTAAACGGATACCGTCCGTAGTATTGATCATGTGCTTGGCAGCATCAACGGTGACTTCCATTCTTGTTTGTCTACTATTTACAAAATGGTAATGGGTATAAATTTTATAATTAAGAAAGTTACCGTGGTATATAAAGTTAAAATGTTCTTTCCAATGTTTTGAATAGCCTCTTGGTTTTTTACTTACATATTTAGACCTATTTCTTGTATCAACGTATTTACCCGCCATAATGCCATCAGAGTGAATCCCTTCATCTGCTAAACACTCAATGAGTGCTCCTTGGTCAGAAGCATCGCCTTCAGGTATCTGTTCTTCCCACCACGATCCATTTCTTGGATACCATCTTTTTTCATCGGCATCCCAGCGTTTTAATTTCTGAGTGTAACTACCAAAAGTCTTTATTTTTTCGATTGCTTGACTGCAAACTAATGCAGCAGGAGGGAAAGGGCGTTTTAATAAGCGTCCAACATCATTACTATCAATTTTTGAACTGGGAGTATACTCGTCATCAAAATAATAAAGAGCAGAGTCAAAATAATAATCAATATTACTGCCATCAGGTTTTGTTTTATACGTCTCTTTATAGACAGTGCCAGGTTTATACTCTGGTAAATTGACGACTACCTCGTTACTCATGCTTCCTGAGGTGTCCATTACGATTAGTGCCGCAGGGCTTCCGCCAGAAGCTTCGCTTACATATACTTCAATATCATCAGCTTGGGCTAGGCAGCACCATAATGTAAGTACTGCTGTTGTGGCAATATTACCGCAACGAGTAATAGATTGTTTCATTGTGGGTACTCCTCAGTGAATTGAAGATTAATATAAAATATCTGCTTTGTGTGCTTATGAAACTGTAAACGCATAGGGTCTTGACGGTTTGAATTCATGTACATTTTTAACTGGCTACGGTCGATAGCGGTACTGCCATTTATAACTTTGGTTTGTGGTGTGATTATTAATTTATGAAGGATACAGCTTGAACATAGCTTTACTTCTATGTTTCCGGTACCAGTGCTTTCTTGGTAGTTACTGGTAAGGTGAATATCTGCCGCTTTACCTATTAGGTCGGACGACACAATTTCTGCTTGGCTTGATATTGCTAGTATTAGCAGGAATAGCGATAGTATGTATTTCATTAGATTTTCCTTGTTATTTAGGGCGTTGCAAATAATGAGTGTTTAGTGTTATTCAGACCAGGCAAGCTCATGCCTGTTACTTGATATTCTGTTGAGGAGCGACCTACTGTTTGGCCACCAATACTTGCAGTAGTCCATAATTCGTAACGATAAATAAGCTGATTACCGGCATCTTCTCCTTGTGCTAATGCATTAGTATTTGGCTCTGACCCCTTTATTATCATGCGACTATTGACCTGTATGTAATTAAGTCTTGTGTTGGTCGTAGGCGGTAATACGACGGGAGAGTATTCACGCTCACCATTAATCATATCGAAGTTTCTAATGGGATCATTAATGATGGGGTCTCCAAGCCCTGCATTTTGAATTTCAAAAAACAAGAACTCTTGTTCGTTCAGTGCACCATCAGATTTTTGTTCTTTGTGTAAAATATTCGTAGTGACACGTGTTTGTAGCCCAGCTCGCTGCATGTTCATGGCCGCAAGCAAGGTTATGGCAGAAAGTAAAACGAGGCTAATTGCTAATACGGCCCCAGATTGCTTATTCCTCGATTTGTAATTCATTATTCATCGTCCCGAAAGTTAGAGAAGGCAAAAGTGGAGCTGAATACTTGGCGATTAACTGTATCAGTAAAACTATAAAGACCTGCATCAAGCATGATGTATTGTTTGTTGCTCGTGCTATTGGTTACATCACTAATAGAGCGAGTCATTATTGCCACTTTAACGGCATAAACATCTGTCCAGTCTGCAACTTCGTTTGCGTTAACGTATCTTGAAACATTGCGTGAGCCATTAAGGGGTAGGGGGTCGGTAGCTTCACCGTATAAAACCTGAAGGGCCTCTACTCCATTAGCAATGACCTGAGGCGTACCAGGTGGCCCTATGACGGTTTGGGTCGTGGTATTAAATAAATATCCCTGACAAAATAGTGAATTTCTACTGGTCAGAGGATCAGCTGTAATCGTCTGCGGGTCAATACTTACCCAAAAGACATTGATAATGGTTGTATTGGCCGCAAAGCCTGCAAGGGTAGCACCAGTGCAATCTGTCGTGATTGCTGGAAACACGGGTATTATAGGCTCGCCTGGTAAAGCGGGGTAATTGAGGGCGGTAGGGGGGACCCACGCCAATGCAAGCCGATCGCCACTCATTGCAACCAGGTCTCTGTTTCCTACGTTTGCGGGTGCAATTGTGATGTTAGCTTCTGTAGCGCCAATGCTGTTGTCAGCTGAGCAGGCATTAATAGCATTCAGCGCTGGGATATCGCAGCCCATAACCGCTTGTGTTTTTATGGAGTTGTCAGTAATAGAATTGGCTCCAGATGCGCGTATTTGACTACCTAGAGACGACATGACGAAACGTGCTGTTTCTTGGGCTTCTGATAAGCCATCTGAGCTGGATGAACTCTGATTTGAGCTGATCAATACTTGAGCAATTCCGTAGGTGATAACCAATGACAGGACTAAGGTAATCATTAGCTCAACAAGTGTAAATCCTTGTTCGTAGTGATATGTTTTCATGGATTCACCGGTCTTGTTTGGGTAATTAGATTGTCATTTGCTTGGCGTACTCTGCCATCAATCTCGGTGACATCTATTCTGGCTCTCCAAGTTAATGTGAGTAATAACTGATCGCCATCACTGCAACCAGCAACCACGCAATCAACCCTTAACCTAGAGCCTGATACAGTACCGGGAGTACCGGGTAGGCTGTCTATTGGATTTCCTTTAATTGTATTCGAAGTACGAGGGGCTCCACAGGCTACTTCATACAAATCCCAAGCTGCTAACTGCGGGCCTGTACAAATTGCGGATGTAATTGTAGCGGCACCATCAAAATAATTACTGCATGCTGGCGCAGGAATATTATTACAACTCACAAGGCCAACGGCGTAGCTTGCAGAAGAAGATCGATTGACCTTAATACGGCTACTTAAGTCATTAAAAATCCAAGTTGAATGGCTGTAGTTAGCTGCATCTTGGGTTACTTTCATGGCTTGCATTTGTAAGGAAAACAGTCCCATTAAGCCAATACTGGTAATAACCATAGTTACCAATACCTCAATTAATGTCAGGCCCAGTGATGTTTTATTTAATGGTCGCCTTAATATATTCATTGTGCAGCAAACCCCGCTGGGCACAGGATATCGGTACGGATAACTTGTCCTATTCGATTAATTTGCAGTTGTCGTGCACTGTCTCCAGCACAGCCTAATACTGCCACTTGTAAGGTGCCTTGACGAACAGAAAAGCCGGCAGGGTTGAATTCTATTGGTTTGGAGAGATCTAACACATTTGCTGCATCTACAGATCGAATTTGTGGGTCGATAGCGATTAGTGGATTAGGAGAGCCAAAACTTTCTTGTCTACGAAGTGTATCTAATGGACTAGCTGCATCAACGATACGCCAGCCTCTTGCCCAATTAACGCCAGGACTTGCTGTTCCTAGTGTTAAGTTACCAGTACCTAAGGTTGGATCAAGAGGAATCATTAGAGCATTACGTTTGTTCGTAATGGCAATACTGCGTGTATACATAATATCTATTAGTAATTGGTTACTAACCGAGTTATTTTTGCTGTTTGATATCATAGAGCGCATAGCAGGCGCAGCAATAAAAGAAATAATGCCGACGATAGCGACTACAATCATGAGTTCGATGAGGGTAAAACCGTTAATTTTTTTCATTCTCTTATTATTATTGAAAGACTGCTAGTCTGGAAGTCCTGATAGATAGACGGTGCATTAGTGGAGATTAAATGAATGTCGAATGTTAGTTATCACAGATCCTGAGATTATTTGAGTTTGAATTCAATAGGTAACGAGTACGACCAACCCTTGAAAGTACGATGCCTTTCTTATTAAATTCAGAGCAGTATTTGAGCGTTCCAGTAAAGCCATTAATATGACCTTGTCCATTAAAATGAATCTGACTGCGGGGATATTTAATGGTTCTTTCGATACCAGAGTAGGGCGTTATGGTTTGGATTATAGTCTCATCAATATCACGTTGTTTGTTGTTATTTTCATCAATGAACATCATTAATGGGAGTGTCCAGTTTTTAATGCAATTATGCCCATCAGAACTTGGGCACAAAACAGTATGCTGATTATTCGTGATAGCAATACTTCTAATTTCTTGAATAGCACTAAATAGTCGTTTTGGTTCAAGCCAGTATTTCGTCGAATCTATACTATACATCGCTGTTTGGTTAATTATCATTATTATGCTGGTTACCACTAGCAGCTCTATTAAACTAAACCCATACTGTTTCATAAAATCTTCCTTAGTCTGATTCCTTGTTAAAACCATTCATATGAATAGGTAACAATTTCAGTACAGCAGGGTTTTTATGGCGTGGAGTCGATTTGTATTAAGAATCAGTCGATTGCCCTAATAGAACAATAATTTTGGCTGAGATGAAATTAATACTTAACGGTAACTTTTACGCTGAAAAGGAAGTATTACCGTTAAGTATTTTAGGTATGTGATGGGCTATTCTATACGCAGTTTTGTACAACGATAGCGTAGCGCTCTGAAGCTGATACCAAGCTTTTCGGCAGCGGCGGTTTTATTCCAGCGTGTTGCTTCTAGTGCTTCATTGATGGCGAGGCGCTCAATATTTTCGATGTAAGCTTCTAAGTTGCCATTGGCCATGTTGGTGAATTCAGTCGCGTCTGCTTGCTGAGTAGTATCTTGATTATGGTTTGGCAGGTTTAAGTCTTCAATACTGATTTCATCACTTTCTGACATGGTGAATGCGCGCTGCAGTATGTTTTCGAGCTCTCTCACATTGCCAGGGAAAGAATATTCAGTGAGTTCAGTCAGTGTATCGGGGGCCAGTTTTAAGGCGGGCATCTGCCATTCTCTTGCGTACTTTTCTAAAAAATATTCGGCTAATAGAGGAATGTCGTCACGACGTTGTATTAATGATGGGGTTTCTACTGTGATTACGTTTAATCTAAAATACAAATCCTGTCGAAATAATTCGTCTTCAACACGTTTATGCAAGTCCCGATGACTTGCGCTAAGAATGCGAACATTAATCGGTAGTTCTTGTTCGTGTCCTACAGGGCGTACCGATTGCTCTTGTATCACTCGTAAAAGCTTGGCTTGCATTTCTATGGGTAATTCAGCAACTTCATCTAAAAATAATGTGCCGCCTTCTGCAGCTCGAAAGAACCCTAATTTATCACTACTGGCGCCAGTAAAGCTGCCTTTCATATGGCCAAAGAACTCGCTTTCCATCAGGTCGCGTGGGATGGCGCCGCAGTTTACGGCAATAAAGGGTTTATCACGACGAACACCTAGAGAGTGAATCAACTGAGATACTAGCTCTTTGCCAGTGCCTGAAGGCCCATTAATGAAAATAGGCGCTTGTGTGCGTGCAACTTTTTCAATATGGCTATTCAGCTTTTGCATGGCTTTAGATTGGCCGATTAAGCGTATTTGATTGCTTTTACTCGCATGGGACGCAAGAGGCACTTCGGTGAGTTTGAGTGCCGCAGTGACTACCTCGCGCAATCGAGTCAGATCAATCGGTTTGGCAATGAAATCAAATGCCCCCGATTTTAACGCTTCAACCGCTGTTTCCATGTTGCCAAAGGCGGTAATCATGGCAATGGGCATTTTAGGGTATTTTTTTTGCGCTAGGGCAATCAAATCCATTCCGTTGCCGTCGGGCAGCTTCATGTCGGTCAGGCAAAAATGGAATTCGTATTGTTCGAGCGTTTGAATAGCTTCACTGAACGTAGCAGCGCTTGAGCATTCTATCTCCATCCGTTCTAGCGTTATTTGAATCAGGTCTCGAATATCGGGCTCATCATCAATGATTAAAGCTTTATAGGGCATGCTGTATCCTACTGGTTTTTATTCTGCTCGCTAGGGTTCTAACGATTGGACCTTATGATGTTTAAAAATTATGCGCTTATGATTATTCGCTTATGATCATGTGCTTACTTTGGCGAAGCTTATGCAGAAACAAGTGCCTGTAATGTCCGCTAAGTGATCATTAGGGATGTATTTAATATGGGCGTTGTTTGCTTCACATATTTCACGGCATAAGTATAAGCCGAGCCCTGTGCCAGAATGTTCGGTTGTAAAAAAGGGCTCAAATAAGTTTTTTTGATGGTCTTCACTTATTCCCGCGCCATTATCCATTAAATACAGCTGAACAGAACCATCGATGTGTTGTTTTGCATGAATATTTATCTGAGCGTTCTGTGGATTGTTCATGACGGCGTAACGTAGCCCATTGCCGCAAATATTATGCAAAACTTGTTGTAATTGATCGGGATCGAAGCTGATTAGGTAATCCGCATTACAGCGAATATCCAAGCTAAAGTCATGATTGTTAGCTTGCTGAAAGGCTTCACTAAAATGATCGAGCCAAGGTTTTAGTTTGATGACTTCACTATTCGCATGGTTTCTGCGACTTATTTGTAAAATGTCTTCAACGGTACGATTGATGCGCATGCAATGCTGTTCAATAATTTGGGTCAGTTTAACATCGCCTTTTGATAGCTCTGGGGCTTCTGCAAGTAGTTGCGCGGCATGGCGAAGGGCACTGAGTGGATTGCGAATTTCATGAGCGATGCTGGCGGTTAGGCGGCCTAGTGAGGCTAGTTTAATTTGCTGTGCTTCGGCGGCAATGTAGCTCGAATCTTCTAATACCAGCACATAGTCCCCAGTAATCGAGGTATTTAGAGTCGCTTTATTGAGGATCAGCTGTTCATCATTATGTTCAAAGCGGATATTGCGGCAATCACTATGATTAATAAAATTCATTAATCCGGGTGGAAGCTGTTCGCCATCGTTGCAGTTGAACCAGCGTTGAGCCGTTTCGTTACTCAATAATATCTTGTTATTTTTATCACAGGCAATGATGGCATTGGGGAGTGCTAATAATACATGCTTATTGATTTTTCGTAGGCGCGTAATGTTTTCTGCTTGCTGCTCGGTCAGGTCTAATGTGCTATTCAGCTTCTTCGACAGTGTTTGAGTTAGAAAGGCGAGAATAAAACAAAAGAAGCCGTATAACCCAGAAGTGAATACTTCGTTTTCTTCAAACTGCCATGGAATTATATGCTGGGTATAAATAACGGCAATCGTGGTCCAGGCAGCGACGGCGTAGCCTAGAGATTGTGTTACGAGCAGGTTGGAAATCAGCATGGGGATGAGGATTAAGTTGCTGAAGCCACTTTCCAAGCCGCCGCTGGCTTGCATCATGATGATGAGTAGTGTGATATCACCAAAAAAAAAGCTGACGGCATACTGCGGATGGGTACTTAAGCGCGAGCTAGAAAAGACCAGCATCGTAACAGCCCAAATCACATAGGTCGTATTGGCAAATAAGAACGCTTTAGGATCACTTCCCGCAAGAAATGTATTGTTAACATCTAAGCTGTCTAACACAATCAGCATTAATGATAATAGCAGGGCATAAAAGCTGTAATAGCGCAATAAACGCTGCCCTTGGACAAGAACGTCCGCTGGTTTTAACCACATTTTAAAAGTTCCGTTTGCAACCTGTTCACATTTTTTCGACAATACGCGGCAAATATCCCGTGGTCAAAGACAATCGTTATGCAACATTCTATGCAACAAGTGTCAATCGCTCTCGCCCAAGTTAATTTTAAAGTGGGTGATATTGATGGCAACCTCCAACTAATCGCTGATGCTATTGTTGATGCTAAAGCACAGCATGAAAACAGCGATCGTGCTTTGATGGTGGTTTTTTCAGAGCTTGCGCTCATCGGTTATCCGCCGGAAGATTTATTATTACGACCTAGTTTACAGCATCGTATTGAAGATGCGTTGCAGCAGGTCGCAAATCTTAGTGAAGGCATTGCAATTGTTGTCGGTTATCCATGGCAGCGTGGTGGGCAATTATTCAATATGGCGGGTGTTTGGAGTGAAGGTCAGCAAATTGCTCAGTATGCTAAGCGCTGTTTGCCTAATTATCAGGTATTTGATGAGCAGCGTTATTTCACGGCGGGTGACGAGGCCTGTGTGTTTAATTGGCAGGGTCACAACATCGGTTTAACGGTGTGCGAGGATATTTGGCACGAGCATCCGATTAAAGAGTCGAAGGCGGCAGGTGCCGAGTTGATTGTTAATATAAATGCCTCGCCTTTTCATGCGGGTAAGCTGCAGCAACGCCATAAGTTATTGGGCAGTCATGCTAAGGCGCATCAGCTGCCTGTTGTGTATGTGAATCAGGTAGGCGGACAAGATGAGCTAGTCTTTGATGGCGGTTCTTTTGTGGTGGATGCTCAGGGTTCTTTGGTCGCAACCTTGGCGGAGCATGAGAGTCTCGTGAAGCTGGTGGATTTTGATGAGTCTTTGGCAGTGAAAAATCCGAATGTGGTGCTTGAAAAGTCAGAGTTAGCCAGTATTTACGATACGCTGGTTTTGGGTGTTCGTGATTACATTGAGAAGAATCGTTTTAAGGGGATTGTTTTAGGTTTATCGGGTGGGATTGATTCCGCCCTGACACTGGCGATTGCGGTTGATGCCATTGGTAAGGATCGAGTTGAAGCGGTGATGATGCCGTTTAAGTATACGTCATCAATGAGCATGGAAGATGCGAAGCTAGAAGCCGATGCGCTGGGTGTTAGTTATAAAGTTTTGCCGATAGAACCTATGTATGATGCCTTTATGCATACGCTGGAAGATGAGTTTGCAGGTTTAGCCCGTGATACGACGGAAGAAAACTTACAAGCTCGTTGTCGTGGTGTGATGC
>TARA_B110001454_G_scaffold27610_2_pt1 | contig 12659 bp, 12 predicted proteins | sample TARA_B110001454 | Tara Oceans TARA_B110001454 (sample SAMEA4397004) | marine metagenome | biome: Polar Biome; feature: [MES] marine water layer (ENVO:01000295) within the mesopelagic zone...; material: water (ENVO:00002006), including particulate matter (ENVO:01000060) such as...... | reverse complement strand
GATAGCATAGCCATAATTATTGGAGGTACTAGATACTCTTGGCGCCCAGCTTCTTTTAAAGCCATTTTCTTCTTCTGGGCCTAATAATAATATATAAGGTAATATATTTTGCTGAAGCTGTATTTCAATTTCCTCGATCGTAGGATAAATGCCTACAGCTGGCCAAGTTGTGTTTTCATCAAAAGCCACAGAATCTCTAATGCCTATTCTTGGTAAATTGCCAGACCGTCCTTTTATAGTTTGAATTACGGAATTAATTTTAATATCTGACAATTTATTAGAGTCTATAATTTTTTTTACCCAACCACGATTAACAAGAAGCCAAGGAAGTTCATGATTGATTTCAAAAGGCGTTATTATCATTTGTCCTAACTGGCCATTTCTTATGATGTTATCGATTATAATTTGTTTTTCTTGAATAAAGCTCCCGCTTGCTTGTATTTGTTGGTATGTATTTACAGCAAGTTGATTTTGTATATCAATATAACTTGTGTCAGATAAATAAGCCTTATTCAGAGCATCTTTTTCTTGAGCTCGGTCCAGCTGCCAGAATCCGAGTGATGCAAAACAATAAATTAATATTAAAAAAAAGATATAAGGCGTTAAAAAAGTTAAGCGATAATTCAATTTTAATTTTTTCATAGGGGAAGTTTTATACGGGTAGTTTTTTTATTTGTGAGACATCGACTGAAAACTCATTGGGATTTGAGTTTAAATTGTTACCCCATGCATGACCATATATTAGTTCTAATTCTATGCTCAGCTGATTATTTATGATGCTTTTTTCCAGCGTTGTTTTAAACATGCTTAATTTTTGCTTAGATGTTAATCCATGATTTCTATTTCTCAGGCAATTTCTTGCGCCAGTTTTTGTGATGTCAGTGAAAAAAGAATCTATATTTTTGTAATTAATGGTTAATTTATCAGTATCTAGAACAGGATCACCAAGCCCTGATTTTAAGATTAGATCACCAATAATATGCATGTCTATGAATGGATTGACATGCTCATAATCATCAATTTTATTCCATATAGATTTGATATTTTGCAAACTATCAGGGCCAAGCGTGGAGAAAATAAACAAACCATCTTTCTTTAGTATGCGATTAATTTCAGCAAAGAAAAGAGGCAGATTGTCAACCCAGGGCATCAAAAGGTTTGTAAAAATTAAATCGACTGAATTATTGAAAAAGGGTAAAGAATGAGTGGATGCTTGTATTTCTGAAATGCGCGCCAATACTGATCGTTTTTTTCTTGATTCGATTAACATAGATTGAGATAAATCTACGCTAAAGATACGGCATTGTTTAAAATGCTTCGCTAAAAATCGTGAGCTTGAGCCAATAGCGCAACCTAAATCAATAGCTGTCTTTGGGCTTAGGTTTATTAGCTTCATTCTCTCAATTAGATCATTACGACAATGATGATGTACAAAATCATGCTTAGCGAACGTTTTTGCAGCTGCATTGGATCTTTGTTCAATGTTATTTTGAAAAAATATTTGTTCAGTCATGATTATTCAATTTATATTTGATAATGAAGAATTAAGCCAATAAATATAGTCATACCGATATAATGGTTGTGCTTAAAAGCCTTAAAACAAGCCTCTCTGTCTCTATTTCTAGTTAGCCATTGGTGATAAATCATAAGAAATAGGCTTACTACAATTGATATATATACCCATAATCCTAACTCAGCTATCCGTGCCATAAAAAATAAAAGAATTATCATTAAGCATTGAAATACTCCGATAAAAAATAAATCAAAGCGACCAAAAAAAATGGCCGTTGATTTAACGCCGAGGCTTAAATCATCATCACGGTCAACCATTGCATAATATGTGTCGTATATTAATGCCCAAATTATTGCGATAGAAAAAATCAACCAACCGAGAGCGGGCACATAGCCCATCACGGCCGCAAAAGCCATAGGCACGCCCCAACCAAATGCTACACCAAGAACTAATTGTGGCGCGGATAATACTCGCTTCACAAATGGATAGATTGCTGTAACAAAGGCGCCTCCAATAGCAAATATTTGAGCTGTCCTGTTAAGAAAAAGAATCAAGGTAAAAGCTAAGGACATTAAAACGATAAATAATATTAGCGCTTCTTTTTCAGAAACTTTTCCAGAGGCCATGGGTCGATTTTTAGTTCTTTTTACGTAAGGATCTATCTTTCTGTCTGCAAAATCGTTTAAAACACAGCCCGCAGAGCGCATAATAACTACCCCTAAGAGGAAAACTGATAATATTTTTATTGATATTTCTCCAGCACCAGCAATCCATAAAGACCAAAGCATGGGCCACATTAAAAGCCAGATACCAATGGGTTTATCTAATCTCATTAACAGAAGGTAGTTATTAATATTAATTTTCGAACTTAAATTCATATATACGACTAAACTTTTCCATAATTATGATCGCTATTCGACCAGCGCATAGTTATATTTTTTGTTTCATCAGGGAAATCAAGCATCATTGTTCCAGCTATCTTTTGTACTCTTGGTAATAAATGGGCATCTCTCAATAGGTCTGCAATTCTATATTGTGGCAGCCCCGTTTGTTTAGTGCCTAACATTTCACCAGGGCCCCGCAGCTCTAAATCTTTTTGAGCGATTGCAAAGCCATCATTTGTTTCTCGTAATATAGATAATCTATCATGAGCTAGTGTTCCAAGTGGTTTTTTATACAATAGAATACAGTGACTTTTTTTATTCCCGCGACCAACACGACCTCTTAATTGATGTAATTGAGTTAATCCCATTCTTTCGGCATTTTCTATAATCATTAGGCTTGCGTTTGGAACATTGACACCAACCTCTATGACAGTGGTTGCAACCAAAAGATCGATTTTAGCGTCCTTGAATAATCGCATGGTATTTTCTTTATCGGCATTTTTTTGGCGGCCATGTATTAGCCCTATCCTTAAAGGTTTAATCATCTTCTTTAAATATTCATATCGAGCTGTTGCCGCATCGGCCTTAATTGATTCTGATTCATCAATTAATGGACAAACCCAATACGCTTGTTGTCCTTTTGTACATGCATCTTTTACTCTTTCAATCACTGACGGGCGTTTATCATTAGGAATTACTAATGTTTCAATTGATTGTCTCCCAATAGGCAGTTCATCAATTATTGAGGAGTCCAGATCTGCATAAGCGGCCATTGCGAGGGTTCTTGGGATTGGCGTCGCAGTCATAATTAATTGATGTGGTTGTTTTTTTGAATGACTGCCTTTTTCTCTTAGAGCCACTCTTTGATTAACCCCGAATCGATGTTGCTCATCGATTATAATTAGAGCTAGATCTTTAAAATTGACTCCATCTTGAAATAAAGCATGTGTTCCAATAATTAAACTGGCATCTCCTTTTTGGATTTGCATCAAAATGTTTTCGCGAGTTGATTTTTTTTGTCCCCCAGTTAACTTAACTATATTTATATTAAGTTGAGAAAACCACATTGAAAAAGATTCCATATGCTGTTCTGCGAGTAATTCGGTAGGTGCCATAATAGCCACTTGTTTTTTATTGACGATTGTCTTTAGACAGGCGATCGCCGCCACTACAGTTTTTCCCGAACCGACATCACCCTGAAGCATTCTCATCATTGGTTGTGATTTGTTGATATCACTTAGAATTTCTTCGCAAACCCGTTCTTGGGCTGCTGTTAATTTAAATTCTAAAGATTGAATGAATTGATTGATTTCATCTTTTCCGAATCTCAGAGAATCTGCAACCATATTTGCTGCAAGCAGTTTAAGTTTTCTTAGTCTAATATAATTAGCTAGTAATTCTTCAAAAGATAATCTTTCTTTGTAACTATTAATTGCCTCATCGATTTGTCCATGTTTTAGTTTTGCTGGAGGCTGATGTAAATTAATTAGCGCATCACCTAGTGTCGGCATTTTAATTTCTTTAAGAACTTTTCTTGGCAAAAATTCATCTGGGTTAGATGTTCGCATTATCTTTAGAGCTTGATCAATTAAATTCCGCAGTCTTCCTGTCTGTATTCCTTCTATAGACGGATAAATAGGCGTTAGTTTGTTATCAGTTTTAAATTCCTCATCTGGGCTGATGAATCGATATTCTGGATGAATCATTTCGTATTTTCTGCCATTAGATTTTATTAATCCAAAGCATCTTACATGAGAGCTTTTTTTAAATTGTTGCAATTGAGATCTTGAGAAATAAAAAAATCTTAAATTAAGCTCTGCTGAGTGATCTTGAATTTTTACAAATAAACTTATTCTTCCATAGAATAGGATTTTAGATTCTATTATTTTCCCTGAAACTAAAACACGCTCATTGATAGGTGCATTTTGTATATGATACAAAGTGGTTCGATCTTCATACCTTCTGGGGAGTAGAAATAATATATCCTCAATCTTTTTTACGCCACGATTGTTTAATTTTGCCGTTAGAGCTGGCCCCACTCCTTTTAATCTACTTATTTCAGAGTTTAGTTTTAGCATTATTAAGTAACAATATTACATTTTACCCTTTCAGACCCAGTATAGCTTCAACTTCGATATCCACGCCTTTTGGCAACGAGGAAACACCGACCGCCGCTCTGGCCGGATAGGGTTCTTGAAAATATTCAGCCATCACTTCATTGACGGATGTAAAATTATCTAGATCCGTAAGAAAGATAGTCACTTTAACTGCATTATCTAATGTTCCTCCTGCCGCTTTTGCTATATTTTCAAGATTCTTGAAGACTTGGTGTGCTCTATCTTTGAAATCACCAGGGACGATTTCCATTGATTCTGGAATGAGTGGTATTTGTCCTGAAATAAAGGTTAGATTTTCAGTCGCCACTGCTTGAGAGTATGTGCCAATGGCCAAAGGCGCTTTATCAGTATGAATTATTTTTTTCATTTTTTAATTACTCCAAATTTTATTAATTAGTTTTTCTCTCTTGTGATGCGATGAACTTTTTTCATGTTCCTTATATTTCTGATTATTTGTGCTAAATGAATTCTATCTTTAACATTTAATATGAAAATTAATTCTGAATAATCTTCATGACTAGCCACTGTCACTGATTCAATATTAGAATCGGAGTCTGCGATAGTGCTTGCTACTTCCGCTAATACACCGGTTTTATTTTCAGTTTCAACATGAATTTGACTGGAGAACTGCCTGTTAATATTTTTTTGCCAGCTTACGGATAACCATTTTGTTGGGTGTTTACGAAATATTCTTAGATTACGGCAGTTATTTCTATGAATAACAACTCCTCTTCCTGAGCTCATGTAGCCCATGACGTCATCACCAGGAATAGGATAGCAACAATGCCCATAACTCACTATCATTCCTTCTGTGCCCTCAATGACGAGGGTAGTTTTTGTAAGTTTGATATCAATGTCTTTATCAATGGCGAGATATCTTGCGGTCAAAGGAGCCAGTCGATCACCTAGGCCAATTTCTTGATATAATTGCTTTAAACTTTCAACTCCTAGCTCTTTGAAAACTTCATTTTTTCGTTTTCTTCCAATTTTACGAATCGAAGTATTTAGGTCATCAAGTGCAGAGTTAAGTAATTTTTTACCAAGTTCATAAGCATCACTTTTGCGAATGGTTTTTAAATAATTTTGTATGCTAGAAAGTGCTTTTGCTGTTATAGCAAAGTTAATCCAATTTGGATTGGGGTTGGCATTTTTACTGGTAATGATTTTTACTGTTTGGCCATTTTGTAAAATTGTTCTAAGCGGGACAAGGGCTCTATCAATTTCAGCCTCAACACATTGATTGCCAATATCGGTGTGAACTGCATAAGCAAAATCTATAATAGATGCTCCTTTAGGAAGGGGCATAATATCTCCATCAGGAGTAAAAACGTATATTTTGTCTGGGAACAGATCTACCTTCACATTTTCTAAAAACTCAGCGGAGCTCATGCTCTCTTCACGTTCACCAATATTTTGTAACCACTTTCTTGTGCGGAGATGAGGTATAGCTGTATTTTTATCAACTGCCTTATATTGCCAGTGAGCAGCAACACCGGATTCAGCGAGTCGATTCATCTCGGTCGTTCTAATCTGAATTTCTAGCGGCAAACCGTTAGGCCCAAAAAGAGTAGTATGCAATGATTGATATCCGTTAATTCTTGGGATGGCAATATAATCTTTAAAACGTCCAGGCATGGGTTTGTATAGTCCGTGAATGGTTCCAAGTAATTGATAGCAATTATTAACATTATTAACGATGATTCTAAATCCATAGACATCAACTACCTCTTTGAGGGAGCGTTTCTTTATTTTCATTTTTTTATAAATACTATAAAGCTGTTTTTCTCTCCCAATGACTTCACCCTCAATATTTTCGTTAGTCATGGCATCTAATATTCGAGAAGAGATTTTTTTTACAATTCTTTTTTGTCCACCTTTACTTTTTTTTAAGGCTTTGCTGATAACTCGATAACGATAAGGAAAAAGATGCTGTATACCGAGGTCTTCCAGCTCATTTTTTATTTTATTAATTCCTAATCGATTTGCTATGGGAGCATAAATATCTAATGTTTCTTTTGCTTTAAGTTTTCTTTTAGGCTCTGGTAGATACTGCAAGGTCCGCATATTATGCAGACGGTCAGATAGTTTTATAAATATTACGCGAATATCTTCAACCATCGCCAGTATCATTTTACGGAAAGTTTCAGCTTGTGCTTCAGCACGATTATTAAATGTTATTTGATCAAGTTTACTGACACTATCAACCAATATGGCAATTTCTTTATTAAAGATATTTTCTAAATCAGTTAAATTTATGTCGGTATCTTCAATGACATCATGAAGTAAAGCTGCACAAATAGTTTGGTTGTCCATTCGCATATTTGCCAGGATTTGTGCAACTGATAACGGGTGACAAATATAAGGTTCACCACTCAATCGGATTTGATCGATATGTGCTTTTGCACCATATTCATAGGCTTTGATCACAACCGATTGTTCGGATGTTGGCATATAATCAGAAAGCGAAACAAGCAGTTGTTGAAGTAATTTTTCTTCTTGTTTTGCGCCGGTGATGACTTTCTGACGAATTAGATTCGCGTAATCCATATTAGTTTATATTTTTTAAGCAGGATAATGCGAAGTTGTGATTATACAACGTTGATAATTATTTATTTTCCAATAGATAAGCTCTGAAGCGGCATAATATCATCCGTTTCTTCATTTTTTAATAATGCTTCAGCATCTATTAAATCCATTTCTTCCAGCACACTAGGCGAAATTTCACCCGCGGCTATTTCTCTTAGCGCAAGTACTGTTGGCTTATCATTTTCTCGCTCTACAAGCACCTCAGCCCCATGAGCAATTTTTTTTGCTCTCTTTGCGGCCATGAGAATCATGTCAAATATATTATCAACTTTGTGCATACAATCTTCTACAGTTATTCTGGCCATCTTATTTCCTATTAATTGAATTTAACCAACCATTTAAAAGACAGATTCTATCCTACTTCTAAGGTTACTACACCAGTATCTTTTTAATTTTTTTGATTAATACTGGGTTTTTTGTGCTGTTATGATTATTTTCTGCAGAAAAAATAGCCGCTAATTCGTTAGCAGCGATGTTAAATTCATCATTAATGATGCAATAATCGAACTCATTCCAATGAGACATATCCTCAAGCGCTTCCTTTAGACGTTTCTCTATGATTTCTTTTGTATCGGTAGCTCGGTTTGTTAATCTTTCACGCAATGCTCTCTGAGATGGTGGTAAAATAAATATTGAAATACATTGAGGCATTGATTTTCGAACCTGTTGCGCTCCCTGCCAATCAATTTCTAGAATTGCATGTTGATTTTTATTGAGGATATTTTGGACTTGTTCTCGGCTGGTGGCGTAGAGATTTTCAAAGACGTTAGCATATTCAATGAATGCTTTTTTATTTTTTAAATCATTAAAAGTATTCATTGACACAAAGAAATAATCACGACCATGAATTTCATTTTTTCTGGGGGTGCGGGTGGTATATGATACGGAATACTTTAATTTATTATTTCTAGAAATAAGCTTTTTGACTAACGTAGTTTTCCCAGCACCGGATGGCGCAGAAATAACAAATAAATTCGTTGGATTATTCATATAGTAATTTTTTGTATTTTATAAATGAACAGTTTGGATATGTTCAATGATTTGTTCAATGAATACTTTTATTTTTTTAAAATATTTTATTTTAAAAAAGCACGATTAATAGATTATATGCGGTTAAAAATATTGGGAGCAAGTAATGCGACATGACGGCAGAAAAAATAATGAATTACGAAAAATAGAATTCACAGTAAATTATACTAAGCACGCCGAAGGAAGTGTTCTAGCCATATTCGGCGACACAAAAGTTTTATGTACAGCATCAGTTGAATCTAATGTTCCGCGCTGGATAAGAGGACAAGGTTCTGGATGGATAACAGCCGAATATGGGATGCTTCCTCGGGCCACTCATACGAGATCAAATAGGGAAGCCACAAGAGGTAAGCAGAGTGGCAGGACTCAAGAAATACAAAGATTGATTGGGCGCGCAATGAGAGGCGCCATAAATCTAAAAGCTCTTGGAGAAAAAACGATTACTTTGGACTGTGATGTGATTCAGGCTGATGGAGGTACTCGTACGGCTGCAATAAGCGGGGCATATTTAGCATTGAAAATAGCCATCAATAATTTGTTGCAAAAGAGTTTAATAAGTATTGATCCTCTCACTAATTATTTGGGAGCAATATCAGTTGGTATATATCAGGATGAACCAATTCTTGATTTAAATTATCTCGAAGACAGCTCTGCTGAAACTGACATGAATATCGTAATGAATGGTCTTGGTGAATTTATCGAAGTTCAAGGCACCGCAGAAGGTCGTGCATTCAAAAAGACCGAACTCGACAAGATGCTCACGTTTGCTGAACTTGGAATTCAAGAGATTATTATGCTGCAAAAAAAAGCTTTTGAGCAGTATAAGTAGTTTTTTTTAAAGTAGGTGAGTTTATATAATTGGCATTTCAAAAACAAAAAATTGTTCTTGCTACTAATAATCAAGGCAAGTTAAGAGAACTGCAAGCATGCTTTGATGGTTTTCAGGTAGATATTATTGCTCAAAGTAAAGCTGGTATTTCGCCTGTAGATGAGACGGGGAATAGTTTTTTGGCTAATGCTATGCAAAAAGCACACCATGCAGCATCCTTGTCTGAGCATCCTGTCATTGCAGATGATTCTGGTTTAATTGTGGATAGTTTAGACGGTATGCCAGGAGTTTATTCTGCACGTTATGCTGGCGTAAATTCGAGCGATGAGGAGAATATTGATTTTCTTTTAAAGAAAATGGAGGGTGAAAATAAGCGACAAGCAAGATTTCATTGTTGTTTGATTTATCTTCGCTCTTCCCAAGACAAAGAGCCAATTATTGTAACGGCAGAATGGAATGGAATGATTTGTGATAATCAAACTGGAAATAAAGGATTTGGGTATGATTCAATTTTTTTTGTTCCAGAATTAAAATTAACAGCTGCTGAACTTGCTGTTGACGTTAAAAATAAATACAGTCATCGGGGTAAAGCCAACAAAACTCTTGTCAGAGAGCTCTTAAAGAAAAACTTAATACTTGAAAATTAAATTGATTACATCACAAGCTCTTCCATCATCATTATATGTTCACCTCCCATGGTGTATAAAAAAATGCCCATATTGTGATTTTAATTCACACGTAAATGGCTCTTATGAAGAGCGAAAAAAATACATTCACATTCTTCTTAAAGATATTACTATGGAAGGGAAGAGATTTTCAGACGCAACCCTAAAAACAATTTTTATTGGAGGTGGCACGCCAAGTCTTTTTGACCCAGATGAAATAAAAGCGATCTTAGACCATATAAAAACCCAATTTATTATTTCAGATGACATTGAGATAACCATGGAAGCTAACCCCGGTTCGTTAGAGCACAAAAATTTATCTGAATATAAAATGGCAGGTATTAATCGTCTGTCACTTGGCGTACAAAGTTTTAATGAAAATTCATTAAAACTATTAGGTCGAATACATGGATCGGCGGAAATTTTGACTTCTTATAAACAAGCCGAATTAGCCAACTTTGATAGTATTAATATAGATTTAATGTTTGGGCTACCAGGCCAAACACTACAAATGGCTATTGAAGACGTTCGCACAGCAACTAGATTAAATCCAGGGCATATATCTTATTATCAACTTACGTTAGAACCAAATACTGTCTTTTATAAAAAAAGGCCTAAGAATATACCATCACATGATTTACTTTATGCGATTCAACAAGAAGGATTGGAGATATTACAGACTGCGAATTATGGTAGGTATGAGATATCTGCGTTTGCGAAAGTCGGTCTAGAATGCAGGCATAACCTTAATTATTGGACATTTGGGAATTATATTGCTGTTGGTGCCGGCGCTCATGGGAAATATGTAATCAATGAAGAAATAAAGCGCTATCAGAAACCAGCACTTCCAAGAGCCTATATGAACAGTACTTTTGACAATACAGAAGACTTTGCCTCAAAAACACTCGATGAATCAGATATTTTACTTGAGTATATGATAAATAATTTAAGATTAATGTCTGGTTTTAGCAAAAAACATTTTGAAGGCTGTACTGGCTTATCTTTTGATTTAATCAAAGAAAAACTCATTAATCTTAATCGGTTAGGATTGATGAAGGAAATGCAAAAAGGACGATGGTGCCCAACTGCGCTTGGCTTCCATTTTTTGGATGACATCCAGGCGAAATTTTTGCCTATTTAAGTCATATTTAATTGGAAATAATTTTCCAAAATGCAAAATATAGAAAATCTTTATGCACACTAAAAAAGCTCTACTATATTTTACTTATAAAATCGCTCTTGTTTCATAGTTATGACAATATTATTATTATAAATTATTGAAATATATAGGTTTATTTAAATGTACATAATTTAATCATTTTAGTGAAAATGCTTTAATCGTATAGACTAAGACCATTCACTCAATTTTCTTCCACAGGTTTATCCACAGCTTCTGTGGATAATTACCGCTTAGAAAAATAGCTTGAAAAAACATTGGTTTACAGCTATTCTACGCGCCCATTTATCGAGAGATTTTTATTCACGGGATTAAAGTATTATGAAAGCCGATCTACACCCTAATTATAATGAAATAAATGTCACATGCAGCTGTGGCAATACGTTTATTACTCGCTCAACACTTAATGGTGATTTGGGTATCGAAGTATGTTCTGCTTGCCACCCTTTTTATACTGGAAAACAAAAAATATTAGATTCTGGTGGCAGGGTTGACAAGTTCCGTCGCAAATATGGTAAGTCATAAAATTATAAAATTTATCAGTAGGAAAAAATAATGACAAAAGATGTCTTTATATTAAATTCATCTGATGGATCTGAGTCAATTGAACTGCCAGTTGAATCTGGAGCAATAGGCCCAGATGTTATTGATATTAGCAAGTTATATGAAGAAAAGAATGTCTTCACATATGATCCTGGTTTTGTTTCTACAGCAAGCTGCCATAGTAAGATAACTTACATAGATGGCGATGAAGGTATTTTATTGTATCGCGGTTATCCGGTTGAGCAATTAGCAAAATCTTCATACTTCATCGAGGTGGCATATTTACTTTTGTATGGAGAGCTCCCAAATAAAAATTTGCTGAATGATTTTTCTTCGTCAATTACTCATCACACTATGCTGAATGAAGGCATGCTAAGATTTTTTAATGGGTTTCGTTATGATGCCCACCCGATGGCGATGTTATCGGCTATCGTGGGTTCAATGTCGGCTTATTATCATGACACTATGGACATTAATAGCGTCCATGCACGTGAAATTTTTGCTCATCGCATTATTGCTAAATTACCAACGATTGCGGCCGCTGCATATAAACATACTGTAGGTCAGCCGTTTGTTTATCCTCGTAATGATTTAGGGTATTGTGAAAATTTATTGCATATGTTTTTTTCTGTTCCTGCAGAAAACCAAGAAATAGATCCAGTTGCTGTTGAAGCATTGGATTTATTGTTTATATTGCATGCTGATCATGAGCAAAACTGTTCAACCTCGACAGTCAGAATGGCAGGAAGCTCAGGAACGAATCCGTATTCCGCAATTGCAGCGGGCATATCTGCTTTGTGGGGACCGGCTCATGGCGGCGCCAATGAAGCGGTGCTAAGAATGCTTGAAGATATTGGGAGCAAAAAAAATATACAAAAATATATAGCTAAAGCAAAAAATAAGGATGATCCTTTTCGTTTAATGGGATTTGGTCATCGTGTCTATAAAAACTATGATCCTAGAGCCAAAATCATCAGAGAGATGTGTCATAAAGTGCTCAATCAAAAAGGAAGAAATAATTCACCACTACTTGAATTAGCTATAGAACTAGAAGAAGTAGCATTAAATGATCCATATTTCATTGAAAAGAACCTTTATCCTAATGTTGATTTTTATTCCGGCATAATCTATCAAGCATTGGGCATTCCAACCTCTATGTTTACAGTAATGTTTGCTATAGGTAGAACCGTCGGATGGGTTGCTCATTGGCGGGAAATGATTGCTGATCCTAGTGGAAAGATAAGCCGCCCAAGGCAACTCTATACTGGGCAACCTGAAAGAGATTATATGTCTTTAGATAGTAGGGCATGAAGTAA
>TARA_B110001454_G_scaffold21363_2_pt1 | contig 12667 bp, 13 predicted proteins | sample TARA_B110001454 | Tara Oceans TARA_B110001454 (sample SAMEA4397004) | marine metagenome | biome: Polar Biome; feature: [MES] marine water layer (ENVO:01000295) within the mesopelagic zone...; material: water (ENVO:00002006), including particulate matter (ENVO:01000060) such as...... | reverse complement strand
GATAATGGATGGGTAAGTCTTCAAGGTAGCTACACTGTACCAGGTAATGGGGTAACTGTGCAGCCGCTGGGTGAGCATGGGTATGATGGGATTGAGTTAAACTGGGTAGAGGAAAAAATATTTCTTAGCCAACTCAATGATCAGCCACTAACTTCATTTAGATTTATTCAGAATTCTGATGAGATATATGAGGGTGATGGTTTTACGGTTGATAATTTTACAATCAATGGGTTTTTACAAGGGATGTCAGGAGATTTTTTTCCAGATGGTAGCGTTAATGTTAACGATATATTGGGACTAGCAGATCTAATTTTAAATGAGGATGAGGCCAGCTCCTACGTTTTATCATTTTGTGATATGGATAGCAATGGACAAATTAATATTCTTGATCTACTTATTTTGGTAAACTCAATCATCGGAGCCTAAATGAAATTATTAGTATTAACCTTTATAGTGTCAAATCTTTTCGCGCAGACATCTACGCTAAATCCTGGTAAGAGAGGTAATGGGTATCGGGTTTGGGTCTATTTTGATGAGAGAGATCAGGAGAATTATATCGACCTTGATCCTGCATCAATAAAGCGTCGCCAAAAACATGGCATAAACAAGACAACAAAATACGACTATAAGATTAAACAGTATTATCTTGATGCTCTTAAAAAGACTGGTGTAAAATTAAAAAACAAGAGTCGTTGGCTAAATGCTGTATCTGTCATTGCAAATAAAGATCAGATCAGTTTAATTGAAAAACTGACTTTTGTATCAAGTATAAGGCCTGTTTATCAACACAAAAAGAAAAAAGCAATCCAATCTGTTGCAGATAATGATCAAACTAGAGATCTTGACTATGGCGAATCTCTTGGTCAGATAGAACAGATCAACTGCAAGACTGCCCACATTGCGGGTTACTATGGTCAGGGAGTAAGAGTATTATACCTTGATACCGGATATGAGCTTAATCACAGTGCTTATGACTCTCTTAATCTTGTTGCAGAGTATGACTTTATTAATAATGATACAAACACTGCTAATGAAACGGCTCAAGAAGTATCAGACAATCAGGATGATCATGGAACTATTTGTTTAAGCGTGATGGCGGGATATGCTCCAGGGAATCTGATCGGGCCTGCTTTCAAATCAGAATACTTGCTCGCGAAAACAGAGATTATGGCTGAGGAAATCCAGCAAGAAGAAGATAACTATGTCGCGGCTCTTGAATGGGGAGAGTCACTTGGAGCAGAGGTCGCATGTGCTTCCCTGGGCTATCTAGATTGGTATACTTATCAGGACCTTGACGGGAATACAGCTACAACAACAATTGCCATTGATATTGCATCTAGTCTTGGGGTACTTTGTGTAAACTCTGCTGGGAATGAGGGAGATGACCCCTGGTACTATATTATTACTCCAGCGGATGCTGATTCAGTGCTTTCTGTTGGCGCGGTTGGCCAAAATGGGGAAATTGCATTGTTTAGCAGTCATGGTCCGACGATTGATGGAAGGATAAAGCCAGAGGTATGCGCACTGGGTGTAAGTACCTATTGTGTTAGATCTAATACTCAAAATGATTATAGAAATGCAAGTGGGACATCTTTTTCTGCTCCACTAGCTGCTGGAGCAGCAGCTGTAATATTATCTGCAAATAGTAGTTGGACCAATATGCAGGTGAGAGAAGCGCTGATGATGACGGCTTCACGGAACAGCAATCCGGATAATTCCTACGGCTACGGGATTATCAATACCTGGGATGCGATAAACTATCAATCGACTGTGGCCACAGAAAATGATATTATAATTTCTAATAGTGTTAAAATAAGTAACGCCTTTCCAAACCCATTTAATCCTCTAATCTCACTTAGTATAGAATGCTCTTTGACAGAAACATTTATCAACGTAAATATTTATGATGTTCGAGGGAACTTGGTAAATCAGCTATATAATGGAATTATTTCAAATAAAAAAATGGATCTACTGTGGAATGGAAATAAGCATTCTAATGGCATCTATATTATCCGTGCCCGTTGGGATGGTGGAAGCCACTTTCAAAAAGCAACTCTTCTAAAGTAGACTTTTCATCAAAAATTAAACACTTGCCATATCATTAAATATGCTCGAAATTGTAGGTCTATACGTGTAAATATTCATGAATCGAAAACTTAGATATATATATTTGTTAAGCCTCGTTTCAGGGCTTTTGTGGTCAGAGTCAATTGGCTCTGATAAGCAAGGACTGCACCCTGTAAATCTCGAGGTTTATGATGGTGCTGGTTCTTTGCTTTTGCACTGGTCTTTTGCGGATACAATACAGTCGAATGAAATAAGTATTTTTAGACGTAGCGCTCAAGAAGAAATTTTTACTCTTATATCTAGTATTACTAGGGATACAGATCGCTTTCTAGATAAAAACTGTAATGTGTCAGAGCGCTATTTTTATACTGTTAAGGTTAAAGATATTAATGGTATTATATATAGGAGTGATGATATAAGACCTTCTTTTGGTACATGTCTTCAGGGATTAGAAAAGAATAAAATTGCTGATCCATCATCTATGTGGAATTTAATGAGCCATGTAATAGATAATTCTTTTACGATTTATTATCCAGAAATCAGTGATAAGCCAAGGGATGGTCTACTAAATCTTTTATCAAAGGATAATATCGATAAGAGTTCGTGGATTGAAGATTTTCCATTGCAATATCTATCTGATATAAAATTGATTATTGATAACCCGGCTAATATGGTATTTCAAGATTATATTGTTGAAGAAATGTTTATTTTAGGAAAAGAGTATCGCAATGATCTCCTACTAACTCCAGAAGAGTGGACGAAAGGGGTTAATGATTTATTCTCTTTAACTAAAGATAAATGGTATATACTAGTTGATTCATTTCAAAAATGTTTAGAGAAGTTAAAAAATGCTCCCCCAATATTGATTTCAGGAGCAGAAAAATTTAGTGACAATAATATTGAGACTCTTGTTTTCGTTATTGATCCTGAAAGATTGGGCCAGAGAAAAATTAATCTGTATCATAACGATGAGACTATTAAGGTGAATATACAAAATATTTTATTCCCTGGTTCTGAGGTTCGTGTTGAAACTCCAGGCCATTGGGATTACGCTACTTTATCAATGGGTGACCAGGTAATGGATAGGATAGATTTTATTTCAGATAGAAAAATTATGAAAACCTTAGAAAATGATATTATCCCTGTTGAATCTGTTACAGGTATAAGAGCATCAAAAGAAAAAACAGAGTTATGGCTTAATGAAATTTTTTGGGATCCAAATATTGCTAAATTATCTTTAGAGGTTGCTGGCCAATCTAGTGGCTCAAAAACATTTATTATTAGTATCAATAACGATGATTTATGGGAGATACATTTAGACCATAGTTTTGATATTCAATATTCTGATTCTACGTTTTACATAGATCTTTCTAAATACGATGACGCGCTCAATCTTTATTTTGATATTTTAGATAATGAAAGACGTTCTGTAGAACTTTTTAGGCTAACATCTACAGATTTAATTAGTTCACACCGTTTTCCAGATGGAGAAATATGGAAAGGAACTGATAAAAACACATTTGGTGAAGAAAATACTGATCAATGGAGCATTATAGATGCTTCTCTAATTCCTGAGTTTTTTGTACTCTATCAGAATTACCCTAACCCATTTAATAGTAACACGCGTATATCATTTGACCTGTTGCAAGATGCGACTCTTTCACTTTATGTGACAGATGCGACGGGTCGTGTAAAAACTATTTTTTCTGAAGAAGAATTTTATAACAGCGGTAAATATAATTTTGATTGGAACGCGGAGAGTTTTTCAACTGGAGTGTACTTTTTTACTATTAATGCTGAGATAAATGGATATTTGCCAGTCATTTTTAGTCGAAAAATGATATACCTTAAGTAATAAATATTTATCATTATATTTTTTTAGTCAAACCTTAATCAACATGTTAATGCGAAAAATATATTTAATCGTTTTTATTGCATGTGGTCTTTTTTTAAGTGGCTGTGCATCTCATCCTGTTGTACACCCGGGGATACTAAAAAAAAATGAGCAAGTGTGGGGCTACTCAATTGCTGCCGAAAATATTTTTCCTGTAATGTGGTTTCGTAAAGGACTAGACCAGAAAACTGAACTAGGTTACAGGGTTGGTCTGCCAATCTATGGATCAGGTGTTGACCTAAGCCGTGTAGTAATGAAAAAAGAAAACAAATGGGATGTAATGAATTTTGCATGGAGCCTTAATCCAAATCAAAATTTTGATATAACCTATTATCGTTTTAAAGAGAGTGCAGGCGGATTACTAAGTAAGCTTAAGAGAAAAAACAAGAGCTCAAGTTCAGTATCCTGGAAAGGAGTTCGATTCATGTTAATCCCAGAAGGAATTACTCCTGATAACAGATCGAGCATGAGAGTTGGTCTATTAAGAGGAGGAAAAATCTCTGAAAAATTTGGATATGAGATTGGATATTTTCACGATTTCAATTCCATGCCATTATCAAAGGTATTTGATTCGAAGTGGAATGTCACTGGGAAAAATTGGAAGAACTCTGCTCGTCTAGACTCCGCTTATAATGGTAGGTATGCAGATTACGATCCAATGTATAACGGAAAAGGTTTTGGTGTCCCTTCAGAATATTCTAGGGCGACCGGTTTATCTATTCAGATATTCTATTATCTTGGTCGCTATAAGAAAAAATCTGAATAGTTAATGAGCAAAATTTCCTTATTTGATCTTTTAAGGGAAGGAGACATTGATAATTGTCATAAATTCATAGATCAAGCCTCTTTAGGTGGCGAGGACCTAGTAAAATATTTAAACACATTACTCTACTTTTCTGCTTCACTTAAGTGGTCAAAAAACATAGATCAACATCCCCTGATTGTTGTTAACTCTATAAAAAATATCATCTCAGATAATCGAGATAATCCTTCAAAAATATTGCTCTATTATTGTCTTGAAATTTTAAGCAAAGAGTCAACTCGTGATAATGATAATAAATGCTTAGATGAGATTAAAAAAGATGGAGTAGGTTCAACGGTTTTTATAGGTAATCTTGAGAATGCTATCCAATCTGGAGAATGGGAAGAAGCAAAAATATTAGCGGCGAAAATTTTTTTGGCATCAGACCATTCCCGTGCGGTTATTGACATAATAACTGATTTTGGATTGCAAAATATTGAAGATAATGGACTATTTATTTTTCATTTGCTTAGGGCTTTCTATTTTAAGCAAGAAAAGTCTCAAACATGGACCTATGTTTGCTGTTTAATTGATGTATTAAAAACAAAGCCTTTACCAGAGCCAAGTATAAGACAAGATATACAGCCGGATAAATTATTTGACCGAGTAATTTATTATAATAATACTAAATTTTTAGAAACATACACAGCCGTATTGAGAATATGGAATGGTGGTTATGTAAGGCAGGATAGTTACAATCGTGAGATATCTCATTGGTTACACTCAAAACAATTTTCCAAGGATAAAATAGTTAATGAAAAAAGATCCGAGTTAGTGTTAGATCACGATATTGATTATAATAATTTCATTAATATTGCTGAGGTTATTATTTCGAAAGGAAATCCTAGTGTTGAGAGTTCAAAGGGAATTATTACGCTTGAAGCACTAAGGCATATAGAAAAAATAAGAAAGAATAAATACTTTCACCATTATGTTAATAGACTGGTAAGTCCATGAAAATAGGGCAATACACACTTTACAGTATTGAGACCAGTGAGTTTGGTTTAGATGGCGGAGCAATGTTTGGAATCATTCCCAAAATAATGTGGGAAAAGAAAGCTCCTTCCGATGCTTTAAATCGTATAAAAATGGTTACACGGTCATTGCTCCTAGTAAGTGACAGTAAAAAAATATTGATAGATACAGGTAACGGTTCTAAGTGGACAAAAAAATACTTAGATCTCTATAATATAGATCTAAGTATGTATAACATTAACTCCTCTTTGAATAAATATGGATTCACAGTTGATGATGTAACCGATGTTGTCTGTACGCACCTACACTTTGACCATGCGGGGGGGAATACTATTTATCATGAAAATGATTTAATACCGACCTTTCCAAATGCAACTTACTGGGTCAGTGAAAAAAATTGGAACCTTGCAAATCATCCTAGTCAAAAAGACCAAGGAAGTTTTATGGAATGTGATTGGAAAGTAATAGCCCAAAATAATATGATTATGTTAGCCAAAGAAAATTTTCTGCCTGGAATGGAAATTTATTTTACAGAGGGGCATACAGATGGGCTGATGCATCCAGTTATCTCAGATGGTAATAAAACATTATTCTATGGTTCTGATATTTTTCCGACCGTTGCACACATCCCAGTACCTTGGGTAATGTCCTATGATCTGCGCCCGACTCAAACTATTAAAGAAAAAGAAATAATATTAAAAAAGATGTATGATCAAGAATGGATATTATTTTTTGAGCATGACCCTATATATCAGGCTTGTACGATTGGTTTAGAGGGTAAACATTATTGCATGAATAAACCCGTGATTATAAGTGATTGATTCTGAAAAAATAGAATCATTGTTTAAAGAAGGGTTGCATTTTTATAGAGCTGGAGAATATTTTGAGGCTCACGAGTCTTGGGAAGATCTATGGTCTGACTATTATTTGCCCGATAGAAAATTTGTTCAAGGACTTATACAGCTGAGTGTGAGTTTTGTCCATCTAGAAAATGGAAATATAAAAGGAGCAAAAAGTCTTCTTAATAAGTGTACTGAAAAATTTAAAGAGTTTGATGGCCTACAGCGTGGTGTAGATGTAAATAATCTATTGATACAAATAAATCAGGTACGAGATGCGTATGATAGCTTAATTTTAGGGGAAACTTTTGATTGGAAAATTATTCCAAAAATTTAATCTACATGGGAAATATATTACTATTTATTAAAGACTTCGAGCTTGGGTCTAGGGTGTCTAGCGTTTGTGTAGACTATGAAAAAAATGTAGAATTCTGTGATGAAAAGACTAGTCCAGATGACTTCATTGAAAAGTCTTTTCTTGCAGTGGTTGATCTAGATGAACCTGTCTTTTTTTCAGTGGGATTAATATCTGAATTGAAGCGTCATGGAATTAAAATTATTGGTACTATGGAAAAGGTTAAAACAAAAGAGTTGAAAAAACTTAAGGCCGCAGGCTGTGATATCGTCTTACCTAGATCTAGTTTAGTAAAAAATATCCCAAAATTATTGAATGAACTGATCTCTTGATTGAGACTTTAACTAAAAAAAAATAAGAGCATCGCAAATATATTCCAGATTAAAGGAGGGATATCCAAACTCAAAACATTCTCTCTATTATACCACGCCTCATGAATTATTAGTTGCTACTATATTGTCTGCACAGTGCATCGATGGCATAGTCAACACGGTCACTAAAAATTTATTTAAAAAGTATCACTCCCTCCAGGATTTTGCCCATTGTAATCTTAATAGCCTATCAGAAGATATTCATCCGTGCACGGACCATAATCAGAAATCTAAAAATATAAAAGCCACAGCTTTAATTATTGTTGAGCAGCATAGGGGTGTTGTGCCATCTAATCTAAATGATTTAATAGCTCTACCAGGAGTTGAGCGAGAAACAGCTAACTGTATACTGGGTGAAATATATAATATCCCTTCGATCGCAGTAAATACCCACATGGTTCGTATTATGAGCCTTCTCGGCTTTACTAGAAGCAAGGACCCGCAGAAAATTGAGTTTGAGATTATGAGGATCTATAAAGAAAAAGTTTGGGTAAAACTAACTAATATAATTATTAATCATGGCGTGTCCATTTGCGTAGAAGGTAGCCCAAAATGTGAAGCATGTATAATCAGTGAATTGTGCCCTTCTTCTAACGTTTAGTGTTTGTTCTATATCGCTAAAACAAAGTAAATTCAGACTCTTCTATTAATTGCATTATACAAATATGAGCTATCCTATTATCACAAAAAAATATCATTTTTGCGCTTCTCATAAATATGGAAATAATGATTGGTCAAAAGAGAAAAACCTAGAGGTTTTTGGAAAAGATTATAACACTCATGGGCATAACTATATTTTAGAAGTGTCTGTCACTGGTCCGATCGACCCTGGCTCAGGGTGGTTGATTGATCTGCAAGAGCTTAATAAACTGGTAAAGAAAAATGTAGTGGGAGTTTTAGATCACTCCCAGATAGAGATAGACATTGAATGGTTTCAAGGCAAACAACCCTCATCAGAGAATATACTTATTTGGGCTTGGGGGAAAATATCACCCGGCATTAAAGACGGTAAGCTTCACAGGCTAAGGCTGGTAGAGACGCATTCAATTTATACTGACTATTATGGCCCATCAGAATAGTTTCAAAGACCAATTCTTTTTAGTACTAGTAGGAATTTTTATTGCTTCCTTAATTACTTGCAATCTAATCGCGAATAAGTTTGTTACTGTAGATATGGGTTTTAGAGTATTTATTGTTTCTGCTGGCATTTTGCCATATCCTTTAACCTTTTTGGTTACAGATTTGATCTCAGAGCTATATGGTCAGAAAAAAGCAAACTTAGTTGTTTTTTCTGGTTTTATAGCTTCACTATTTGTCTTATTGTTTTTATGGTTAGGGGGACAGTTTAATGCTATACCTGAATCATTAGTTAGTGATTCAATCTATAATTCTGTATTTAGAAATGCATGGAGGCTCATAGCTGCGTCAATGATTGCCTATTTATTTGCTCAAGTTATAGATGTTCGCATATTTCATTTTTGGAAAAAACTAACAAATGGTAAACATTTGTGGCTAAGAAATAACGGTTCTACAATAGCTTCTCAACTTGTTGATACTACTCTAGTGATATGTATATTATTTGTTGGTGTTTGGAATTCAGATCAAATACTATCCGCTATTATAGACGGGTGGTTATTTAAAATGCTGATGGCGCTTTTAGACACACCAATCATATATGGTGTTATTTATTTGTTAAAAGGAAGGATTGATATAGCTAAAGATTAAGTTCAAAAAAAGGAAAAATAATGAAGGAATATGAAAAGATAGCTGATTTAACTAACAAACTTCTAGAAGAAATTGGAGAGGATCCAAATAGAGAAGGCTTGGTAAAAACACCATTGCGTGTTGCAAAAGCTTGGAGGTTTTTTTCCACTGGGTATAAACAGAATCTTGATGATATAATTAATAATGCCATCTTCAATGAGGGTGGTAAGGATATGGTGGTAGTACGTGATGTTGAATTTTTCAGCTTATGTGAGCATCATCTTTTACCTTTTTTTGGTAAAGCACATGTTGCATATATACCAAATGGGAAAGTTATTGGTCTCTCAAAAGTGCCAAGGATAATTGATATGTTTTCAAGAAGGTTACAGGTTCAGGAACGATTGACAAGGCAAATTTCAGAGACTATAAAGGATGTTTTAGATCCAATTGGTGTGGCGGTAGTCATGGAGGGTCAGCACATGTGTATGCAAATGCGGGGGGTAGAAAAACAAAATAGTTTAGCAACAACTTCATCGATGTTAGGCAAGTTTAGGGAATCGGATCGTACTAGATCAGAGTTTCTATCGATTCTAGGCTTATAAAATAATATTAGGTAATAAATAATCTATGATATCTACATATAATATTTTAGATCTAGGTAAATCACATTATATAGATACATGGAATCTACAGAAAGACTTGCAGTCCCAAAGAATATCTGGTCAAATTGATGACCAATTATTATTAGTAGAACATTTTCCTGTATATACATTGGGAAAAAATGCGCCTAGAGAGCATCTACTTATTGAGGAATCAAAAAATGTAGCAATAGTCCAAACTGATAGAGGTGGGAATATTACATTTCACGGGCCTGGTCAACTAGTGGGTTATCCGATTTTAGATCTAAGTCGATATAAAAAGAGCATCACTTGGTACATGCGAGAGCTTGAGCAATTAATTATTGATGTCTTAGCAGAGTATGGTATTGAGTCAGGTAGAAAGAAAGGTTTAACAGGAACATGGGTTAAAGATAGAAAGATTGCTGCCTTTGGAGTTAGAATTAGTAAGTGGGTCACGATGCACGGTTTTTCATTAAATGTTGATCCAGATTTGAACTTTTATCGGGGGATTATACCTTGTGGTATATCAGAATTTGGTGTCACATCAATGGCTGATATATTAGAGGATGATGTTCCTACGATGTCAAATATAAAAAAAACGTTAGTGAAGCATTTTATAACAAAATTTTCTGCTAACAAAAGCTGATGGCTAGATTAAACGGATTTACAAAGCAACAGCTTATTGAGGTCTACAGGATTATGCTCTTAGCTAGGGAGCTAGACAAGAGAATATTAATTATGTTAAAGCAGAGTAAAGGATTTTTTCATATGGGGTGCTCAGGCCATGAGGCAGCGCAAGTTGCTGCGGGTTTAACGATAAATGAAGGTAGAGACTGGTCGTACCCTTATTATCGAGATGGAGCATACACATTAGCCCTAGGAATGTCGCCTAAAGATCATTTTCTAGCTTTTTTAGGAAGGGTGGCAGATCCTAATTCAGGCGGGCGTCAGATGCCTATGCATTACGGACAGAAAGCGTTAAGGATAGTGTCGCAATCTAGCGCAACTGGAACACAGTATCTGCAGTCTGTAGGCTGTGCATTAACCAGAAAATTAGAAAAGAATAAGGAAGTGGTTTATGTATCCTCAGGAGAGGGCACCACTAGTCAAGGTGATTTTCATGAGGCATTAAACTGGGCAAGTAGAGAAAAAGCACCTGTCATTTTTCATATACAAGATAATGAGTATGCTATAAGCACACATAAGTCAGAGCAAACTGCTGGATCTGTTTATTCGTTAGTGAATGGATATGATAATCTTTCTAGGTACCAGGTAGATGGCACAAATTTTTTTGAAACACACTTAGCCTTTAAACAGGCAATTGAGCGAGCAAGGCGGGGGAAGGGGCCCTCAGTAATTGTGTCTAATGTGGTTAGGCTTCTACCGCATTCAAGCTCTGATGATCAAAGAAAATATCGTACAGCTGAAGATCTTGAAAAAGATTTATTGCGAGATCCGATACAATTATTTAAAAATAGTTGTATCAGTGAGGGTATGTTTTCTGTAGAGGAAGCGAAAAATATTGATGAGCAAGTATATAAGAAAATTTCTGATGATGCTAAATGGGCAGATGATCAAGACCATCCGGATGTAGCCACAGCATTAAGCTATGTTTACAGTGAAGATGACCTTGGTAAAGAAACTAAATTGGTTAATAAGTCTGACAATATTGTCATGGTAGATGCGATCAATCATGCGCTACATGAAGAGATGGCGCAGAATCAAAAAATGGTTATCTATGGTCAAGATATTGCAGATCCTAAAGGAGGCGTGTTTACTGCTACTAAGGGTTTGTCCAATACATTTGGTAAAGAGAGAGTTTTTAATTCTCCACTAGCAGAGTCAAGTATCGTAGGGACTGCTATTGGGATGGCTGTTACAGGGTATAAACCGGTAGTCGAAATACAGTTTGCAGACTATATATGGACAGCAATGATGCATATTAGAAATGAAGTTTCTGTAATGCGTTATAGGTCCAATAATGATTGGGACTGTCCATTAGTAATTAGAGTACCAGTTGGTGGATATATCCATGGAGCCTTATGCCACAGTCAATCAATTGATGGTTATTTTATGCATATGCCTGGTATTTATATTGCATATCCTTCTAATGCGAAAGATGCAAAAGGTTTATTAAAAATGGCTTGTAGGATGAATGATCCAGTAATATTTATGGAGCACAAAGGTCTCTATCGTCAGCCCTATGCGGCGACTGAGGAGCCAAATGAGGACTATTTATTACCTTTTGGAAAAGCAAATTATGTGACTCAAGGTGATGATTTAACAATAATATGCTGGGGAGCTATGGTTCAAAAAAGTTTAGATGCTGTTCATGCACTAGAGCTTAGAGAAGGTTCAATAGAGATTATTGATCTTCGGACTCTTAATCCGATTGATTATGAAAAATTAGAGCATTCACTTCGTAAAACAGGGAAGATTTTAGTTATTTATGAGGATAATTTAACAAATGGTCCAGGTGCAGAAATTTGTTCTGTAATTACAGATAAATATTTTGATTTATTAGATGGCCCTGTAAAAAGAGTGGCTTCAAAAGATAGCCCAATCCCTTATAATTGGTTTTTGGAGGAAAAAGTATTGATACAAACGGCAGATATTGCACATGCCATAAATGACTTATTGGAGTATTAAATGATTGTAGATGTTTTGATGCCTAAAATGGGAGAAAGTATTACTGAGGGAACTATCCTCGAATGGTATAAAAAGGTTGGTGATGTAATTGAAGAGGATGAAACTCTTTTAGAGATTGGAACAGATAAAGTTGATTCGGAAATCCCTTCTCCTTCTGCGGGGGTTATATCTGAATTATTAGCAAATCCAAATGATGTTGTTGATGTTGGTAAAGTGATTGCCAGAATCAATACAGATGAAAATAATGAGTTGTTAGATAAAGCTGAGAATAAAGAAGATAATCCAATAATAGAAAAAGAAGACACTGTGATTGAAAAACCATCTCCTATATTATCTTCAGATTTAACAGAGAAAAATCAGAAAAAAGTAATTATTAAGAAATCAGTTACTG
>TARA_B110001454_G_scaffold4995_1_pt1 | contig 12689 bp, 17 predicted proteins | sample TARA_B110001454 | Tara Oceans TARA_B110001454 (sample SAMEA4397004) | marine metagenome | biome: Polar Biome; feature: [MES] marine water layer (ENVO:01000295) within the mesopelagic zone...; material: water (ENVO:00002006), including particulate matter (ENVO:01000060) such as...... | reverse complement strand
CCAATGCACTTCCTGCAGTGGATGGAGATATGATTCCAGAGTGTGCTAAGAGACTATCACTCATGGTAGTTTTTCCATGATCCACGTGCGCAATGACACCAAAGTTTCTGATCTTATTTTTGTCACTAATGATTTTCATCACTTCAGCTGTGGACTTGTATTTAGTCATATGGAAATAATCCTAGATAGTCAGGTATTAAACCTTATGAGAAATTATTGATGAATAATACTGAATTTGTAAAATCAAAGATCAATTTCACTTTGTTCCATTAGTTGTTTTGTTATTCCAAGATACAATTCAGGATCCATTTCTTTTGCAAATCCCTTGTCAGTGTTAATAAGATAAACAGAGCATATGTGTGCATTTTGAATATCTTCTAGTTTAATCTGAGGGTTTTTGTAAAAACGGTCACATAATTTTTTTAGTTTTTTTACATCTTCAAATTTTCGTGAATTTGGAGGAAGTAAGAATATGTCAGATATCGGCAAAATGTTCACAACAGGAGTAGCAAGAGAAAACTTTTCACAGTGTTTGCTATATCTTGCAATCTTACTAACAATTCTTGCTGTATAGTAATCAACGGTATCTAATGCGTGTTCAGGAGGAGTGAATCCAGTCTCAATTTCTATTATAGTAGTTCCATCACCTTTTTTTCCAAATAAATCACACACCAAAATATCTGATATTGGCTTTTCAACATCTACGGAGAATCCATGAGAGATTAATTGCGATGCACAGATTAATTCAAGAATTGAATGATTGATTTTTACAAGGTTTTTCTTGTAATATTCAATTAGATTTTGCCTAACAAAATTTAATTTAGGAGTTAATTCGGATGATAAATTCTTTGACAAGAGTTCAGTTATGGCATATACATCATCTTGAAATTTTTCAACGTCCAACTATACAAATACAACAGAGACGGAGCTTAAGAAGTTTACAGATTACCTAAATAAAAATAGAAAATAAGAAAAGTTGACAGTTTAGATTCTTGGTGTGAAACTAAGTCTGCCTTTTGCAGATAATACTACAATTGAAGAAATTGCAACAACAAGTACTAGAGATGCGATTGTACCAAATTCTGGAACTACTGCACCGTCAGCAACTTCTACAATTACTTCAGCTTTGTTCATATTGTTAGTACCTTGTGATGCGGTGATTGTATATTCACCATCTTGTTTCCACATTGGACCACCAACGCCGATTGTTGAAGTAAATGAACCATCAGACTCAGGGTTGATTTGATCAATAGAAACTACATTTCCATTTGGTGCAACTGCTTTGATTATTACAGGGGCAATGGTGGATGTAGCATGTCCTGTGATGGTTATTGTTGTCGAACCCTCAACTGCATCTGCTTCAATTGTCAAACCAGAATTATGCTCATCCGCAAATGCCATAGGCATTGCTACGACTAGCATCAAGCTTGCCAAGATTGTCAGTGTGTGTTTTGAGTTAATCACTGGTAGAAGTACCGAACAGCTGTTTATAAACAATCTGATTCAATGAATCCACATTTTTTATTTATTTTTTTTTAGAAATATATGAATCGCCTCTAAATGAGAACAATTTGCTTTCAGCCCTTTTCCGTGATGAAATTTGTAAAAATTTTTAAATCCAAGACATTCACAAGAATTAGAAGTTACAAAATAAGATTTTGAAGGATCGGTTGAAGATTTTACTTGAAAAAGATCATCTTCGATTTTTACAACCCCATCATTCTCAACAAGTTTTTCTGCTTTTTTGATTGTGCTAGAACTCAATTATTGAGTCCATGCCATGTAACCGCCTTCAAGATTTACAGCAGAAAATCCAGCCTTTACTAATTCATCAGCTGCAATGTTTCCACGGTAACCAGATGCGCAGTATACACAGATTTTCTTATCTTTAAGATCTTCAATCTTTCCCTTTTTTGCATTTCTTATAGTCAGACCTAAAGGCATGTTTTGAGAATTTTCAATAGATCCGTTTGCGACCTCATCAGGTTCTCTGACATCAATCACGATAAATTTGTCTTGTTCTTGTTTAAGTTGGTTTTTTGATATAGATTCTGCCATATTTAGTTACAATTGTATTGACATATATTTTTTAAGGAAACATGGACATTATGAATGAAAATGAACTACATGAATTAGTAAAAAAGAATAGCTCAAATTTCAGAATGTTAGTTGGAGATGAATCATTTAGCATGAATGAAGTTGATATTTTTAAAACAGATAATCCAATAAATGAACCCACTACAAGAGGAGGAGTCTATTTTGCAGAACTAAAAGAAATAAAGATTCAGGCAACTATTCAGGATACAACTATATCAAAATATCTCTCAAAAGCCATGCTTGGTCCAAACAAAGACTTTCTTGACATAATTTTAGAATCATATATGCAAGATGGACGAAAAATTTCACTTATAGTAAATCTTACAAACAGTATGCAAAATACTACAAAAGTAGTACTCTATCTAACACTAAAGGATGCAATTATAGAATCACAGTAATTTACAAAATTTATCATATTCTGTTTTTAATTTTTTATCAGATAAAATTTCATAAGCTTTGTTTATTTGGGCCATTTTTTCTTCTGATGTACTTTTATTTCTATCAGGATGATACTGTTTTGCAAGATTTCTATATTGATTTTTAATTTCGGATTGTGAGGAATCGTTTGTTAATCCCAATACAAGATAATAATTTGGCAACGAATTATCATTATACATTTCACGAAATTCTTTTGCTTCAGTATTTCTTTTATGAGAACCAAAAATTTCTTCTTCAGACCATTCAGAATGGTATTTTTCATAATCACGATCTTTTTTTGAATCTAGTTTAGCATAATCATAATTTGTTTTTTTCCTCATTATGATATGTCTTGCAAGATAAATGAAAATTCCTATAACAATAATTACTGCAATAGCAAATGTGAGATATAGATCCTCAGCACTGACATAATAGTCAGATACTGCAGAAGGAGGGTTTACTTGTGCACCAGAATCATAGAAAAATTTTGTAGAAACACTCGAATTGCCAGATTCAGCCACAAGTAAATAATTTCCACTTTTTTGCCAATCGCCAATTCCAGCAATAATTAAAGTAGAAAATTTATTTTGGTCATCTGGGTTCAATCTTTCATTCCAGACATTATTTCCATCAGGATCTTTTATAGAAATGAAAACAGAATCAAGTGTAGTGAAACCCCATACAGAAATGAAATCAGATTTTTCATAAATCGTCTTATCAATATTCAGAGTCAATTCATCTGCAAATACAATTGTAATTGGCAATATTAAGATAAAAGATAAGATTGCGAAGTAGATTGTTTTCATAATAGGTCTCATTAGAAAATAAGATATAATGTAAACTGTTTGATTTATTTCAAAATATATGCTAAAAAATAACCAAAAGTGTTGAAAAAAATTAACAGGTTTTTGCTAATAAGAGGGATCAGTTGTAAGTACATGGTAATAGGTTACTGCGTGAAATGCAGAGACAAAAGAGAAATGAATAGTACCCAAGCTGTCACCATGAAAAATGGTAAACCAGCAACAAAAGGTACATGCCCAACATGTGGCATTTCGATGTTCAGAATTGGTAAAGCATAATTGAACATCAAATAATTTTTTTTATGGATTTTTTCTAGTGATACTTCCATTCATCAGATAATCCATTCCATAAGAAACGAAAGGGTTTTGGGGATTTTTCAATTTCACCTTCAATTCTATTTTCTACCGCAAAAAAGAAATTCTCCATTGCATCAACTCCACCATCATCAAAGATAGCTTTTCCAATTTCTTTGAGTCTAGATTTTTTTGAGTTAACTTCATCAGAATCAGGATTTTGTAAACAAAATGTCAAAATGTCAATCATTTCTTCTTCCAACATGAAATCCATTCTTTTTCTAAAAATTTTTGACTAAAAAATATTGATATTATAACTTGGTTCCAAGTTTATCATGAATTTGGGCAAGAATCATCTTTGCCTTTTCTTTATTTTCAAATGATTCCCCTTGTTTGTCAAGGATAGTATCAATTTCATAGCTCTTGTCAACTAGAATTTCGGAAACGTGTTCATCGAGTGTTCCCTTTCCTACCAGATAATATGCAAAGACTGTATTTTTCTGGCCAATTCTATGCAATCTATCTTCTGCTTGACGATGAATTGCAGGACTCCAATCAAGTTCTGCAAATATAACATATTTGGCAGTTGTAAGATTGATTCCAACATTTCCTGCTCTTAATCCTGCAATCATTAATTTTGTTTGTCCATTTTGGAATCTATCAATTTCACGCTGACGAACCACATCTGTTTGACCTCCAATAATCGATGCAGGATTGTAACCAGCCAAACTTTGGTGAAGTAAATTATGAATTGCTTTGTGATGACAAAATACTACAACACTTTCTTCTATCTCCATGATATTTGTCACAAAATTTGTAACGTGTGAAAGTTTTGCAAGACCTGCAGCCTGTCGTTCACTTTCTATTGCACGATGATATGACGCAGATTTATCAAATGCAGATTCGGCATATTTTTGTTCTTGTTCAAGTTTTTTCCAAATTTTATTTAATTCAGCCTTGTAGAATTTTTCATCTGCATGAATCATTTCAGGATAACGAACCTTATCTTTAAGTTCTTTTAGAACATCTGATTTTTTTCTTCTTAGCATTACATGCTTTGTTAATTGATTACGTAACGTGTCACGTTTATTTTCAAGTACAATTGCTTTTCCTTTTTCATTTACATAGCAGAAATATTCACAAAATTCCTTAAAGCTTCCAAGAAGACCTGGTTTTAAAATATCAACAATTGGCCAAATTTCAGAACCACGATTATAAATTGGAGTACCAGATAAACCTACTCTGTATTTTAGACTTTCAATCGCTGCTAATTCTTTTACCGCTGCATACTTTTGGGTAGTTTTGGATCTAAGATGTTGTACCTCATCACATACAAGAGAACGAATTCCGAGTTTAACTAGATCAGGAAGTCGTTTGTGCAATAGTTCATAATTGATTATGTAAAAATCATATTCACCGATATCTGCAAGTTTTCCATTTCGAATCATAGTGCTAGATGGAGATTCATTTTCAATCACTTTGCCATTCTTTCCTTTTTTCTTTAAGAATTTTTCAATCTCTCTTTGCCAATTAGTTAGAGTGACAAGAGGCGCAATTATTAGTGCAGGAAATGCATTTTTCTCTTTAGATATGTATGCAAGTGTTTGAACAGTTTTTCCAAGACCCATCTCATCTGCAAGTAGTGCATTACCACTTGATTTAATTAGAAAATCCAAACCCTCTCTTTGAAAGTCTAGAAGTGTCCCTTTGAATTGTTTACTAGGTACAGCTTGTTGTAGTTTTTCAATTTTTGGCACCCGTATTTTTTTAATGATTAAAGGTGCAATTTTTCGCTTCCAAACAGAATTAGATAAAATTTCAAAAGAATAACGGTCATTAATCATTTTTAATTTTTTAGTATTTTCATCATTATCAGACACAATGACTTCATCAGGCTTATCTCCATACCACCCACGCGGGATTAATTTTGATACCATGTTTACAGCCCGGGTTCCAGAAATTTTCCAACACCATGTTCCAGAATAACGATCCAATACAAATTCTAGAGTTCCAAATTTTTCCATGTTATGTTTCCGAATTTTAGCTCATAGTTTTTCATCGTTTATGAACTTTAGGTTTGAATTTACTAGAGGTTTATATCAGATTTCAGTAGTTTTGTCGATCTATCAAGTAATTGCGCCATATCGATACATTCTAAAATTGGTTGTAGATCTAACGGAGTCTGAGAGGCCAATGCACATAGAGAATGCACATACTCCATCGTAGGAGTTTCAGTTTTTAGATAATATTGTTCCAAAACATGATCGAGTTGATGGGAGGTTAATTCAGCATTATCAGAATTTTTTTTAATTTTATTTTTCCATAAATCAACCAAATTCTCCCAATCATTTAGAGAAATAGTTTCATCAATTTCAGAAATCATTTCAATTTCAGCCTGAATGTACATTTTCTTTTCAATTCCATCAGTATGATGTAGTTGTTCAATCACTTTTGCACCTTGTATGGTAAAAGGATCATAGTTTTCAATTTTTTTAAGTGACGGAGGTATCAAATGAATAATTTTAAATTTTCTGCGACCTCTGACATTTAGAAGCAGATGACCGCTTGTCGAATCCACATCAGTACAATCAATTATCTTTGCAATTGTGCCAATGTCATATGGTGCTTGCCAATTTAATAGAGTGTCACTATCATGCCCAAGGCAGATTCCAAATTCTTTTCCGTCTAACATACAATCATCAACCATTTGCTTGTAGCGAGGTTCAAAAATTCTTAGATGAAGATCCTGATTTGGAAATAAAACCAGATCCAATGGGAATATTGGGATTGTTTTCGTATTACTCACAGAGGTGCTATGTCACCATAATATAAAATTCAATTACATTTTTTAGGCAATATATTAAAAAGAAAATATAAGATATGATATCATGGATGAAGAAAACAGAGAGATAGTAGTATTAGGAATGGTTAGCCGTAGCATTTCCAAGTTCGGTAAGATTTCTCAAGAGACAAAAATAGAACCTAAGGAGTTAGAATTGATTTTACAGAAATTAGAAAAGTCCGGATTAATTAGAGTAGATGAGAAAAAAGGATGGCTTAGTACAAAAATTGATATCAGACCAACAGAAGAAGGATACAGAGAGTTTGAACGTCAATTAAAAATTTTACAGGAAAAATGGGACCAATTAGAAAATACCTACAAGTCAGGAAATAAACAAGAGTTAGAACAAAAACTGAAAGAAGATAAATCATTTTTACCTTCAATGATGATGTTTGGAATTATTGATATGATGATGTTTTCAATGATGTTTAGCGTGATTGGTACAAGTATGGGAAGTTTCATTCCAGCAGGAGATATGGAAAATTCCGACTTTGGAGACGATGGCAGATTTGACATGGACATAGGCTTCTAATGTCATACACATCGTTTGATAATATTGGGTTAGTCAAGGTCCTATCCTTTTTTCAAACACATGAATCCGAATATTTATCAGGTCAAGATCTGAGTGACGTTTTAAAAATAAGCAGAGTTGCAGTTTGGAAACACATAAAGAAAATTAAAACACTTGGATACAAAATAGAATCAAAACAAAAGTTAGGCTATAGATTGATAAATTATACTGAAAAATTACTTCCGTGGGAAATAACACATAATTTAAAAACTAAAGTAATTGGAAAAAGAGTATACTATTTTAACGAAATTGATTCTACACAAGATTTTGCACAACAAATAGCACAAGACAAAAAAGAAGATGGAACTATAATTATTGCAGAAAAACAAACAGCAGGAAAAGGACGTCTTAATAGAAAATGGACGTCGCCCAAAGGAGGAATTTGGTTTTCTTTAATTATTCATCCAAAATTCGAGGTTTCAAGTTCAACGTTAGTTCCAATTGCAGGAGCAGTCGCATTATCAAAATCAATAAAAACAATTTTAGGAATAGAAACTTCAGTGAAATGGCCAAATGATATTATAATGAATGGGAAAAAGGTTGCAGGAATGTTAGTAGATGCATCATTTCAAGCAAATAATATTGAATATCTAATTTTAGGAATTGGGATTAATTTTGATATTGATGAGAAAAAACTTGAAAAAAAATTAAAAAACAGTCCAAATTTTTATGGTGTTAGCTCACTTCGAGAGAGAAATGACAAAACGCCTCCAAAACTACTTCTAAAAGAATTTCTATTACAATTTGAAAAAATTTTATCACAATTAAACAAAGGAAAAAAATTAAAAATTGTAAAAGAATGGACAGAAAGAGCAGATGGCATCGGTAAAAAAATTACAATTAATACATCAAATGAGCAAATTTCAGGAATATCTCACGGAATAGATAACGACGGAGCATTGAAAGTGAAAACATCTAAAGAATTGAGGAAAATTTTTGTAGGAGATGTTGTTTTAAAATGACTGAAATTTTGTAGTTTATTCTGTAGAATCATTTAATTTTGAAAAAAAAATCACATAATTATGCACGTTAATAGATTTATCAAATTTTCTCTGATCACAGCGATGGTTTTTGTGTTATTTTTATCACCTGTAATGAATGTCTCATTTGCTCAAGGAATGAATGTGCCAAACTTGTATAAAAAAGCAAACGAACATTTTATGCTTGGAGAGTATCACGAAGCTATCGAATTATATGATGAAATTTTAGAAACTTCCCCTGAAAGTAAAAAGACATCATTAATGAAAGGAATTGCATTAAGTAATCTCGATAGACATAAAAAATCAATTCTTGAATTTTACAATGTATATCAACAAGATCCACAAAACATTACAGCATTAATTGGATTAGGCGTAGGATTTGGAAATTTTGGAGAATACAACGAAGCGCTAACATATTTTGAACAGGCCTACGAATTACTTCCAGATAATCACATAGTACAAAATTATTATGAATTTGCAGCAAATACTGCAAAAAAATATCCTTACAATGAAGTTGAAAAACCTAAGATTTTTACATTGAATGTAGTATCTGAAAAGACACAAACAATTCCAGTATGGATAAAAAATACTGCAGGATGGTGGGCAACGGATAAAATTCCTGATAAAGAGTTTGTGAAATCTTTACAATTTTTAATAGAAAATAATATCATTGATGTTCAATCCTCTGGAAAAATAAAATCAGCATTACAATCAATCCCAGCATGGATAAAAAATACTGCAGGATGGTGGGCAACGGATAAAATTCCTGATGAGGAATTTTTGAAAGGAATTAATTTTTTGATTGATAATGGGTTGTTGGTAATCAGTATCCCAGATATTCAAGAAATGACAGAAGAAGAAAAGAAAGTTGAAGATCGGAACAAATGGGAGTTTACCAGATATTTAGATAGAATTTTAAAAACAGTTAATCAAGATACAAGGTACATTGAATATCCAAATCCAAGTAATGACGTTATTAAGAAATTTTTGAGAGATTATGTTAAATGGAATTATGATCAACAAATCGAGATTGGAAACACGAGTTTTCCAAATCCAGAATATAGATTGGTAGATGAGGTATATCACTTAGAGTATAAGATTTACGTTAATGATCAACCACTAGGTTTACCATTAGATCATGTAAGTACACTTGTAAATTCATTCAAGATGTGGGAAGAAATGAAATTCAGTGCAAACGATGGAAGAGATGTCAAGATACATTTTGTTACATCTAAAACAAAAACAGATGCAAATCTATGGGTAACATGGGTTGTAAGAGATTTAGGACAAGGAGTACTAGGTCATGCAAATTTGGGAAAAGGCGTAGTTGAGGTTGCATTAGGAGGATATGGGTGTGATGGGAATTTCCAACTATATCATGTTGACACTGTAGAATACATTATGACTCATGAATTAGGTCATGGTATCGGATTAAAGCACAGCGATAACGAAAATGACATAATGTTTCCCGCAATTAAAAACACACAATATGCATACTGTATGCTAAATGTTGATAAAAAATAAACACAGGTTCGGTAATTTTGTGAAGTGACTAACCTAGAGCTCTAGAATGTTTTTGTGTATGAGGACGTTCGCCAGAAAATTTGCGGCGCATATGTCCAGAAGGCCTACCATACAATAATTCCAAGAACCAACTCTCATGCTCAATTTCTTCCATGAGTATATCCTTTGCAATATCGTATGTAGCAGGATCCTTATTGTATGTCATTTTACACACTATGTCCCAATTTACAATTGCGCCCTGTTCTGCTTTGAGGCATTTTTCTAGGATCGCTTTGATGTCGGTAGGGTTTTTGGGTAATTGTAGAAATTCACATCCAGACATTTTTGTAAATGCTTGTGCATCATTTGGGAGACTGCCACCTAGTTGAAATATTCTCTCAATACAAGATTCAAAATGACTAAGATCTTCAAGACGTGCATCTTCAATTATTCCCTTGATGCCTTCACCTTCCATTCCAGTACAATGCATTCGTAAATTTGTGAAGTAATAATATGCAGTGAATTCAACAGATGCATTTGTTATGAGTTGTTTCACAAGTTTGTCTACGTCTAATCCATTTTTTTTAAGAATCTCAACACCGACAACTTTGGGTTTTTTTGCTGCTGAAGATTTCGTAGATTTTACCATACTGAAATTAATTTCATGGATGAATAAAGAGTTTCGCTGTTTGGTCTAAAAGTATAGAATAATTAAATGAATGAACACATACAAGTAACCAGTAGAGTAGTTGTGAAATGATATTAACATCAAAGAGTCATCAGAGTAGATGAATCAATCTAATGAACAAAAATGTCCTTCTTGTAACAAAACTACACTAATCACAGATGATGATTCAGGAGAAATTGTTTGTAAAACATGTGGGATCGTCTTATCAGAGGGGAGTGAGGCATCAGGACCAGAATGGAGATCATTCGCTAATGACGGAGTGGATAAAAGTAGAACAGGAGCAGGCACATCAATTACAATACACGATATGGGATTATCCACAGTTATTGGGGCAGTAAACAAAGATGCAACAGGTAAACCACTTTCATCAGCAATGAAACAATCATTTGATAGAATAAGAACGTGGGACAGTAGATCACAAGCTCATACATCTACAGATAAAAATTTGAGACAAGCATTCAGTGAGATGGACAAATTAAAAGACAAACTATCTTTAACTGATGCAGTAATTGATAAAGCCGCATATATTTATCGTAAAGCGATTGATAAAAAGCTAGTAAAAGGGCGTTCAATTCAAGGCGTGGTTGCTGCATGCGTTTATGCTGCATGTAGAGATACAGAAACACCTAGAACTTTAGATAATGTTGCCGATGGAATAAATATTAGAAGAAAAGATGTTGCGCGATGTTACAGATTAGTGTTTAGAGAATTGGATCTCAAAGTTCCGGTTGCAGACCCAATAAATGGAATTCCAAGAATTGCAAGTGTCTTAGAATTGGGAGAGAAAACAAAAAGAAAAGCAGCTGAAATTCTAAGAAAAGCAAAAAAAATTGGAGTAGTTGCAGGAAAAGACCCTACAGGATTGGCGGCAGCAGCATTATACCTTGCATGTATTACAGAAGGCGGAAATAAAACACAAAAAGAAATTTCAGAAGCATCAGGAGTTACAGAAGTAACAATTCGTAATAGATGTGCAGGACTAAAAATATTTTTAGAAGAATGAGATTAGTGAAAATCGTCTAAAGGATCTTTTTCACGTCTGCGCATTATTACAAATATTCCAAGAGTCAAACCTAATTGATACATAACATACAAGATGATTTGGAATGTATTTGGCACATAATCAGTAAATCTTCCTAACAATGCTACAATGAATACAACCACACTAATTGTAAAAATAAAATAACGTGATATTCGATTTAGGTCTGCAAATCTGAGTAAAAGTATTAAAATTATAGATATGAAGATTCCAGTTACAGCTATAATACCTGCATTTAATCCAAGTATATTGATAAGCAATAGAAATGCAGCTTCAGGAGTTTCAGGAATTATAAATGTGGTAAATTCAACTTTTGGTGGTTCTGCAAATTTGGATATATTTCCTGATGCATTTATTGAAAAAAGTATTAAAATGATTATTGATGCACCTTTTGCATATTTTTTTAATTTAGGAAATTTTTTTCTTATTCCACGAGCAAGTATTGAACCCTGTAAAAGACCTACAGTAAATACGATAGCAAATGTGTAGTAGTAATATTCTTCGGCAAGTTGCAGTATGTCCAATCTTACATTATTTTATTTACGTCTATTTTAAAGTCTGAAGATTAGAATAAACAGACTAGGCTAATGTATTGAATAGACTTTTCAACTCATAAAATAATCCATTTTATGTCACATGATTTCAAGATAGAAACCCCATATTTGCCAGGGGAAAAAGGGTGTAGAATCACATGGCTGTTTACAGATGATGAGGAAAAAACACTATACCTAAGACATGAAGATTTAATGGAGATGGTTGAAATTTTAGACCATGGTTCAACTGCAAAAATAGAAATGGAAGACGGTGCAAGCTCAATACTGGTAAACTCCGATTCTACAGATTTTTTTCTTGCAGGCCAAAAATCACAAAAAATTGAAACATTGGCTCTAAAAATCGCATTAAAAGAATTTATGAAAGATAATCCAGATGCATGAAATCATGCAATCTTAGAATTTCGTGATTTCCTAATTCTGGAATAAATTAGAAAACCAATATTGATCATTGGAAAAACTTCTACCAAATCCACACCATACAAAAAGAAATCAAGTATAGGGTGAACATGACTAATCATTCCGGCTTCAAGATAAAGATCTGCATTCCAGACCATATGTGGAATCTGAAGATAGATTATGAATGCCGTTAAGAATAAGGATTCTGTTATGTGACGTTCATACCATGACCAAAATCTTGTCCATGTCGATTGTTTTGTTGTTGTTTCTGTTTTCATGTTTTATTATTGAATACTATATTTATAAAGTGTATTTTTTTTAGGTTTTCCTAACTTTTTTTATAATAATTAGTTAGTTTAACCTAATTTATTGTAAATATTATTAGTCTTATCTAATGAGAAAAATCAAATATAAATAGACTGTTTATTTCAAAGTAATAAGATGGAAACAGGAACTGTAAAATGGTTTAACCAAACTAAAGGCTTCGGTTTTATCGAACGCGAAA
>TARA_B110001454_G_scaffold218890_1_pt1 | contig 12833 bp, 7 predicted proteins | sample TARA_B110001454 | Tara Oceans TARA_B110001454 (sample SAMEA4397004) | marine metagenome | biome: Polar Biome; feature: [MES] marine water layer (ENVO:01000295) within the mesopelagic zone...; material: water (ENVO:00002006), including particulate matter (ENVO:01000060) such as...... | reverse complement strand
CTGAATGTACAGCTAAGTGAAGGTGCTTGGTATAAAACAATACAAGGCTCTGAAGATAAGCTTGAGTGGCACGAAAAGCCAGCGATGGGCTGTGGTGAATCAGCCAATGTCGATACCATTGTTGAATCATTAACTTTAGTGCAACGCACTTTATTGTTTTGGTTGTTCTGTATAGGAGGGCTGGTATTTGTTTTCTAATTATTATCGGCCTCATTCTTTTTTACCTGCCCATGGTGGTGCTTTGAATGCCGCTGCGGAGTATTTTAATATTCCTGCTGAGCAGTGGTTAGATATTAGCACGGGCATTAATCCAACCAGCTGGCCTGTTGCTGAAATTCCTCAATCTGTTTGGCAGCGCCTGCCGGAAGAGCAAAACACATCAGAGGAAGGGTTAGAGCAAACGGCTTTACATTATTACCTTCATAATTGCCAAGGCTCTGTTGATACCATTAATAGAAATAATATTTTACCGTGCGCCGGTTCGCAGCAAGGCATTCGACTATTGCCAAGTTTGTACAGCGCATTGTCGGGTGGAGCGAAAGCAAAAGGGGCCGCCAAAGTTTGGATTACTGCGGGCAGTTACGCTGAGCATAGCATCGCTTGGGAAGAGCAAGGTCATCGGGTAAATAAAGTCGCGGGCGATAAAATTTCACAATTATTAACTCAGCAACCTGTTGATGTTTTAATTCTATTAAACCCAGACAACCCCAGTGGCCAGCGCTGGTCAGCGAATCAATTATTAAAGTGGTGGTCTATTTTACACCAACGTGGTGGCTGGCTCATTGTTGATGAAGCCTTTATGGATACAACCCCAGAACAAAGTTTAGTTAACCAAGTCGAGCGTGATGGCTTATTTGTATTACGCTCTGTGGGTAAGTTTTTTGGCTTAGCAGGTATGCGTTTAGGTTTTGTTTTTTCGTCAGAAAAGGCGATTAAAAAATTGGATAAAATGCTAGGACCTTGGGCGGTGAGCCATCCTGCACAATACCTCGGTAATCTTGCCTTGCAAGATCAAGAATGGATTAATAAACAACGCCAAGAGCTGTCTCAACAGTCCATACACTTGGCTAAGTTATTAGAAAGCTATTTGTTCTGTGATTGTGAGGGTACCGATTTGTTTCAGACCTTGTACCATGAGCAAGCAGAATCAATTTTTACGCAATTGGCAAAGCAGGCTGTGTTAGTAAGATTTTTGCCGAAAACGAGTAAAACAGATGCAGGCTTACGCTTTGGATTGCCCAAAAATAATGACGATAGCTGGCAGCGTTTAGAATCTGCTTTAGCCACATTGACTCTTTAACTACTCTATTACGATTTTCTTAGGCTTATTATGCGCGATACCTTTTCTTTTGTTTTAACCTTATTGGGCGTATTTTTAAGCATTAATGTGTGCGCATCTTCAATCAGTATTATTGATGATGAGGGCATTGAGCATACATTTGATCAACCACTGCAACGAATTGTTAGCTTAATGCCTCATGCAACGGAGTTGTTATTTGAAGTGGGGGCGGGTGATCATGTTGTCGGAGCCGTGCAGTATTCAGATTACCCTGAAGCTGCCAAAAAAATTCCTCGAGTAGGGGGTTATAGCGCGTTAAATATTGAAGCCATCGTTGCCTTAAAACCTGACTTATTAATTGCTTGGCCCGAAGGCAATCGCAATCGTGAACTCGATCGCTTAAAAGCATTAGGTTTGCCTATTTTAGTCTCCGATCCGCGAGAGTTTAAAGACATTGCCAATGCCTTATTTATCTACGGGAAAATAACCGATAATAACGAGCAGGCTGCTAAAGCAATCGCGACATTTAATAAAAAGTTAACCTATTTACGTAATACTTATAGTGAACAAGAAAAGGTGAGTGTTTTTTACCAGGTTTGGAATGCGCCTTTGATGACTCAAAATGGCAATACCTTCATCAGTAGAGCCATTGAAGTGTGTGGTGGTATCAATATTTTCTCGGATTTACCTATGACTAATCCGCAAGTCAGTATTGAATCAATCTTAATACAGGACCCACAGGTTATCGTTGCCAGTGGTATGGGTCAGGCTCGTCCGGAATGGTTGGATGACTGGCGTCAGTATAAAACCTTGCAAGCAGTAGAGGCCAACCAGCTGTACCACATAGCGCCAGAGCTTTTTCAGCGCCCTACCGTGCGCTTTTTATTAGGTACAGAACAGTTGTGTGAAGCGATGCAAAAAGCCCGCGAGAGCAAAGAGTAATGATTATTTTTAACTAGGTTGTTCTTTCTTGCTTCACCGCTGAATTTTTAACTATACTGAATTGCAGATATGCACATTCTATTAGGACAAGGATTCTATGGACGACTATAAAGAGACGCAGGATAACGACCCGATTGAAACAAAAGAGTGGGTCGATGCGATACACTCGGTTATTCGCGCAGAAGGTATTGAGCGAGCTCACTTTTTAATTGAACGCATTGCTGAGCGCGCGACCAAAAACGGGGCTCCACTGCCTTATGCCTTAACAACACCTTACCGCAATACCATCCCTCCAGAAGCTGAAACCCCTTTACCCGGCGATTTATTTATCGAACGTCGCATACGATCGCTAATTCGTTGGAATGCCTTGGCTATGGTTAGCCGAGCGAACAAAGAAGACGCGGGAGATTTAGGCGGTCATATTTCCAGTTTTGCTTCGAGTGCGACTTTATACGACGTAGGTTTCAATCACTTTTTCCGTGCGCCTAATCCTAATAGCGAAGAATCTCCTCTTGGTGATTTAATTTATTACCAAGGACACGTATCCCCAGGTATCTATGCCCGATCATATTTAGAAGGACGCTTTGATGAAAAAGATTTAGAGTCTTTTCGCCGCGAAGCCTTAAAGCCTGGATTATCGTCTTATCCTCACCCTAAACTGATGCCCGATTATTGGCAATTTCCGACAGTTTCTATGGGGCTAGGGCCGCTGCAAGCCATCTATCAAGCACACTTTATGCGTTACATGTCTGCCCGAGAATTGGTGCCTCGTAAAGATCGTAAGGTGTGGGCGTTTCTTGGCGACGGTGAATGTGACGAGCCAGAAAGCTTGGGCGCAATTTCTTTGGCTGGTCGTGAAAAATTAGAAAATTTAATTTTTGTTGTTAATTGCAACTTACAGCGCCTTGATGGCCCTGTGCGCGGCAACGGAAAAATCATTCAAGAACTTGAAAGTTCTTTTCGTGGCGCAGGCTGGAATGTAATCAAGGTAGTTTGGGGGCGTTTTTGGGACCCTTTATTAGCAAAAGATCGCAAAGGCTATTTGCAAAAGCGCATGGATGAAACCGTTGATGGTGAATTCCAAAATTATAAAGCGAAAGGTGGGCAATATACCCGCGAGCACTTTTTTAATAAGTACCCAGAATTAAAAGAATTAATTAAAGATATGAGTGATAAAGATATCTTTAATTTAAATCGTGGTGGGCACGATCCTTATAAAGTATTTGCCGCTTATCAGCAGGCCATGAATCATAAAGGCCAACCAACGGTGATTCTTGCGCATACCGTTAAAGGCTATGGCATGGGGCCAGAAGCTGAAGCACAAAACCCAAGCCACTCGGTGAAAAAACTTGATTTTGATAGCTTGAAAGCTTTCCGAGATCGCTTTGACGTTCCGATTCGAGATGAAGATTTAGAGAAACTTCCCTTTTATCGCCCACCAGAAGATAGTCCAGAAATGGTGTATTTACGCAAGCAGCGTGAAAAACTAGGTGGTTATATGCCCGTTCGTACGGAAAACTGGCAAGCGTTAAAAGCGCCTGAACTGGCCAGTTTTAAAGGGCAGCTTGATGGTAGTGGTGAGCGTGAAATTTCATCGACTATGGCATTCGTACGAGTTCTTTCGCAGTTAGTAAAAGATAAAACATTAGGCGAGCGAGTGGTTCCTATTGTGCCTGATGAAGCGCGGACTTTTGGTATGGAAGGGATGTTCCGCCAGCTTGGTATTTATTCTTCAGGAGGTCAGTTATACAACCCTGTCGATTCTGGCCAGATGATGTATTACCGTGAAGATAAAAAGGGTCGTATTTTAGAGGAAGGCATCAACGAAGCCGGTGCGTTTGCCGCTTGGATGGCCGCCGCAACGTCATACAGTACTAACAGTTTGGCGATGATTCCTGTGTATGTTTTCTATTCCATGTTTGGTTTTCAGCGCATTGGTGACTTAGCATGGGCTGCAGGAGACATGCAGGCACAAGGTTTCTTGATTGGTGCTACTTCGGGTAGAACCACTTTAAATGGTGAAGGTTTGCAACACCAAGATGGTCATAGCCATGTTTTGGCATCGAGTATTCCTAATTGTGTAAGCTATGATCCTACTTATGGTTATGAGCTTGCGGTAATTATGCAAGATGGCATTCATCGTATGTACGAGAAGAAAGAAAAAGTCTTCTATTACATTACGACGATGAACGAAAATTATACCCACCCTGAAATGCCAGAAGGCGCAGAAGAAGGTATTCGTCGTGGCATGTACCCATTAAAAACAGTGGGGACTCCTGCGCAGGATGATGCAAATTGCCTTCAACTGTTAGGGTGTGGTGCTATTTTATTGCAAGTTGAAAAAGCAGCAGACTGGCTGGCCGAGAACGGTTATTGCTCACAGGTTTGGAGTGTAACGTCTTTCAATGAATTGCGTCGTGATGGTCTTGGCTGTGAGCGCCAAGATTTCTTATCAGCAGGGGATACGATAGAAATTCCCTATGTGACTCGTCAGCTGCAAAATACCGTCGGGCCGATCATTGCGGCAACAGATTATATGAAAACCTATGGTGATCAAATTCGTCCTTATATCCCCGAAAATCGAGAATACAAGGTTCTGGGTACCGATGGTTTTGGCCGCAGTGATACTCGTGAGAATTTACGCCACTTCTTCGAAGTTGATTGGCAGCATATTGTTTGGGCAGCGTTATACGAACTGAAAAAAGAAGGGAAAGTAACTAACGATGTTCTTGTTAAAGTACGCGAAGAACTTGGTATTAACCCTGCAAAACTAGACCCGCTATATAGCTAAGGATGGAGACTATGACAATTGAATCATTAACCGTCCCAGATTTAGGTGGGGCAGAGCAAGTAGAAGTTATTGAGATTTTAGTGGCCGCGGGAGATCAAGTCGAAGCGGAAGAAAGTATTATCGTATTGGAAACAGACAAAGCGACGATGGAAATTCCATCACCGTTGACTGGCACCATTTCGTCTTTATCAATTAATGTTGGCGATAAATTAAATGAAGGTGATCAATACGGAGAAATAGAAACGGCTGCAAGTTCAGTATCGACAGCCTCAAAACAGGAATCGAAACCTGAAGAAGCGGCTGAGAAAGAGCCTGAACAAAAATCTGAAAAAGACGATAAAAAACAGGCGAACGTTGATACCGTAAGTTCTAATAATACTCATGTGGAAATCATCCCTGTTCCAGATTTGGGCGGTTCTGATCAGGTTGAAGTCATTGAATTATTAGTAAAAGTCGGTGAAGAAGTTGAGGCTGAGCAATCGGTATTAACATTAGAAACAGACAAAGCTTCAATGGAAATCCCTGCAGGGAAATCAGGCCGTATAGAAAAAATACTACTGACACTGGGGGATAAAGTATCTGTTGGCGATCCGATGATTGAATTGTTGGTTGATCAATCTTCAGCACTCGAAATCGATAGCCGCGCTGAAAATAAGCAGGAATCAAAGCCAAGCCCTGCTGATACTTCAGAAAAATCGTCTAAGCCTGTCTCTAATACTTCCGTTGCGAGTAAGAATGCGGTTGATGATGTGAAGCCTTCGGGGCAAGTTCATGCCGGCCCCGCTGTGCGTAAATTGGCCCGTGAATTTGGTGTTGATTTGTCTCTTGTAAAAGGCAGCGGAGTGCGTGGTCGTGTAACAAAAGATGATGTGCAAAATCACGTTAAAGCGGCCCTACAAAATCCACAAGTTGCTGGTGGTTCTGGCATCCCTAAAGTTGCAGAAATCGATTTTAGTAAATTTGGTGAAACTGAATCGGTTGCCTTAAATAAAATTAAGTTGGCGACCGCTAAAAACATGACGGCTGCTTGGTTGAATGCTCCTCAAGTGACTCAATTTGATGAAGCCGATATCAGCGAACTGGAAGCGTTTAGAAAACAGGTTAATGCAAAACCTAATACGGAACAAAAATTATCTGCGGTTCCTTTTGTTATGAAAGCGCTAGCGATAGCGATGAAAGAATTTCCACAGTTTAACTCGTCATTATCAGCAGATGGTAAATCATTAATTTACAAAAAATATACCCACATAGGTGTCGCGGTTGATACGCCAAATGGGTTATTAGTGCCAGTAATACGAGACGTTGATCAAAAAACGGTTACTGAAATTGCACAAGATTTAAACCAAAAAGCACAGAAAGCGAGAGCAGGTAAGTTAGGATTAGCAGACATGCAAGGTGGCTGCTTGAGTGTTTCAAGCCTTGGCGGTATCGGAGGAATAGCCTTTACGCCCATTGTGAATGCCCCTGAAGTGGCTATTCTAGGTTTATCACGTGCACAAATGAAGCCTGTGTGGAATGGTGGTGAATTTGTGCCTAAGCTTATATTACCACTTTCACTTTCTTATGATCATAGAGTGATTGATGGTGCAGAAGCCGCGCGATTTAGTCAGCGTTTGGCTGAGCTATTGGGAGATATCAGGAATCTCGTACTCTGACATGTATGGCATACATCGTTATGCCATAGCTATTTAGAATATGCTTTAAATAGTATAATAAAAAGTGAGAAAGTATGTTTAAAAAAGTACTTTGGCCTGCCATTCGTTTGATGGGTCAATTAAGTTATGCTGCAAAATTTGGTTTGATCAGTTTTCTATTTATGGTGCCTTTAGTCATACTAAGTGGGCAGGTTTTTTATGCGTCATACCAAAGCTTAAAGAAAACTGAGAGTGAATTGGTTGCGGTATACAATATTCAAGAAATTATGGCTGTGGTTTATGCTATTGAAGATTTTCGCAATCATGCTGCTCCTCTCATATTTCAACAGGACGCTGAGCTAAAAGCCAGAATGTTAGACTATCGCGGCTCGGTTGATATTCAATTTAAGAAAGCCATGAATAAAATTGATAATACAGAGCTGAAAGAGCAGCTAACGGTTTTCTCTAAAAACCACCTTAGCAAATTGAGTATTGATGGTGATTCACGAATGCCAACACTGCCAGATCAATTTAATTATTATCAACAGGTCATTGAACAGCTGTATTTAGTGATTAATAAATATGCTCAAAGTACGGGGTTGGCACTGGATTCTGACCCTGAAGTTCAACAGCTTATGCTAATCACCTTATCAAACTCTCCTGTCATTAGAAATGCAGCGGGGGTTGGTTATGCGGCAGGCATTTTCGCGATGATTGAAAAATACCTGCAATCAATGACCTACGATCTTATGAATGACGTATTCGATCAAATGTCGGGTGTTGGACCTGATATTCAACTAATTACCAGCAGCTTAGAAAGTCTTGGTTTAGTGACTATTGCCGAGCAAGCTAAAATTGCTGGTACTGGTATGACGGATATTCAAATGACGATTGATGAAGAAGTGATTGCAGCAACTAATATCAATATGACTTGGCTAGAGTTTGAAGCATTCTCTCAGCCAAAGATTGAAGCCCTCAAATCACTAGACAATACTTTATTTCCACTGATTGCGAAAAAGCTACAAACCCGCTTGGACGAGCAAAACTCTCATATGGTAACGACTGCGATTTCAATTCTCGCGGTGTTATTAGTGATTATTTATCTTTATTCAGCCTTCTTTTTATCGGTTCAGTATTCCATTGCTCGATTTTATGCCGCTGCGCAAAAGATTGCTAAAGGCGATTTAACACAGGTAATTAGTTTTGATGGCAAGGATGAAATGGGGCAGTTAAGGGATGCCTTTAATGAAATGACATCTGAAGTACGAGGAATTCTTTCGGTGGTTAAAGAGACCGCCGATAATGTGGGTGAAAAAGTTTCCGATGTAGAAGTTATTGCAAATAGCAGTCGAGAATCGGTTAATACTCAAATGGTGCAAACCGAAGAAGTAGCCAATACCATTACTGACATGTCTGAACGTGCACACATGGTTATGACAATGGCTGGAGAGGCTGAAAAATCTGCATTATCGGGTGCTGATCGTTCAACACAAGCAGGGAAAGTAGTATTGAATGTTATTACCGATGTTAAACAATTATCAGAAGAAATGAGCCATTCAATGGAAGCTGTGAATCGTTTGGCGGATAACTCAACGAATATCAGCTCCATTTTAGGGACCATTAAAGGGATTGCCGAGCAAACAAATTTATTAGCATTGAATGCCGCTATCGAAGCAGCGAGAGCAGGGGAGCAAGGGCGCGGTTTTGCTGTGGTTGCTGATGAAGTAAGAACGTTGGCTAGCCGTACCCAAGGTTCCGCAGAAGAAATTGATGCTTTGATAAAAGAAGTTCAGCAAAATATTCAACGTGCTGTCGATACGATGGAAGTTAACCGAACCATGGTAAATAAAACCGTTGATAGCTCTGGTCTAGTAGGCGAAGCCTTAGAAAGCATTCAAATTAGTATGAAAGATATTCAGAGCAAAACATTAGAGATTGTTTCAAGCTCCAGTAATCAGCAAGAAGCAGCAAAGGCACTTGATAATAATTTATTGGTTATTCGAGAACAAGGTGGAGAGACGGTACAAAATGTAGAAGGAACCGTTAAGGCAGTGCGTCAAACGCAAGCCTTAACGGAATCTTTAAAAGAAAGAGTTGAGCGCTTTAAAGTATAAATTTCGACTTATTACTGAGTGCTAACTATTTTTTGATTGAGTATGGCGGCTTTTCCACAATACCTCTTGGCCGCCATCTTTTCTTGCGATACTTCTTGCTAATACAAAGAAAAAATCTGACAAGCGATTTAAGTATTGAATCGCTAGCGGATTAATCTCGTTACCTGCATCGGCTTCTTCATTCGCCAATTCAACAATCGCACGTTCAGCACGGCGGCTAACAGTTCTAGCCATATGGCAATACGACGCCGCTTTGTTTCCACCTGGTAAGATAAAATCTTTAAGTGGCGGCAGCGCTTCATTAATATCAACCAACGCATCCTCAACACCTTCTAACATGCTCGGAGACAAGGCTTTATAGCCTGGCACACAAAGCTCTCCACCAAGATCAAAAAGATCATGCTGGATTTGGCTAAGAATAACTTGATGAGGATCTTCTGCAGTTAACTCAGCTGATAAAACACCGACCCAAGAATTCACTTCATCGACTTCGCCAATGACGTGAATTCGAGTAGACGTTTTACTAATCCGACTACCATCACCTAAGCCAGTTTCACCTTTATCACCTGTTTTGGTGGAAATTTTTGATAGTCGGTTGCCCATTATACGATTCCTTAAAAGTTGAAAGTGCCGCTTACAAGATACGTACGCTCTTGAGCAGGGTAGCCTTTAGCTGTTTGATATTCTTTATTGGTTAAGTTATTGAAACGTACGCCAATAGTAAAATTAGGTGCTATAACAATACTTCCATACGCGTCAATCACGGTATAGGCTGCCAACATATCATCATTATTTGCATCATCATAACTGTCAGAAAGGTGTCTAATATTAGATCCTAGGCTAAACGTGTTGTGATTGTAATTTACATTCAGTTTAGCAATTCGAGATGATTGTCTTTCTAGTAAGTTGTGAGTTTCTAAATTAATAGCATCATTCCACTCATAGGATATCTGACTAGAGAAATTATTTAATAAGTTATAATCCCATGAGATAGTGGCATTTCTTAAAAGAGCCTTACTAACGTTAGTTGGTCTATTTATACCGCTACCATCATCTTGCCACTGAATCAGGTCTTCAATATGACTATACTGGTAACTAGCATTATATGTAGATTGTCCATGATCATATTGAACCGCAAGACGACGATTTAATGATTTTTCAGGCTCAACATCTTTATTGCCAGCATAACCAAAGTTAAGAGGATAATATAAATCATTAAAGCTAGGAGTCTTAAAACCCGTATTAATACCTGCAATGATAGATAATTGCTCTAATGCAAACCATTCAGCAGAAGCTGAGTATGAATAGTTTTCATCAAATAGTGATGAGTTATCTCGGCGAACTCCAATTTCGGTATTGACTGATTTAGAACTGAAGTTATGAGATAACCCCAAGCCATTAAAGTCGCCTTTTTTCTTATCATATTGAGAATCTGACTTGCTGATATCATCTTCTCGATAATCTGTGACCACTAGTAAGGTATGAGCGTCATTAACTTTTGCACGGGCGGTGAGGTCTATTGTTTTACTTTCTGTAGCAAATATACCAGCATTAGACCGTGAAGTTCCATTGCCATAATTCCAGCTCTTATCAAAGCTTTCACCATACTTGGCACTGATACCATAGATGTCAGCAGCATAGTCCCAGCCTAAACTGGTAACTTGCTGTTGATAATCACTTTGATCACCGCCAAATGAACTGTCGTAATCATAACTACCACGATTAGATTGACTGGAAACAGATACTTTATTTTCACTGTTAACTTGGTAACCAATATTTAAACCTAGAGCATGGCGTTCACTACCATCATGGTCATTATCACCGCTTTCTTTAACATCAAAACCTTGGGTCGCTTCTGTAAATCCTGAAAAGTTTAGAGATAATTTCCCAATTTTTTTGTTTAGGTTAGTAGAAAACTGAGAGGTTTTATGATTGCCCAAAGCTACTTTTATATTGTTCGAGGCAATATCATCATTTGTAATAATATTAATAACCCCACCCATGGCATCGGATCCATAGATTGCAGAGCGAGCATTTGAAACAATCTCTATACTCTGAATGATATTAGCAGGGATAGTGTTAAAGGTCGTTGAGCCAAGAGTTGCTGAGCCAAAGCGCTGGCCATTTAATAAAATCAGAATTTGATCAGATTTAAAGCCATTCATTGAAAAAGATTGTGTATTAGCATTGCCACCTTGCTGTGTTACTTGAAAGCCAGGTAAGCTCGTTAAGATTTCACTTAAATTTGTGGCTTGTAATAGCTCAATCTGCTCTCTACTAATAATCGTACTATTAGAAACTTGACTGTTCGTGATTTTATTTGCGGTAACTTTTTGAGTTTCAAGAGCTACTTCAGCAAATGAACTCATAGGAAGGAGCGCCGTTAAAAAGACAATTTTTTTCATGGTAATACCAAACGAGATGGCTAAATATTATTTAGCTAGAATTTTTATAGCACCCTCCGTGCTATCGTTAAAAATTCAGGCCGGTATCCGGGCTGACGGCTTGGAACTAATGTTCCTCTTATTGCACCTTCCCATAGGCTCGATCTTTTAAATATTTAAAAGAGAGCACCACAGTGGCATAAAACAATAAGTTAAGCCGATCACCGTTGCGGGGGCAGCGTTGGATTCGTATGCGTAGCAGTGACTTACCAAACTTCCCGTTTAACCACCGAATGAGAATATTCAGCGGCACCTAAATGAGCGCGTAGGGTAAGTGTTATTTAATTTTTGTCAAGCCAGAGTCAGTTTAATTCTATACAAACTGCTTAACGGTGGTTAATTCAACGAATTGATGCTGATCGCAGTATTGGGTAGTTTAATGATGAAGCAGGCACCCTTGTTGGGGCTAGAGACAACGCTAAGCTGTCCTTGATGATGAGCTGTGATGATGAAGTAGGAAACGGATAGACCCAAGCCTGTACCTTGGCCGATATCTTTGGTGGTATAAAAAGGCTCAAAGATGCGACGACGAGTAGCGTCGTCCATTCCAGGTCCATTGTCTTTTACCTTGATGATTATATGTTCGTTCATTTGCTCGGCTGAAATATCAATTTGGGGTTCCCAATGTTGCTCATCAGAAGACGCTTTATGTTCTAATAACGCTTGTGCGGCATTTTGTAATAAATTCAAAATGACTTGTTCTAACTCCGACGGAATGCAATGCAGCATCATGTTTTCATCAATATTTTGTATATGAATATGAATGCTTTTTAGTTTTAAATCGGCACGAGCAATGGTTAGTGAGTTATCCAGAAGCTGTTTAACGGCTATGCTGCTCAAGCTTTTTTGGTTTCCACGAGAAAACTGAAGCATATTAGATACAATGCTTGCGGCTCTTTCTCCTGCATCTTGGATGTTATTAATAAATTTCAGAACCTGCCTATCTTCCAAATACAGGTTCATTGCTTGAAGATCTATGCCAAATTTCTCGGCGCTGTTTTGATTGGCTGTATGCGTTGGATGTATTCGGCGCTGAATGTTTTGTACTCCCTGTAATATTGCGCCTAAGGGATTGTTAATTTCATGTGCCATGCCCGCAGCTAATCCACCAACCGATTTCATTTTTTCTGTTTGCATGATGACTTCTTCCATTTTTTCTCGTTGGCTTATGTCATCAATACGTATTACTAAACCACTGATGGTTTTATCTTTGAGTGGATATAGGGTTATATCTGCTGGAAAGTCTCCTGAGGGTAAAGATAATTTGATTCGTTCAAATTTTCTTACTTCTGATGTTCGATCGTTATTAAAAGAAAGATCAATGTTGTCGAACATAGCAATGTAATGAGCAAGGCGCTTTCCAACCAACGGTTGACGTTCACAGGCAAGCCAGTCAGCCGCTTGTTGATTGCACTGAATAATATAACCTTGGCGATCTAGGGTGAAAAGAGCAGAAGGCATTGAGTCAATAATGCTATCGAGAAAGCTTCGAGTATGTGTGAGCTGGGTTTCTACTGAGCGGCGTATTGTAATTTCTTGTGCTAATTTCTCATTGGTTTTTCGCGTTTCATTCGATAGTCTGATGGCTCGAACTCGGGCACTTTCTGATTTTTCTTTTTCTTTTTTAAA